>Ga0314774_1002224_pt1 | contig 11178 bp, 16 predicted proteins | sample MetaGCBIA2018_FD_204515 | JGI IMG/M metagenome (GOLD analysis project Ga0314774, IMG submission 204515) | Cryopeg brine microbial communities from Beaufort Sea near Barrow, Alaska, United States - CBIA 2018 | ecosystem: Environmental > Aquatic > Marine > Coastal | place: USA: Alaska | collected... | reverse complement strand
GCAAAAAGTGGACGAATTGCCGTCGGAATGGGTGGACGAATTCAATCGGAATCAGTGGCGGAATTGGATCGGAACGGGTGGACGATTTGCGTCGGAATCAGTGGCGGAATTGGCTCGGAATACGCAACCAGGCCTTGTAGGACGAAATTTTTGCTTAGCCATCCCGTGAGTTTTTGCGAATGCATCATATCATGGTTTGCGAAGGACGCCGGTCAATCCCCATTCCAATTCATGGTACAAAGGATCTACCAAAAGGGTTGTTAAGCGCCATACTGAAGCAGTCTGGCATAAAGGAGCAAACGTAATGCTAAAGTATCCTGCACATATCGTAAAAGACGACGATAGTTACCTGGTTAGCTTTCTTGACTTGGAAAATGTTAGCACTTATGGCTCGTCGATCGAGGAAGCGCTCGCAAATGCAGAGGAAGCTTTAAATGGATGCCTGGAATCTGATTTTGAGCGTAATTTTACTATTCCAGATCCTTCATTAAGCGACAGTTCATACGTGTACCAGATCACTGTCGCACCCAATATTTCCTTGGCAATCATGTTGCGTAAACTTCGTGCCGATCGCTCGCAAATGGAGATAGCTCGACAACTTCATGTTTCTTACCAGGTGTACCAGCGACTTGAAAATCCTCGTAAATCAAACCCTACTATCAAAACTCTAGAAAAGGTTGCCCGTGCATTCGGTAAATGGGTTGATCTGGGTTTTGTATAAAATCGGAGGCCGAGAAAGAATGCCGTCGGCAGGGGGGGGGACGCTCTTAAACAACTAACTATGTCTAGACGCTCCAGGGGACGTTGTTGACAAATCCACAAACTCTAAACTCCGAATAAACAATATGAAGAGCTGGATCCCCGCTAGAGGCATTCGGGGATGACACGGACGAATAGGGATAAACAGGATCGGTTAAAGCTTATATTGGCCGCTGATGCAATCTGATAAAATCTGATAGATCAAAAGCTGTAAACTTTTGGTTAAATGCACAAACCAGAAACTTTATTAGCCGCGGTGAAAATCTGTGAAGATCTGATAGGTCAAAGGCAAATAAAGCATTACCAACCGTCATTCCCGCGCAGGCGGGAATCCAGTGGTCTTTATCATCATAGAAAAGATTAAGGATTTCTCCGCGGTCTCTGCGTTCTCTAGTGAGCGTGCGAACGGGCGAGAGATGGTTTTCGTTTGTCATTCCCGAAGCGATCCTGATCGGGAATCCAGATTCTAATCACTTCAAAGGCTGGATCCTGGGGTAGAGGCATTCGGGGATGACAGATCAAAGGCAAGGGCATTCACCGCAGAGACGCAGGGAACGCAGAGAAGAGCAAAGTCAAAAGCAATATTAGCCGCGGTGAGAATCTGTCAGGGTCTGATAGTTCAAAAGCTGCAGACTTCTGGTTAAAGGCAGGATCAAAAGCTTTGTTAGCCGCCGATAAAATCTGATCAGGTCTGATAGGTCAAAGGCGTCTCTCGCAGAGTACGCAGAGGGCACAGAGAAGGTCAAATTCTTAAACAATAAGATAGTTGGCTTTCTCCGCGGTCTCTGCGTTCTCTAGTGAGCGTGCGAACTGGCGAGAGATGGTTTTCGTTTGTCATTCCCGAAGCGATCCTGATCGGGAATCCAGATTCTAATCACTTCAAAGGCTGGATCCTGGGGTAGAGGCATTCGGGGATGACAGATCAAAGGCAAGGGCATTCACCGCAGAGACGCAGGGAACGCAGAGAAGAGCAGAATCAAAAGCTTTGTTGGCCGCGGTGAGAATCTGTCAAGGTCTGATAGTTCAAAAGCTGAAGACTTCTGGTTAAAGGCAGGATCAAAAGCTTTGTTAGCCGCTGATACAATCTGATCAGGTCTGATAGGTCAAAGACAAATAAAGCATTACCAACCGTCATTCCCGCGCAGGCGGGAATCCAGTGGTCTTTATCAAGTGGTAGGCTGGATCCCCGTATTCACGAGGATGACAAACATTGCTAAGATTTATCAGATGTTATCAGACCTCATCAGCGGCTAAATGCTTGAAGTCTGAAGATTAAAGGCTCATTGGCCGCTGATACAATCTGATCAGGTCTGATAGTTCAAAAGCTGCAGACTTCTGGTTAAAGGCAGAATCAAAAGCTTTGTTGGCCGCCGATAAAATCTGATCAGGTCTGATAGGTCAAAGGCAAATAAAGCATTACCAACCGTCATTCCCGCGCAGGCGGGAATCCAGTGGTCTTTATCATCATAGAAAAGATTAAGGATTTCTCCGCGGTCTCTGCGTTCTCTAGTGAGCGTGCGAACGGGCGAGAGATGGTTTTCGTTTGTCATTCCCGAAGCGATCCTGATCGGGAATCCAGATTCTAATCACTTCAAAGGCTGGATCCTGGGGTAGAGGCATTCGGGGATGACAGATCAAAGGCAAGGGCATTCACCGCAGAGACGCAGGGAACGCAGAGAAGAGCAGAATCAAAAGCTTTGTTGGCCGCGGTGAGAATCTGTCAAGGTCTGATAGTTCAAAAGCTGAAGACTTCTGGTTAAAGGCAGGATCAAAAGCTTTGTTAGCCGCTGATACAATCTGATCAGGTCTGATAGGTCAAAGACAAATAAAGCATTACCAACCGTCATTCCCGCGCAGGCGGGAATCCAGTGGTCTTTATCAAGTGGTAGGCTGGATCCCCGTATTCACGAGGATGACAAACATTGCTAAGATTTATCAGATGTTATCAGACCTCATCAGCGGCTAAATGCTTGAAGTCTGAAGATTAAAGGCTCATTGGCCGCTGATACAATCTGATCAGGTCTGATAGTTCAAAAGCTGTAAACTTTTGGTTAAATGCACAAACCAGAAACTTTATTAGCCGCGGTGAGAATCTGTGAAGATCTGATAGGTCAAAGGCAAATTAGCCGCGATGAAAATCTATTAAAATCTATGGTTAAACCCTAAAATCTCTTTTAACAGGGATAAAGGGGATGAAAGGGATGAAGGTCAAACACAGAAGTGTCTCTATGGTTAAACCTAAAAAGAATGATCTCGGGTTCAGGTGATTCTTTGTGAGAACAGGGTGGATATTGAAAGGGCTGGCGCGAGTTTGGTTTAGGTTGCGGGGGGTACAGCTAATTTTATGGGAGCTGTGAGATTTTCAATGATTTGTGTGCGAGCCGCTCCCTCAATACGTTCTACACCAATTCTCATCATATAACCTGCGTAATGGGTAGCAAGCTTCTCTCTCCATGGGGAGTTCAGCTTTGCAATTACTTTGGCATGCTTCTGTACGTGGTCAAACGGTATGCTGGTTATTTGTTGAAAATCTATGAAAGAATCCGGGAGACCAATCTGAGGCATGCCCTTAAGGTAGAAATTCCTTCTGGGTTCGTCATTATCAATGAGTTTGCCCACGAACTTTTCCAATTTGTCAGATTTTGTCTTGCTGGCCCGTGTGCTTCCATCTTGGACTTCTGGGGCAAGACTCCCTTTGAGACTAAGCCACTCATCGTCTCTGTCTAATATGAAGCTGACAGGAATGATGTACGCCATGATAATGCTGTCGGCTTTTTTATTGTTCCATCACGCTAGTTAAAACTATGGACTTTAGTCCAAGACTTTCAGTTGCTACTCAATTTTTGAGTCTTGAAAATTCTCAAAATAGTCTCATAATCGTCATTCCCGCGAAGGCGGGAATCCAGTGGTTTACGGGCATGGATCCCCGCATTCGCGAGGATGACGCACTTTAAATGGTTGTGCTAGGGACTTTCAGTCCCGATAAGAACCTATGCACTTTCAGTGCATAGTTGTTCAGTGTGAAATAGGCATGTTGGGTTCATGGCAACAGACACTTTCAGCTTCGGAAAGAGCGGGTGCGGGATGTCGTGCAATATGACGCCTTGGTCTAATGGCAAGGGTGTTTCTTCAGGGAGTTGCAACATGTTTTAACTGCTTTTAGGCGTCTGAAAAGTCAGCGGAATCGAAAAAGCTAGCGTTCTTATAGTAAGAATCAAGGGCTTCGTCAGAGTCAAGGTTGCTGAAAAGGTTAGGGACTGGTCCAGCGACCGGGATGCCAAATACTAGTTTTGACAGATTGGTGGTGGGTGCTGCAATCTTTTGAACGATCGGTGTGGCGTCAGCTCTTTGAGTTTGACTGACATTATATGCGCCGGGAAATGCCACAGCACCAAGCATGGCTAGAGCTACAATTTCATCAGAAATATTCCGAGAATTTCTTTGGCCCAGATCGCTATTTGTAAGTGAAAACTCTTGAGGTGAAAACGGAACTAGAGTGTCATTTTGGATTGTAGCTATTCCTTTAGGTGACAGCATTTTGTTGTTCCCCCGATTCGAAATCGTAATGTTCCAGAATTGAAAGCGTCTCATTGAACGAATTATTTATGAACTCTGAAATATGTTGCGCCTCAAGGTTGCCGTCTGCCGAAATGTGGTTCAGGTCGCTTAATATCGATACGATGTCACTTCCACTCTCGTCGTTTGGAAGTGCTTGAATTCGCACCCATGAATTGACGGAAACATCTTGGTATATATAGTTCTTAAGACAGTGTACCTCAAATTTACTTGCATTGCCAAATGGCTGGGTGAGGTACTGTTCTTTGCAGTATCTATTTGCAATGAATTCTGAAGCGGAAACGGCAGGTGAAGCGGCCACGGCAGGTGAAGCGGCCACCCGTTGGTATACAACACCAAGACGGCTGACTTGTATGCCAAGGGAATTAAGAAGTGGGGTAACTCACTGAAGTACGGCTTCTTGAAATTCGGTAATTTCTTGAGTTGTTATTGGGTTGCTTATGGGACGGATAAAAGCGCAATCAATGCGCTCAAGACTGAGAGTTAACTGTTTGTCTCTAAGCGCGGAGGCAAGGATGATTCTAGGGATTTCAGTTGGTGCGTCGGATGAAACCGGGATTGACGTGGGGGGTGCGTCGAGAATTGCTGCGCTTTTCTCTAACAGCAAGGAGAGCACACGACCCATGTTGCCATAGGCCGCCCCGGGGGTGAAAAATGAAACTTGGTGCTGAATAGTTAACATTGGAGGCTTGTCATGGTTGGACTAGAGAGTGAACACGTAATCTATAATAGATGCTGTTGGATTGTCTATATAAAAAGCACGGTCTCAGAAATTTCATAGGACACCCACTTAAAGCTTGTCATCTATTTTAAACCGCCTCGATATTGACGCGAAAAGCTTTATTGCCTATGCGACCGGCTTTTTTCAAGAATTCGGAACGGTGGTCGGTACGCCGCTGAGTATGGTCAAAAATGCTAAAACCCGTCAAAGCCGTTGCTCGCGCGGGGTTTCTACCGCCAAGGCCATTTTTGGCCGATCCGCGGCGTAACATACAAATAAGATTCGATTGCCGGGTTGGACCAAACCAACTCGCTGATATGATTTAATAGTAGCTGAAAAAATGGCCTTGAAAAGGGCTTAGAGGTACCTTTTTAGGGGTGAAATGGGTTGTGTAGAACAAATAACACCGGAATTCCAGGAAGGGAAATGCATGGCTCGCATTGCATTTATGTTAGACTTTTATTCATCAAATTGGCATAATATGCCAACTGATATAAAGAGGAGATGAACCATGCCGACTCGCAATGTCGTATTGACTGACCACCAGGCTTTCTTGGTGGAACAACTCGTGACCTCGGGTCGCTACCAGAATGCCAGTGAAGTTTTACGTGAGGGTTTGCGTCTCGTCGAAAGACGCGAGGAAGAGGATGTTTTACGGTTGGCCGCTTTGCGTAGCGCTACACAGGCTGGTGTTGACGATATCGAGGCAGGGCGCTCCAGGACCTTTGAATCACATGAGGAGCTCAGTTCGCATCTTGAGGCTTTGTCGTCCAAAGTGATCAGTGGCGCATGAGCACACTTTGGTCGGTTCGACTCGCCAGCAGAGCAGAAAAAGATTTTGTTGAAATTGTACAGTGGTCAGCGACTAACTTTGGTCAACAACAGGCCGCTATCTATGCCGAGACATTGTCTCTGGCCATTGGCGCGCTTGCAGGATTTAGGGGTCAAGTCTCCGTTTGACTCTTTTGGGTGCTTTTGAGTAGTTCAAGATAAAATCTTCTTTTGCCTCGGGATGACGTCGGGATAAGATGCGGATTTCAATCATTATAATCTTTTGCCGCTGATGCACGCAGATGAGGTCAAGGCCAAAGGAAAAGCTTAAAACCTGAGGGCTAAATTTTCTTAGCGCACTTTACATTCTGAGTATGTGGTGTCAACTATTCCGTTTGACATATTCCCAATTTCAGTATACCGTTTTGTCATGATAAAGAGTTTTCGATGTAGAGATACTGAGCGGTTATTTGATGACAATGCCGTACGTAGATTTCGGGCAATTGAGCGGGGTGCGCGTCGAAAATTGTTAATGTTGCATCGAGCCAAGGAACTGATCGATTTGAGAGTCCCGCCAGGTAATCGGCTGGAAGCCCTGAAGGGGGATCGCTCAGGTCAGCACAGTATTCGGATCAACGGTCAATGGCGGATCTGTTTTTGCTGGATCGATGGTGATGTGACGGAGGTTGAAATTGTTGATTACCACAAATAATCGACAGGAAAGGGACAGACTATGAGCGAAAAACTTGATTTGATTCCTCCGGGAGAGATATTGCTTGAAGAATTCATGCGGCCGCTGAATATTAGCCAGAATAAACTGTCCAGAGATATTAATGTGCCGGTCGGCAGGGTTAATGACATCGTCCACGGCCGTCGCTCTATTACGGCTAATACTGCTTTGCGTCTAGGTAAGTTTTTTGGTACGACACCCGATTTTTGGTTGGGACTACAGGTGGAATACGATTTGCGCCGTGCCAGGCGGGATTTCTGGCCGGAAGAACAGGATAGGGTTCGGTCGTTACCTGCAGCTTGAGGGTAAGCGTCATCCCAGCCCACCTTGAGCGATTTTAGGGGTCAAGTCTAGCTGGGGTCAGGCTTCCTGCCTTGACACTTTACTATGCAAAGGAAACATCAACCCATGGCACGTAAACCCCGTATCTATTACCCAGGTGCCCTGTATCATGTGATGTTTCGGCTCCAGGGGACGTTGTTGACAAATCTACAAACTCCAAACTCCGAATAAACAATATGGGGGGGCGCTCTTAAGTAACTAACTATGTCAAGGTCGGCGGGCACCGTCATTTCTTTGTGCGCCCAAAGAAACGAAGCAAAGAAATGCGCCCGACCTCCTTGCCGCTTTGCGGTTCCCGAAACCCGCCGCCGCATTAGAGCGCACTCGAAAACTCGCCTGCGGCTCAGACATCCTCGCTTGAATTCCTCAAATGCTCTGGTTGATTGCGGCTGCGTCCCACGGGGAGATTTCGTATACCTTATAAAAATTTAGAGGTCAAATCTCCGTTTGACTGCGTACCTGTGTTTAATCTCCGTAATGCGTTTTGACCCGGTGAATATAGACAATAGCTTCTGCACCATTAATCGAATAGATGATTCTGTCTTGATAACTTAAGCGGATGGAATAGAATCCACTGAGGTCACCGACAAGTTTTTTTCCTGAATATGGATCGATGGCGACACGATTTTGCAGGATTTCTTTAAGCTTTATTTTTAGACGGGGAGGGTGCTTTTTCAGGTCTTTCAATGCTTCTTTGGTCAACCGGATCTCAAACTCTGGCATTAGTCGTCTCCGAAAGCATCGTCGAGGGAGACCGTTTCACCACGTTCGACCTGTTTGGCCGATTTTTTAAGACTTTCCCGGAACCCTGGGATAGCGAGCAGTTCGAGTGATTCCATGAGGTTGTCGTAATCATTTTCGGATAGAAGCACGACAGATCCATTTCGGTGCTGGATGCGGTAAACTTCGTGTTTTTCTGTTGCACCTTTTACGATTTCAAAAAAGTCGCGACGGGCGTCTGTTGCGGTTACTCTGGACATTTTATATCTCCATGGATGTACGTATTTATGTACATACTCTGCCATGCCTGGTTTGGTGAGTCAAGAGTAAAGTCGAGGCCAAGCTTAATTATGGGGGGGGGACGCTCTTAAATAACTAGCTATGTCTAGGTTGGCGGGTTGCGCCCCGCCATTATCGAACCGAGGTCGGACCAAGTCAACTATCTGATATAATAAAAACAGACCCCGGATTTAGTGGTTTGCTACTTACAGGAATATGATGAAACGTCTCTTTGATATTCTCTCCTCGCTTTGCGTCTTGTCTTTACTGGCCGTACCCATGCTGGTCATCGCCATCGCCATCAAGTTCACTTCACCTGGACCTGTTCTCTACTGGTCCAATCGCGTCGGACGCAATAATGTGGTTTTCAAAATGCCCAAATATCGCAGTATGCGCATCGACACCCCGGCGGTCGCAACGCACCTGCTCGGCGACCCTGACCAGTACCTGACCAAGGTCGGCAAGTTTCTTCGCAAGACGAGTCTGGATGAATTCCCGCAACTCTTCAGTATTATCAAGGGCGATATGAGTGTTGTCGGGCCGCGCCCGGCACTTTTTAATCAGGATGATTTGATTGCGCTGCGCACCGAGAAGGGGATCGATCGACTGGTTCCTGGCCTGACTGGCTGGGCGCAGATTAATGGCCGTGATGAACTGCCGATTCCAGTCAAGGTGGAGTTTGATGAACACTATCTGAAGAATAAATCTTTTTTCTTTGATTTGCAGATTATTTTTCTGACGGTTCTTAAGGTTGTCAAGAATGAAGGGGTTACGCATTAGATTGAAGGCAGGGACGCGAAAACCTTGTGGTCAAAAGCTTTGTTGGCCGCTGATACAATCTGATCAGGTCTGATAGATCAAAAAATCGGTATTTGGTTACAGCTCAAAAACAAGGACTACGGGTGGTGGTTTAAGCTTTATCAGATTTTATCGGACCTCATCAGCGGCTAAATTGTATGTTGTTATGTTTTAGAATCAAAGGCTAATTGGCCGCTGATACAATCTGATAAAATCTGATAGATCAAAGGCAATATTAGCCGCGGTGAAAGTCTGTCAAGGTCTGTGGTAAAGACTCAGACAACCACCATTAGCAATCCTTTTCTGTCATTCCCGAAACGATTTTGATCGGGAATCCAGATTCTAACTGATGGAAAGGCTGGATCCTAGGGTAGTGACACTCGGGGATGACACGGACGAATAGGGATAAACAGGCTCAGTCAAAGCCTATAATTGGCGCGGGATAAAATCTGATCAGGTCTGATGGAAAGGATAGTTAGTAGCTGTAAGTTGGAGGCGAAAGGCGAAAGCAAGGTCGTTTCACGCGAAGCCGCAAAGTCGCAAAGAGAGTCAAAACAAAGGGCTTTATTGGCCGCGATGAAAATCTATCAAGGTCTGATAGTTCAAAAGCTGAAGACTTCTGGTTAAATTCATAAATTAGAAGCTTAATTGGCCGCTGATGCAATCTGATCAAATCTGATAGATCAAAAACTTAAGCTTTGGTTACGGCTTAAAATCCAGAGTCACGGATGGTGATTTAAGTTTTATCAGATGTTATCGGACCTTATCGGCGGCTAAATTGTACGTTTTAGAACTAAGGGCATAATTGGCCGCAATGAAAATCTATCAAGGTCTATGGTTAAAGCTAAAAATCAGGAACGAGGAACGAGGTACGAGGTAAACCTTTAAGGCAGAAGTTCTTGGTTTTGTTTGGTCTATCCCCTTGATCACCTTCATCCCTGTAGATATCGTTTAAGCTTTTATAGATTTTCATAGATTCTGATCGCGGCAAATAAAATGCTTGGCGGGTTTTCTTTGTGTTGGTTTTCTTTGTTGAAAGTTGTGTGTATTTAGGTTAGCATTATGAGTATGAATAGATTACTAGAAAATATAGCGCGTGGATTTGCGTCGGTTGGAAATTTAACTCCTTATAAAAAAGAGGAGCCCCGTAAATTTCTCAAACAGGCACGTAAGTCTAGCTCAAAAGATCCATTCAAAAAAGACTCGGATAAGATAGCTGGCGATTTCCATCGTGCAGTTCGCTTAGTCGTTCATGTCAAAGAGTAACCAACCCCAGAAACAGAAAAGAACTGCAAAGCAAGAGATCGTCTCTGCTGAGTATTCTGGTCCTATCCCTCTACCTACTCACTTAGAACACTATGAAAGCATAGTCCCTGGTGCAGCTGAGCGGATAATTATCTTAGCTGAAGGTGAAGCTGCACATCGTAGGGAAATTGAAAAGATGGCCATGTCTGCAGATATTAATTTATCTGGTCGGGATAAAAATCAGACAGCAGCGGGTCAATGGTTGGCTTTTTTGATAGTGTTAGCCTTTCTTGGTTCAGGTATTTATCTAATGACCAATGGTATTATTATAGGTGGTGCCGTAGTGTCAGGGATGGGTGTGTCGCTTGTTGGTATTGTCACAGCTTTCCTGGGAAAATCAAAAAATAAAAATTAATAGTTTTATTTGATTTGAAAAAGGAACCGAATCAGCATCCGAAATAGTAAAAAAACAAAAAAATGGCTAGACAAAAAATAAATTCAATAATATCGGTCTGTTATATATTGAAAAGATTCTCGCCACCCCCACCATTAGAAAGCTCCTGAAAAAGCAGGCACAAGGGCTTTATTTGCCGCTGATAAAATCTGATAAAATCTGATAGGTCAAAGGCTATGGGCTTTTGTTTAAGGGCTTAAACCTATAGGCCTTTTTTCTTGGTTTATCAGATGTTATCGGAAAGCTCCTGAAAAAGCAGGCACAAGGGCTTTATTTCTTAGGGGTCAGGTTTGACATGTAAACATTATCGTCTAGTTTTGGCCTATGTTCCGCAAACCCAGAATCCATTATCCCGGTGCGCTTTACCACGTCATACTGTGTGGCAATGCCGGGTCGGACCAGACCACCTCTGTTGGCCGCTGATAAAATCTGATCAGGTCTGATAGTTCAAAAGCCAGAGCGACTCTCGCAGAGTACGCAGGGTACACAGAGAAGGTCAAACCCGGTTAGATTTATATTCTTTTCTCAGCGACCTCGAGAGAATGAAATGTACGGGCGAGAGACGGTTTTGATTTAAAGTCTGTAAGGGCTGCCTCACGCGAAGCCGCAAAGACGCAAAGACGCAAAGAGGATCAAGAGATTAAAACAAAAAGCGTAATTGGCCGCTGATACAATCTGATAAAATCTGATAGTTCAAAAGATAAGGGCTCTTGGTTACAGCTCAAAAACAAAGACTGCGGATGTTGCTTTAAGCTTTATCAGATGTTATCGGACCTCATCAGC
>Ga0314774_1002221_pt1 | contig 11189 bp, 15 predicted proteins | sample MetaGCBIA2018_FD_204515 | JGI IMG/M metagenome (GOLD analysis project Ga0314774, IMG submission 204515) | Cryopeg brine microbial communities from Beaufort Sea near Barrow, Alaska, United States - CBIA 2018 | ecosystem: Environmental > Aquatic > Marine > Coastal | place: USA: Alaska | collected... | reverse complement strand
CTTATTGATGCCCATTTCTTTTTCAAGCATTTGCATGGAAGTGTTTTCATAACCATTGCGCCAAAATAAGCGCATTGCTTTTTCGATAACTTCTTCCTCTTTATATTCTTTTTTTCTTGCCATTATTACTAATTACAGCACAAAACTAAACAATCGGTTAGAAACAAAAAACATTTTAACTTTTTTTTATAATGACGCCTTCAGGATAATTAATGGAGTTTTGTTTTAATTGAGCACGACTGGTATTGGTACTCTCAGGTAGCGAGGAGTTGGGACGTGTTCTTATTTGTTTAATTGATTGTTACCTGATGTCTAAAATATCAGTTTTTATTGAATTACCCCCTATTTGTGATGAACTGATGTTGGCAGTAGTGTTTTTGCACTTATTAAGATTTATGGTTTTTTTTATAATAAACTTCTTGACATCTTAAATCAAATACTTTTTTCTCAAGTTCATTTACATGTTCAAAATCGTTTATTATCCAGGTGTCACTATATTTTCTGTAATATGAATTATGAAAAGAACTAGAGGAGCACATTTGGTTCAAATGATAAATATTCTTAAAATCGTTTTATTTGTCTTAATTGAATTTTAATCATCTACAAATTCAATTATCCCTTGTTGTCTTAATATTCTTCTTTTCTCAATACGCCAAATTTAAAAATTTGGTGACTTTGCAGACAGGCCCCGAACCTTTCGGTTTTGCAATTACTTGCCCTATTATTTTTATATGGTGTTGCCCTTAGTGCTTTACCCAAGTAACTCAATAATCCTGGATTAGAATTTCTGTTGGAATGTGTAAATTGGCATTCAATTTCCTAATCATATCCAAAGTAAGTTTTCGCTTTTTATTCATTATTTCACTCACTCGACTTTTGAATCCCACCATTTCCACTAAGTCTTTTTGCTTTAATCCCATTTGTTCCATTCTAAATTTTATGGCAGAAATAGGATCGGGCATATCAATTGGAAACTTTTCGCTTTCGTAATTGTCAATCACTATTGATAAAATTTCCAATTCATCGCCTTCCTCAGTTCCTCTTTTAGCATCAAAAAGAACCTCCAAACGCTCAAGTGCTTTTTGGTAATCTGCCGCGTTTCTAATCGGTCTAATTTTCATTTTAAATTTTGTTTGCGTTAATTTTATCATATTCAGCGTGAGTTCCGATAAACCTAATCCATGCAAGTTGATACTCAAAGTTGAATTTTGCAATCAGTCGGTAATCGTCTCCTTTAATGTTAAATACAATCCGATTATCTTTTAAAATACTTGCGCTGGGATATTCCATTTTGAGTGCGTTAATTGATGTCCATTTTGATTTTTCCATTTCTCGATACCACGTTTTCAATTGGAGTTCGCAATCGCCGTGTTTAAACCAAAAATCTCGTAATGTCCCTCTTGAAAATATTTTCACACTAAATCATTTGTGGCAAATATAATCAAAAGTTACCAAAATGATAACTTTTGATTCTTTTAGCATTAACGGAAATAGCCGTCTGTCTAAAAAAAACTAAGTTTAGCGCCAATTATTGACTAAAATATGCTTTTTAAACCTGGGTAAAGCTTAGGGCATAAATTAAGGTTTACGGCATCAGTTGGGTATAATGACATTAAAATGTCTTTCTAAGCCTGAATTTAGACAGGTAAACGTGTTGGAAGACTAAAAATAATTTCGAAAAATTTTCCAACAAAGTTATTAAGAAAAAGTTAGGTTTTTAGACAGGCTGAGAATCTTGGTTAACTCAGGTAGGGGAGTAGGGCCGCTCCAGAAGCTAACGGGATTTTCGGCGCGATCATTTTATTTGTCAGGAAATCAGGCTGGTTCTTTTTTTCAAAAACCTGCTATTTAAGATAACCTATGTTGCGCTGCACTTCATTAAATTGAGAATTCAGGAGTTTTAATCTTTTCCATGAAGTGAATTGAGTTTTATTTGAGTATATTTATGAAGATTGAATATTCGCCCACATTACTTATTTGACTTAAACGAATACACATTCTCCTCCCCAAATGGATAATTCTATCCAGATTAATAAATAGCGATATTATGAAAATTTCAAAAGACAACATTGAAGTAAAGATGGAGATTCCGGGAGCCATTATCCGTCAACAAACTGATTTTGGTGACGCTACAGGATTAGGTAAAATTAGTGGTGAGTATTTCAGTCTCTCTGCAGGAGTAGACACTACACCTCTGTTTATAGGGCTGGAAGGGAATTTATGTCAATGCCCTCACTGGGGCTATATTTTGAGCGGTCAACTTATTACTACAAATGCTAATGGTATTGAAGAGAATGTCAAGGCAAAGGACTTATTTTACTGGCCACCGGGTCATAATGTACAAGTCATTGAAGATGCCGAGATTATTATGTTTAGCCCGCAGGAAGAACATACTCACGTAATTGATCATATGAAGGAAATGGTCAAGAAATAAAATTCCTTTCTAACGGGTTGACTTTACGGGATCTTGATTTTAAATAAATTACAACAAAACCTAAACTGCGTTTCTATTCAGCTTAGGTTTTGTTGTAGCAGGTTTTAATTTGTTAGATTTAATTTAATCCATTCCATTCAATCTAACATACTAATCATCAAATTTAGGTGGCCGCTTTTCCATAGTAGCTTTAAAGGCCTCTGTTAAATCTGCAGACAGCAGCATAGCCGCATTCCAGGTAGACATATAATTTAGCGCATCGTCCACAGAATGTTCCCTGGCATAATGCAGGACATCCTTAGTTCCCCGAATAGATATAGGAGATTTACTTGCAATGGTTGAAGCAATTTGCATAACACCTTCCATAAGCGCCTGCTTTGAATCATAACAATGATTTACCAAACCAATATTCCTTGCTTCTGGCCCAAATACTTTCCTTCCGGTATATGCCATTTCGGCTGCCATTCCCGGGGATATAATTTTTGGTAAACGTTGTAACGTGCCAAGATCGGCAACCATTCCTAAATCAATTTCTTTCACCGTAAAATAAGCATCTTCAGTACAATAACGCATATCACAGGCAGTTGCAATATCTACTCCACCACCAATACATCCATTATGAATAGCTGCAAGTACTGGTTTTGAACATTTTTCAATAGCCGTAATTGTTTGTTGAAGGGTTAATATTATTCCCCTCAGCTTTTCACCTCGTTTTCCGGGACAAGCAATATCCTGAACGCTACCAATCGACATTAATAATTCCAAATCGATTCCTGCACAAAAATGTTTTCCTTCACCAGCAAGTATAATAACCCTTACTTCATCAGCCTGAGAAAGGGTTTCAAAAATAGTTCGCATTTCGGTCCAGGCATCCATGTGGAGCGCATTTGCTTTTTCTGGTCTGTTAAAAGTAACCTGAGCGATTTTATTCCCTATTTCAACTTTAAAATGCTTGCTGTTCATAGTTTTGTTTTAATGTGTTACAATGTGTTACAAGGTGTTTGTGTAAGCGTCAGTAAAGGAAAATTGCGCGTGTATTTTCCGCTCACGCCACCAAGTTAATAAAAACGGTGAGAATTTTAGGTGGAAAATTCCGTTGTTATTGCGTTTACGAGGTGTAGCGTTTAGTTTTTTCGCTCGTCAGTTTCAAGTATCGAATATTTGAAATTGTCCGACCATCCTGATCTTAATGGTAATATTTGTCTGCCCCGACCTTCCAATATCATTCCTGCTTTTTCAAGAACCTTTATCGATCCAATATTATTTACCGCACATCCGGCTTCTATTCGATGTAACTGGAGAGTTTCAAATCCGAAAACTATTATTGCTTTTAAAGATTCAGTTGCATAGCCCTTTTTCCAATAATCAGAATGTATTTTATACCAAACTTCTCCTCTTTTATATTTTTTATTTCCGAGTTTTAATCCAAAAAGACCGATGAATTTTCCATCTGATTTGTTCTCGATTGCAAAGGTGTAGTTCTTAATTTCTTTCATTTTATTTTCGGAAATCCAGGGTTCAATTATCAATTTGGTTTCATCGATATTTTTTGGAATTCCTAAAGCATTGAATTCATCAGTTTCAGGTAAAGAATGAAGATCGTGGATTGTCTCTAAGTCGGATAACCCGATCAATCTTAATTTAATTCTTTCTGTTAATATTTCGATTCCATTCATTTTTTCAAATTAAGTACACTGGATTTTTATAAGATTTGTGCGCCGTAAAAACCGTGGATTTTCGATTTTAGAAATCGTTTATTGAATGTTTGGCGGTTTGTACTGGTTTAAATGCAAGCATAAATTTTATGAGGGGTTATGCGTTCGTTTTCCAGCTATTATTACTGTATGAATTTCTTCAGTTCCATCAGCTTTTTTATAGGTTTTATGAAGCAATTTTGTCGTTTCAAAGAAATTGGTTTTGAGCTCTTTTTCGATATTATCTGAATTGTGATAATAAAAATATGTTCTATCCCCACTACTTCCAGATATAAACCCTGAATTTTCATATTCTCCTGCAACAAAACTCAGGTAAAGTATTCCGGAAGAATTCAATAAATTGTTACAGTCGGTTATAAGTTTTATACAGTCGGCTTTAGATAAATAAGGAATACAAAAACCACATACAACAGCATCAAACTTGTTATTTATGCAATGAACTTCCCGGCTGTCCATTATTTCAAATTCAGCTAATGGATTATTCTTTCTGGCCAGTTCAACCATATTTTCGGAAATGTCAATTCCTTTTATTTTTAAATTGGCATTTTTGGTTAATAGATATTTGGTGATGTTTCCTGGTCCACAGCCAATATCTAAAACCGAAGAATTTGTCTCAGGAATTAAATCAAGAAAAAAGTCATATGTATCATTGTACAAGTTTAAATTCATAAACTTGTCCTGGTAGATTTCAGCTATTTTATTCCAGGTATGAAAAGTTTCTTGATATTTATCCATATTTCAATTCAAATTGGTGTCAACTTTTTTTGGTTAATCCAAGTAGTGACAATAGGGGATACGAAGTTGTTTGTTACTTGATGTCCAAAACATCACTTTTTGCTCAAATGCTTGCTATTTGCTAATAATTGATGCTACCTAAAGGTGTTTTCCGGGATGTAAACCTAATTTTCAACGATGTTGATCGAATAAAATCAGGTTCCCATCTGGATCGGTTGTCATCAAACTGGCAGGACCGGTAGTTTTTGGATCAATTTCATTGTCAATTTCAATTCCCTTGTTTTTTAGCAGGCTTTGAATTTCCCGAATATCGTTAAAGCTTTCGGTATTATTGCCATTTTCGTCCCAACCCGGATTAAAGGTCAGAATGTTGTTTTCAAACATTCCTTGAAATAAACCAATTAAGGAATTCCCGTTTTTCATAATGAGATAGTTTTTTTCCATATCTCCTGCGAGGATTGTAAAACCAAGATTTTCATAGAACTGCTTTGAAGCCTTAATGTCTTTGACACTAAGACTTATCGAAAATGCACCTAATTTCATATTTTCTCCTTTATTGGTTGATGTTTTATTTATTGATATTTCATTGTTTTTGTTCTGTTCTTTAGAAATATTACCGGAATAAAATCCGAATGATAAGGCGATTACAAAACCTAAGGTAATTAATAAAATATTTTTCATTTCAAATTATTTATATTGTTCAATTTTTTTCCGCTTGCGGGAACGGGGTTTTGGTTAGAGTAAGTCGCGTGGACGACAGCCATAGGGATTGTCGCCTTGGGGGTTTGTGATTTGATGTCTAAAATATCACTTTTCACTCAATTGCCCGCAATTTGCTGGGAACCGAAGTTGTGAACATATCCAGTACAAATCAGGTTTTTTGGTTTTTAAATTCCCCAATATGCCATAATATTCCGGACGGGTCATAAATGAAGAATTCATTGCCCCAATCATTATATTTTATTTCGGACAGTCGAAGGCTATCATATTTTTTGTTCAATTCTAAATTTTTGATATTCCGCAGGTGTAATTCCAAATTTTCTACCTCTAAAAATATCATTGAATTATCTATCCAATCTTTTACGTAGGAATCTTGTAAATAGAATCCAAAATTTCCTATTTTGAATAGGGACATTTTATCTTCTAGTATAATTTCCTCAAAACCTAAATCCGTGTAAAACTGTCTGGAAATTTTATAATCCCTGGCTCCAATAAATGGTCTGATCGATTTTGTTTTATACTCCATGTTTTTTCTGGGTTACAGCAAACGGCAGTCCGACTAAAAAAACAATTTTACTGCCAATTATAGACTAAAATAAGCTTTTTTAAGATGGATTTAAGTTTCGTACAGAGCTTCATTCTGTCTTGTCATTTATTTTTTGCGCAACTCGCAAAATCTTCTCCATCTTACGACCTTTCGCTAACTCATCTACTAACTTGTCCAAATACCTTACCTGCCGTGTTATTGAATTTTCGATTTCTTCAACCCTGTATCCACAGATTAAGCCAGTAATGAGTTGAGCATTTGGGTTTAATGTGGCATTCTTGAAGAAAAATTCAAAAGTCACCTTTTCTTTAATGAGCTCTTCCATTTTGTTTTCATCAAACCCAGTCAACCACTCAATTACTTGAATCAGTTCTTCTTTGGTTCTCCCTTTCTTCTCAATTTTTGCGATATAATGAGGATATACTGAGGAAAAAGTCATTTTTGCAATACGCTCATCGTGATGGCTTGTTTTGCTCATATCTTTTATTTTACCATTTTTCATAGAGCTCATCAAAAGCCTTGTGATTTCTTTTAAATTTCCTCAAATGCGAGTGGATTGATATTGTTGCCAACGGGTTATGTATTCAATTTTCTATTTAATTTCCACTAAAGGGAGTTCCAAATATTCCGACTGCCAGTTCTATCCAAATTAGAATTAGGATAATTAAAATGGCACCCAATAGGCCCACTTTGTAGTTAATGTTCTTAATTTTTCTCAGTACAATTTCGGATATCAATACTGCGCCAAATAACAGACCTCCCGCCACAATGAAATCTGTTGTTGTCCAATCTACTTCCTCAGTAAACTGCATCGCTATTAGCGGAATTAGCAATAGAAATAATGAAATCATCAAAATAATGATAAGTCTTTTATTAGGCATGGTCTTAAATATTCTTATAGGTCAAACCTTGCCGCCAACGGTTCTTGGTTAACGCAAGTAGTGTGGAATAGGGACAGCTTCTTGTCGGTTAGGTTGTTTTGTTGCCTGGATCTAAAATAACATTTTTTCTCAATTGCCCGCTATTTAGGATTAACCTATGTAGTCGATGTAAACATTTTTAGACTTAAATTTATCAGTAAAAGGCTACACTTTCTTTTTAAAATCACTCATGAATGATTTGGCGAGTTTTGCATATGCTTCAGCGACTCTTATGTGAGATTCAAAGTCGAATCCCATTGCATCCGCTCCTTTTACATTCTTATAATTCACCATAAATATTGGTGTATCATCTTCCTTCTTGAAGATTGATATAGTTGCATCTATACGGGCAGCTTTTCGCATTACCCCTACATTCCAACCATTATATGAATTTGTGATTATTACTTCTAAGATATATTGTGAATCATCAGAACTTTTACTCACTTTTTGATCGCCCCGTTTATTGAAAGACTCAATAAATTTTGGCTCGAAATGATTCTCACGATCTGAGAAATACTTTTGTTTCCATATTTCTCCTTGTCCTGGCTCATCTTCATCTTTTTCCTTCATTTTTTGGGTTATATAATCCTCTTCCTTATCAAATTCAGGGATTTCAACATTGGAATAATCAAATTTAAGATCAAATTGTTCAATGCCATCTAAAGACTTCCATTTGCCTTGAACAACTTTTCCTTTTTGAGCAACCATTGTAAAAGTCATTAGAATTGCTAAACTGTTAAAAATAATTTTTTTCATATTTATTATTTAATTTATATAAAGTAAAGTCATTCAATTGTCTCAGTAATATTTATTTCCCTGTCAAGCTGAGTTCTTTGTTGGCTACAGACCATTAATCTTTCAAATGTCAATTTAATCTACTCTTGAGTAAGTAACAATGTCGTAAAATTGAGTTCCTTGATCGTCTGAATAGTCTTGACGAAGCTTTAAAGTGGTTTCGGTTAAGGCCGTAATTTTAATTTTAATATCCTGGCTTACTTCGCCAAAATATATAAGGTCATTTATTCTCGAGTATGGTAAACTTCCTGAACTAAATTCAATTGAACAATTCTCTCCTGTAAAATCTGTTGCAATATAAAGCTCTTCAGTGAACTCGATAAAAAGACATAAGGTTGATACATCTGTTGTGTCTCCATCTTGGTCTTCTATACTTTCGGAAAACCATCTTTCCATTAGAAGACTTTCGTCTGTTTTATTTACATTATTTGAATCATCATTTTTACTACAGGAAATTGAGACAAAAAGTAGAAGAAGAATTGACAAGGTTTTAAATGATTTCATAATTTAGAATTTATTTTGATTTATACAATTTTCTTGTTCTTTTAAAACAGTGATAACTCAATCTTCTAAATAGTGATCAACAGGGTTATGTATCCTTGTTTATATAGTAGGGATGTTAAATATAGGCTTTTTATTTATAAGTTCTTATAACTCTAATTTTTTTGCTTGTTGCTAATGGCAGTCTGTCTAAAAACCCAGGTTCACTCCCAATTATGGACTAAAATAAGCTTTTAAACTTGGGATTAGGATTAAGGCAGGAAATATGGTTTACGGAATTAGTGGCGTTTAATGACATTAAAATGTCTTTGTAAGCCTGGATTAAGACCGGTAAACCATAACAATTGAAGATTAAATAGTTCAATCCCCATAATAGGCAGTCCGACAATGAACCGGTTCTTTCAACACAAACTAACAAAAAAAAGTCCCTCTACTGGAGGGGTAAAAAAGGGCTTTTTTCTGCTAGTTTGCTAAATGTTAGGCTGCGTTATTTCCTAACGGTTTTATGTTATTAAACTCTTTCTCTTTTAAAGATTTTTCTTCTTCTAAATCATAATCATCTTGTAATCCCAACCAAAATTTTGCAGATGTTCCAAAATATCTCGAAAGTCGAAGAGCTGTATCAGCAGTTATCCTTCTTTTCTTTTTTATGATTTCACTTATTCTTGTCTGCGGAATAAATGTTTCTTTAGAAAGACGGTATGCAGTAATTTCCATTGGATCTAAAAATTCCTCTTTTAGTATTTCTCCAGGATGTATGTTTTCTATTTTTTTCATTTTTCTATTTTTTTTAATGGTAGTCAACAATTTGAACATCAAAAGCATTGTCATTTTCCCATTTGAAGATTATTCTCCATTGTTTATTAATTCTTATACTATGAAAACCTTCTAAATTTCCACTCAACTTTTCCAAATGATTAGCTGGAGGAATTCTTAAGTCATTTATGTTTTGAGCATTATTTACCATTCTTAATTTTCTCCGAGCTACATTTTGAATATTAGCAGGAAGCTTTCTGGATTGGGTTCCATTCCAAATTTTGTCAGCTTCTTTGTCTGCAAATGATTTTATCACAAATAAGTCTGTTTTACGTTACTAACGTCAAAGATAAGTAAAAAATTTGAAGTTACAAGCGCGAAAAAATTATGCTGCCTTACGGCAGTCTGTCTAAAAACCCAGGTACACTGCTAATTATGGACTAAAATAAGCTTTTAAACTTGGGATTAGGATTAAGGCAGGAATTAAGGTTTACGGAATCAGTGGCGTTTAATGACATTAAAATGTCTTTGTAAGCCTGGATTAAGACCGGTAAACCATAACAGTTGAAGATTAAATAGTTCAATCCCCATAATAAGCAGGCCGACAATGAACCGGTTCTTTCAACACAAACTAACAAAAAAAAGTCGCTCTACTGGAGGGGTAAAAAAGGGCTTTTTTCTGCTAGTTTGCTAAATCCTGGCTGTAGTATTTTGTTCCAAGCTAAGGGTTTTATTTAAATTATTTTATCTCAAATTCTTTCCAACTTTCAATTACAAACTGGTCGAATAATTTATAATGTTCGTTATCTGGAGCATGAATATGATATGAATATTCAACTCCATTTTTATTTTTTATCGTTACTTCCACTTGATTTGCATCAAGAACAACTCGATTTTTATTCTTTTCAATTTCACTTAAAATTGCTTCTTTCGACCTTATAATTGAATCGCTCAGTATAATGATTGAACTATTTGCTGAATACATGAAACACTCCTTTGAAAAGATTTTTGAATTATTAAATAAATTCTCCAATTCTATTCTTTCATTGGTTGTCCTATCTTTTTTATCAAATAATTCCTGAACTCTTATTTTATCCGCTTTACTAAATTTTTCTTTACCAGTATATTCTAAAAAATAGATTTTAGTATTTTGACTATTTCTATGAATATTAATAATATATTCAAATGCAGGCATATTTCCACTCACCTTAACTTTTAACTGGTAATCGTTTTGAGCAAGACAATTTATGCTTATCAAAAAAATTAAAAGAGTAAAGGTCTTGTACATATCGAACTTTTTGTGAATATTACAGCCACGGTTTTGTATAAAATTAGTTGCGTGGTTTAAGCACCTAATCTAGCAATTAATTTTAAACGGTGTTACAGCACGTATTTTATGATATTTCAGTCACTATAATTTCATCAATTATCCATTTGTCATTTACCTTTCGGATAAAAACTCTTACTCCAACTCCACATAATCTTCCACAACCCATTCCACTTCTTAAAATTCCGAAAGATTTGGTTGAATCGAATTGTATTCTTGATAAACTTGTAGTTCCACTTAAATGAAAATCATATTCTTTTTTCCAAATATTACCGCCTTTTGGAAATTCTGATAGATATTTAAATTCCAGTTTTTTGTCGGCTATCAACTTTTTCAGGTCAATTTTATATTCAGATGATAAATCAGTCGAATCAAGACTTAAGTTATGTTTTGAGAAATGTTTTAATAATTGATTTTTTTCTGTTTTTTCTAATGAATAAACAGAATCTCTAATAGCAATAACTAATTTAACAGAGTCAGCTTTTAATTCCGCTTTCCTTTTTTCGTAAACAGCTAATGTTTTTTCAATTCCAGTTGTGTCAGTCACAATGATTTCTCCTTTTTCGTTAAAAATCGGTCTTGGTGGTGGTGGCGGTTTTAGGCGAAAGTCAAAATGTAAAGAGTCCATTAAAGCAGGAAATATTTCATAAACTACAGACTGCTCAAATTCCAATTCAGATTGTTTTTTTTTACAACTAAAAAGAAGTACAAAAATCGGAATTAGTAACAATGTTAGTCT
>Ga0314774_1002219_pt1 | contig 11203 bp, 7 predicted proteins | sample MetaGCBIA2018_FD_204515 | JGI IMG/M metagenome (GOLD analysis project Ga0314774, IMG submission 204515) | Cryopeg brine microbial communities from Beaufort Sea near Barrow, Alaska, United States - CBIA 2018 | ecosystem: Environmental > Aquatic > Marine > Coastal | place: USA: Alaska | collected... | reverse complement strand
CGCGTCGCCCTGGTGGCCGAACGCAATGCCGCCGTGCGACTCGCGTTCTCCGAGGGCGAGGTTGTTCTCGACGCCGGTCACAGCGACGACGCCCAGGCGTCGGAGGCCATCGAGGCCACGGTTGAGGGCGGAGAGATCACCGTCGCGTTCAACCCGGGATTCCTGCTCGACGGGCTGAGCGCGCTCGGAGCGCCGTATGTGCGACTCGGCTTCACGCAGGACACCAAGCCGGTGGACTTTGTCGGACTCGATAAGCCGGGCGGCACCATTGCCTCGGAGTTCCGCTACCTCTTGGTGCCCATCCGCATCGCTGGCTAGCGGTCGATGCGCATCACGCACCTGATCCTCACCGACTTCCGCTCCTACGAGGCCGTGCAGGTCGACTTCGGCCCGGGGGTCACCACGCTCGTCGGACGCAACGGCCACGGCAAGACCAATGTGGTCGAGGCGGTCCGCTACCTTTCCACGCTGTCCTCGCACCGGGTCGCCACGGATGCGCCGATGCTGAGGTCGGGCGCTCAGCGCGCGATCATCTCGGGCCGGGTGCAGCGGGGAGATCGTTCGCTCACGCTCGAAGTCACCATGGTCCCGGGCAAGGCCAACCAGGCGAGACTCAATCGCGGCAACGCCAAGCCGCGCGACCTCGTCGGGATTCTCCGCACGGTCGTCTTCGCGCCCGAGGACCTTGCGCTCGTGAAGGGCGATCCCGGCACCAGGCGCGCCTTCATGGACGAGCTGTGCGTCGCGTTGCAGCCGCCCCTTGCCGGGGATCTTGCCGACTACGACCGGGTCCTGCGGCAGCGCTCATCATTGCTGAAGTCCGCGCGCGGCAAGCCGCGATTCGACGTCTCCACGCTCGACGTGTGGGACGAGAAGCTTGCGGATCTGGGCGCCCGCATCATGCACGCGCGGCTCGCCGCGATGGAGGACTTGGCGCCCCATGTAGATCAGGCCTACGCGGATGTTGCGCCGGGCGAGGGCAAGTGCACGATCACGTATGCGACGGCGGTCGAGGTGCCGGTCGAGGACGCTGACGCGTCGGAGACCGGGGACGTCATGCCGGCGGCAGCGCCGACGGCCGCCACCGCGACTGCGGATATCGGCGCGGCGTTGCTCGGCAGAATGGTCGAGCGCCGATCCCAAGAAATCGAACGCGGTGTGTGTTTGGTGGGGCCTCACCGCGACGACCTTGAGATCCGCATCGGCGATCTTCCCGCCAAGGGCTACGCGAGTCACGGTGAAAGCTGGTCCTGTGCGCTTGCGCTGCGACTGGGCTCCTTCGCGCTGCTCGCGGACGACGGCGACGACGGCGAACCCGTGCTGATCCTGGATGACGTTTTTGCAGAATTGGATTCCGGCCGCCGCGCGGCCCTCGCGGGCCGCGTCGTCGGCGCCGGTCAGGTGCTCATCACGGCGGCCGTGTCCGAGGACGTTCCCGAGCAGCTTCGAGAGCATCCCGACGGCCACCGAATTCTCCACGTCACGCCCGGCTTGGTGACCGACACCTCCGCGGAGGTGACCCAGTGACCACGGGTACCGGTCCGGGCGAGGGCGAAGGCCCGGACAAGCGCCAGCAGGAGTCGGACGCCCTCAACGAAGGCGCCACGTACCGCGAGGACGACGGCGCTTCGGCCGAGAAGCCCGCGCGCCCCGCGCCTTCCAAGGACGCGGCGGCCCAGGCCCGCGAGGCGATGGAGCGGGCGCGAGCGTCGGCACGTGAACGCGGATCGGCCCGCATCTCCCCCCAGACCGCTCGCCGCCGCAAGGAGGCCAAGAGGGAAGCCGCAGGCGGAGGTTCCCCGATGCCGTTCGGCGCGGGCCGCGACCCGCGCGCGATGAACGACAACGTCACCGCGCTGCTGCGCCGCATGGGCTGGACCGAGAACATCGAGGTCGCCGCGGTCACCGCGCGCTGGCGCGAGGTCATCGGCGACCAGATCGCGGATCACTGCGAACCGGTGAGTTTCGAGAAGGGCGTGCTCTTGCTGCGCGCTTCGTCAAGTGCGTGGGCGACCCAGATGCAGCTCATGTCGGGTCAGGTGCGGCATCGGCTGAACGAAGAGTTTGGCCGCGAGGTCGTGAAGGAGCTGCGGTTCATCGGGCCGAGCGACCGGCACTGGGTGAAGGGCCCGCGACGCGTCAAGGGCCGCGGCCCGCGCGACACGTACGGTTAGAGGGACGGCGCCGGAGCCGGCGGGGCAAGCCCGGTATCCCAAAAAGGTCCCGCCTCGACCCCGTCCAGCGCCGCTGAGGGCCATACGCGAAGCCGCCCATAAAGACCCGCATCGTAAGACTTTCCCCAGAATCCCCCTGAATGGCCCGGGAAAGCCGCTCAGACCGCGTAGAATGAACCGAGGTAGGACGCGACCCGAATCGGGCGGCGTGAGGGGCGTGGAAAGGCAATCTGTGGCCAACAACGACGTAGGGGCGAGCGAGCCCCATTACGGCGCTAGCGACATCACGGTTCTCGAGGGTCTCGAGGCCGTGCGCAAGCGCCCCGGCATGTACATCGGCTCCACCGGGGAGCGTGGTCTGCACCATTTGGTCTACGAGGTCGTGGACAACTCCGTGGACGAAGCCCTCGCCGGGCATTGCGACACCATCACCGTCACGCTGATGGAAGACGGCGGTGTGCGCACCACCGACAACGGCCGCGGCATTCCGGTCGACATGCACCCGATCGAGGGCAAGCCCACGCTCGAGGTCGTCATGACGATCCTCCACGCGGGCGGAAAGTTCGGCGGTAGCGGCTACGCAGTGTCGGGCGGCCTGCACGGCGTCGGCATCTCTGTGGTCAACGCGTTGTCGCGCAGGGTCGACACCGAGGTCAAGCGTCAGGGCCACGTGTGGCGCCAAACGTTTGCCGACGGCGGCAAGCCACAGGGCAACATCGTCCAGGGCGAGGCGACCAACGAGACCGGAACGACGCAAACGTTCTGGGCTGACCCGACGATCTTCGAGACCACCGACTATGACTTCGAGACACTGCGCGCCCGCTTCCAGCAAATGGCCTTCCTCAACAAGGGCCTGAGTATCACGCTCACCGACGAACGCCCCGAGCACATCGCGGGCGACGACGACGAGGAAGCCCCCACGTCCCGCAGCGTCATGTACATGTACGAGGGCGGCCTGGTGGACTACGTCAAGCACCTCAACTCCATGAAGAAGGCCGAACTGGTGCACCCCGAGGTCATCAGCATCGAAACCGAGGACCTGGAAAACAAGATCTCCGTCGAGCTCGCGCTGCAGTGGACCAACGCGTACTCCGAGTCGGTCTTCACCTACGCAAACACGATCGCCACCACCGAGGGCGGCGCGCACGAAGAGGGCTTCCGTGCCGCCATGACCTCTCTGGTCAATCGCTACGCGCGCGACAAGGGCATCCTCAGGGACAAGGACGAGAACCTCACGGGTGACGATGTCCGCGAAGGCCTCACCGCCGTCGTCTCCGTAAAGCTGGGCGAGCCGCAATTCGAGGGCCAGACCAAGACCAAGCTCGGCAACACGATCGCGAAGACGTTCGTGCAGAAGGCGGTCAACGAGCGCCTGACCGACTGGTTCGACTCCCATCCCGTCGACGGCCGGGAAGTCATTCGCAAGGCGATCCAAGCATCGGCCGCGCGCATGGCCGCGCGCAAGGCGCGCGAGGCCACCCGCCGCAAGGGACTGCTCGAGTCGGGCGGCATGCCCGGCAAGCTGTCCGACTGCCAGAGCCGCAACCCCGACGAATGCGAGATTTTCATCGTCGAGGGAGACTCTGCCGGCGGCTCCGCCAAGCAGGGTCGCGAGCCGTACAACCAGGCGATCATGCCGATCCGCGGAAAGATCCTCAATGTCGAGCGGGTGCGCCTCGACCGGGCGCTAGCCAACTTGGAGGTCCAGGGGCTCATCACCGCGTTCGGCGCGGGCATGGGCGAGGACTTCAACATCGACAAGGCGCGGTATCACAAGATCGTGCTGATGGCCGATGCCGATGTCGACGGCCAACACATTCGCACCTTGCTGCTCACGCTGTTGTTCCGGTACATGCGTCCGCTCATTGATGCGGGCTACGTCTACTTGGCGCAGCCGCCGCTGTTCAAGATCAAGTGGTCCAACTCGCCTCACGAGTACGTCTACTCCGACAAGGAGCGCGACCTCCTGCTGGCCGAAGGCATGAAGGCCGGCAAGAAGATCCCCAAGGAGAACGGCATCCAGCGGTACAAGGGTCTTGGCGAGATGGACCACGAGGAACTCCGCGTCACCACAATGGATCCCGCCAGCCGGACCCTCCTCAAGGTGTCGATGGACGATGCCGCCATGGCCGACGAGGTGTTCTCGGTGTTGATGGGCGAAGACGTCGAGTCCCGCCGCAACTTCATTCAGCAAAATGCGAAGGATGTGCGTTTCCTTGACATCTGACAGCCCCGAACTCATCAGCCACGGCCGCATCGAGGCGGTCGACCTCAACACCGAGATGCAGCGGTCCTATATGGACTACGCCATGTCGGTCATCGTCGGCCGCGCGCTGCCCGATGTGCGCGACGGCCTCAAGCCGGTGCACCGCCGTGTGCTGTATGCGATGTTCGATGGTGGCTACCGCCCCGACCGCGCCTTCTCCAAGTGCAGCCGCGTCGTCGGCGACGTCATGGGTAAGTACCACCCGCATGGCGACTCGGCAATCTACGACACCATGGTTCGCCTCGTGCAGCCGTGGTCGCTCCGCTACCCGCTGATCCAGGGCCAGGGAAACTTCGGTTCGCCCGGCAACGACGGCGCCGCGGCGTCGCGATACACCGAGTGCAAGATGGCGCCGCTGGCCATGGAGATGGTCCGCGACATCGACAAGGACACCGTCGATTTCGAGGACAACTACGACGGCCGCGAACAAGAGCCGATCGTCCTTCCGGCCCGCTTCCCCAACCTGCTCGTCAACGGCAGCGCGGGCATCGCCGTCGGCATGGCCACCAACATCCCGCCGCACAACCTGCGCGAGGTTGCCGCGGGCGTGCAGTGGCACCTCGACCACCCGGGCGCGACGCGCGAGGAACTTCTGGAGGCGCTCATGGAGCGCATCCAGGGCCCCGACTTCCCGACGGGCGCCACCATCCTGGGACGCCGTGGCATCGAGGAGGCGTACCGCACCGGTCGCGGCTCCGTCACGATGCGCGCCGTGGTCAACATCGAGGAAGTCCAGGGCCGCATGTGCCTGGTCATCACCGAGTTGCCGTACCAGGTCAACCCCGACAACCTGGCGATCAAGATCGCCGACCTCGTCAAGGACGGCAAGGTCGCCGGCATTGCGGACATCCGCGACCAGTCGTCGGGCCGCACGGGCCAGCGCCTCGAGATCGTGCTGAAGCGCGACGCCGTGGCCAAGGTGGTGCTCAACAACCTCTACAAGCACACGCAACTTCAGGACACCTTCGGCTGCAACATGCTGGCGATCGTGGACGGCGTGCCGCGCACTCTCGCGCTCGACGGCTTCGTGCGTCACTGGGTGACGCACCAGGTCGAGGTCATCCAGCGTCGTACCAAGTACCGCTTGCGTGAGGCCGAGCGCGAGGCCCACATCTTGCAGGGCTACCTCAAGGCGCTCGACGCGCTCGACGAGGTCATCCGCCTCATCCGTCGCTCGCCGGACGTCGAGGCCGCGCGCACCGGACTGATGGAACTGCTTGACGTGGACGAGGTCCAGGCGACCGCGATCCTCAACCTGCAGCTGCGTCGTCTGGCCGCCCTCGAGCGCCAGAAGATCACCGACGACTACGACGGACTCATGGCCGAGATCAAGGACCTGCAGGGAATCCTCGCGTCCGAGTCCCGCCAGCGCACCATCATCTCCGACGAGCTCCACGAAGTCGTCCGCAAGTACGGCGACGCCCGCCGCACCGAGATCTCCCTGTTCGACGGCGAGGTCTCGATGGAAGACCTCATCGCCGAGGAGGAGGTCGTGGTCACGATCACACGCGGCGGCTATGCCAAGCGCACGCGGTCCGACCAGTACCGGGCCCAGCGTCGCGGCGGCAAGGGAGTGCGCGGCGCGACCCTGCGTAGCGACGACCTTGTGGATCACTTCTTCGTGACGACGACCCACCACTGGCTACTGTTCTTCACCAACCTGGGCCGGGTCTATCGCGCCAAGGCGTACGAGCTGCCCGAGGGCGGCCGCGACTCCAAGGGTCAGCACGTCGCCAACATGCTCGCGTTCCAGCCGGGTGAGGAGATCGCCCAGGTCATGGACCTGCGCACCTACGAGGACAAGCCGTACCTGGTGCTCGCCACCAAGCGCGGCCTGGTCAAGAAGACCGACCTCACCTCGTACGACTCGAACCGGAGCGGTGGCCTGATCGCCATCAACCTGCGTGACGTCGAGGGAGAAGACGGCGAGTTGCGCCCGGACGAGCTGGTGGCCGCACGCCTCGTGGCGTCTGACGACAAGTTGATGCTCGTCAGCCGCAAGGGCCTCTCGCTTACCTTCCAGGCGTCCGATGCTGCGTTGCGCCCCATGGGCCGCGCCACCTCGGGCGTCAAGGGGATGAGTTTCCGTGACGACGACGTGCTGCTCTCTATGGATGTCGTCACCGAGGGCTCCTACAGCTTTGTGGTGACCGAGGGCGGCTACGCCAAGCGCACGTCCGTCGACGAGTACCGCGTCCAGGGCCGCGGCGGCCTGGGCATCAAGGTGGCCAAGCTTCAAGAAGAGCGAGGCCACCTGGTGGGCGCACTGCTCGTCGAGGAGCACGACGAGGTCTTGGTCATCATGGGCGGCGGCAAGGTCATGCGCGCTCTGGTGAACGAGGTCCCGGCAAAGGGACGCGACACCATGGGCGTCATCTTCGCCAAGCCCGGCAAGGGCGACCACATCATCGGCATCGCTCGTAACGTGGAGCGTCACCTGGACGTGGACGTGGACGAGGCGGTGGACGGCGACGCGGTTGTTGAAGCTGACGACGAGTCGGCGACGCCGGAAGTGCCGTCCGAGGAGTGACGTGGTCGCTAATGCTCGGCCCGGGTGCGCAGTTCACGACGGGTGGTGAGTCGCATGATCCACTCAGCGCCGAAACTGACCGCGACGAAGGCCACGAAGATCGCGGGAATCGTCCACGAATGGTGAGCGGCATTTACCAAGGTGAACACGACGATCGCGAACGCGGCCACGCCGGCAAGCATCACTGTCCAGCGCTGGGCTCCGGTCCTGCCAAGTAGCCGCAGGTGCCCCACGTGGACGGCGGTATGCACCAGCAGGATGCTGATGGCGCCGAGCACCGCGATCTGACTGAGGTCGAACGCCACTGCGGCGATTGCCACGATGAACCCGCTCACCAACAGCCCTTCGCGACTCTTGCGCACGTGGCGCCGGAACACCCCGGGCAGCTCGCCGTCTTTAGCCATCTGGTATGACACGTTGGTCGCTGAGAACAGGCCCGCGTTGATGGCTGACGCCGTCGCCACGAGGGCTGTGATTGACACCACCGCCACGCCCACCGATCCGAACACCGGTCGCGCGGCCTCGGCCAGGGCGTGGTCCTTGGCGGCGCTGACGGCATCCGGCGTGAGGGTGCCGAAGACCACCAACGCGATCACCACATAGAGCGCCATGACCAGCAGGATCGACGTGGTGATCGCGCGCGGGATCGTGCGCTCGGGACGGTCGACGTCCTCGGCGGCGTTGGTGATCACACGAAAACCCTCATAAGCGAAGAAGGTCACTGCCACGCTTGCAGCGATGGAACCGACGCCCGGGTACGTAGTCGGGGCGAGGAGGCTGGGCTTCAGCGCCGCGAGTCCGCCGATGGCGAGCGTCAGCAGCACGGCGAATTTGAACAGGACGATCCACAGTTCCACGCGACCGACGCTGGCGGAGCCGCGCAGGTTGACTGCCACGAACACGACCATGATGGCCACCGCGAATCCGGGCGCCAACCATCCCGGCGCCCCGGGCACGAGGGCGGCTCCGTAGGTGCCGAACGTCTTGGCCACGAGGGCGAGCGACAAGAGAGCGGATAGGTACATCAGCACGGCCATGCCGCCTGAGAACAGAGACGAGCCCCAGCCGTGAATCAGGTACTCGACCATGCCCCCGGCGGACGGATAGCGCGCGCCGAGTTTCCCGAGCGAGTAGCCGGTGAGAAGCGCGATCACGCCACCGACGAGGAAGGAGATCCACACGGCGCTGCCGGCGATCGCTCCCGCCTCGCCCAGGAGGGCGAAGATGCCAGCGCCGATCATGGCGCCCACGCCCAGTGACACCGTGGCGGAAAAGGACATGGTCTGACGGCCCTCGTTCATACCGCCAGTATGCCCAAGTTTCGCCGGGTCCTTTCTTTTGACTGAATCAAAAGAAGGGCCTACGTTGGAGAAATGCACTCCCACGCCGTCACCAAAGCAACGCCGGTCGACGCGACCGCGCTGCTGAGAGACGCCGGGCTGCGAGTGACCAAGCCGCGCACCGCGGTGATTGGTGCGCTGGCTGGCAACCCGCACGCATCGGCCGATGACGTGTTCTTGGCGATCACCGGGGAGCTTTCGGGCACCTCACGCCAAGCGGTGTACAACGTGCTCGGCGACCTGGCCGACAACGGCCTGGCGCAGCGCATCGAGCCTGCGGGCTCGCCCGCACGCTATGAACTGCGCGTGGGTGACAACCACCACCACATCGTCTGCACGTCGTGCGGCGCGGTCGTCGATATCGACTGCGCCGTTGGCCACGCGCCGTGCCTGACGCCTCAACACACCGCCGGATTCGTCGTTCACGAAGCCGAGGTCACCTACTGGGGCACGTGCGCCGATTGCCAGAAGCTGCCCGACGTTCCGTCCTAAGCCCCGCCCCTCACACACTGTCCCCCTCATCCAAGGAGAGTCACCATGACCGAGAAGTTCACCACGACCAATGCGGGCGCCCCGGTCGCCTCCGACGCGAACTCGTTGAGCGTCGGCGCCGACGGCCCCACGGTGCTGCATGACCACTATCTGGTCGAGAAGCTCGCCCAGTTCAACCGCGAGAAGGTGCCCGAGCGCATCGTCCACGCCAAGGGCGGCGGCGCGTTCGGGACGTTTACCACCACGGAGGACGTCAGCGCGTACACCAAGGCCGCGCTGTTCCAGCCGGGCGTCGAGACCGAGATGCTCGCGCGCTTCTCGACAGTCGCCGGCGAGGCCGGGTCGCCAGACACGTGGCGCGATCCCCGCGGCTTCGCCCTGAAGTTCTACACGTCCGAGGGCAACTACGACCTCGTGGGCAACAACACGCCCATCTTCTTCATCCGCGACGGCATCAAGTTCCCCGACTTCATCCACTCGCAGAAGCGCCTGGCCGGATCGCACCTTCGCGACAACGACATGCAGTGGGACTTCTGGACGCTCTCGCCCGAGTCCGCACACGAGGTCACGTACCTCATGGGCGACCGGGGCATCCCCAAGAGCTGGCGCCACATGAACGGCTACGGCTCGCACACCTACCAGTGGATCAACGCCGACGGCGAGCGCTTCTGGGTCAAGTACCACTTCAAGTCCGACCAGGGCGTCGAGGGCATGGACGGCGACACGGCCAGTGAGTTGGCCGGTACCGACGCCGACGTTCACATCCGCGACCTCCACGACGCGATCGATAGCGGCGACGCCCCGTCGTGGACCCTTTACATCCAGGTCATGCCCTACAAAGACGCCGCCACGTACCGCTTCAACCCGTTCGACGTCACCAAGATCTGGCCGCACTCGGACTACCCGCTCATCAAAGTCGGCACCATGCTGCTCAACCGCAACCCCGGCAACTACTTTGCCGAGATCGAGCAGGCCACGTTCGAGCCGTCCAACTTTGTGCCCGGAATCGACACCAGCCCCGACAAGATGCTGCTCGCGCGCATCTTCAGCTATGCGGACGCACACCGCTACCGCGTGGGCACGAACTATGCGCAGCTGCCGGTGAACGCCCCGCACTCTGAAGTGCACAGCTACGCCAAGGACGGCCACATGCGCCACGGCTACCGCGACGCTTCGGAGCCGGTCTACGCTCCGAACTCGGTGGGCGGCCCTGAGGCCGACCCCACCCGGGCGAACGACGGCGCGGGTTGGGCATCGGACGGCGAGATGACTCGCGCTGCGGCGACGCTTCACTCAGAGGACGACGACTTCGGCCAGGCGGGCTCGCTCTATCGCGACATCATGGACGACGCCGAGAAGGCTCGCTTTGTCGACACGGTCGCCGGTCACGTGAGCCAGGTGACGCGTCCCGACCTCCTGGAGCGCGTGTTCGAGTACTGGACCAACGTGGATACCGACCTGGGCGCGCGCGTGCGTTCCGCAGTCGAGGAGATGTAGCGCGGCACTGTGGTGGCCCGCGACCAGAGATGGTCGCGGGCCGTTCGCATTCCGACCGCTCCTGGCGTTCCTCCACCGCCGGCCTCCCGCCACCGCCAATGGCTTGATCCGTACCGTGTTGGGGCCCGCAACCCTCGCTCGTGGCGTGATCCGTACCGTCGCGCGATGCGCGCGGTACGGAATCAGCCAAGGACCGCGCCTCGGTGCCGAAAACCGGTACGGATCGAGCCACGATGCGGGGGTCCGCATCCCCGTCTGACTGACCCCGCCGGGTCCCGGCTCGCCCATCCGCTACCCTTGATCCTGGCCACCGTCGGCCCTCTCCCCCTGAACTTCGCGCGCAGTGCACGCTGCGCGGCCGCCGCCTGTCCCCACATCGGCGCTCCTGTCCCGGAGCGCGCGCGGGCATGCGCCCCAACCTGGGCACCCAAGCCCACTGTAAGGAATCACCCCATGGCCCCCACCACGCGCGTCCAAGACTCCGACATCAATGCGCTCGTCACCGCGGGCATCCAGGACCGCACTCCCACGGGCGTGCCCGAGGTCACGAACGCGTGGGGCAAGTTCTGGGCACCCAGCACGTGGCGCCGTCAGGCGTGGATGAACCCGCGCATCGCACGGACGGAGGTCCTCTCGGGCCTCGTCGTGGCGCTGGCGCTCATTCCCGAGGCGATTTCGTTCTCGATCATCGCGGGCGTGGGCCCGCGGGTCGGCCTCTTCGCAAGCTTCACCATGGCCATCGCCATCTCGTTCCTGGGTGGACGCCCCGCAATGATTTCGGCGGCGACCGCGGCGGTCGCTCTCGTGGTGGCCCCGCTGGCCCGTGACTACGGGCTGGACTACCTCATCGCGGCGGTGATCCTCGGCGGCATCATCCAGGTGATATTCGCCGTGCTCGGCGTCG
>Ga0314774_1002217_pt1 | contig 11206 bp, 9 predicted proteins | sample MetaGCBIA2018_FD_204515 | JGI IMG/M metagenome (GOLD analysis project Ga0314774, IMG submission 204515) | Cryopeg brine microbial communities from Beaufort Sea near Barrow, Alaska, United States - CBIA 2018 | ecosystem: Environmental > Aquatic > Marine > Coastal | place: USA: Alaska | collected... | reverse complement strand
CGCTGATCCGCATGGAGATTCTCCGCATCAGATTCAAAGCGCGCTCAAGGTCATCTGCGTTTTTGCCGATCTTGAGCAAGGCCTTGCCGTGCTCCGCTTCGACCAGCCGGAACATCTGGATCAGACTCCGCCCCTCATCAGTTAGAAATGTCCCACCGCCGGTGCGCCCCCCCGTCACATTGACCGTCAACGGTTTGTCGGCGAGATTGTTCATACTGTTGACCGCATCCCAGGCCCCCTTGTAACTCATCCCCGCAGCCTTGGAGGCCTTTGTGATGGAGCCGTGTTCGTCTATTTTTTCCAGCAGTTCGATCCGCCGGCTCTGAAGAAACGCCTTGCGGTTTTTATTCAGCCAAAGCGTGGCGGCGAACTCAATAGACATTTTTGTCATCTCACTTCTTTATGAATAGGAAGAGCGCTATAAACATAACTACATAACGCCAGCCAAACATATGAGCTACAACACCACAAGCTCCTGCCATCTCTGCGGGGCGACAGATAGATTATTTGAAGTTATTGAATCTCAAATGAGCGAGCCAACCTCTCTTGAGAATCCCGCACCTAGTACGGTCCTAAACTGTATCAACAGCAATGCGCTGGAGTTACAAAGGGATCTCCTCAAACTGCATCTCCAGCAGGTTGATCGACAGCACACTGTTGCACAGCAAACGCCCTTGCCCGAGCAGAACCTTACTCGCTTCAGCCACCTGCAGACTGGCGATCACCGCTGGCGTAAAGGACGGATTGCCGAGTTCGGATTCAACCCCGGCACCGCCGTTCCAGTTTCCATACAGTTTCTGCAAGGCGTCATCACCGGGATAGACGGTCGCAACCTGTCCGTACCAGCCGCCAATAGCACCGTGCACCAAAGGAACATTCAGCTGAGCACAGGTTTCGGCTAGATCAAACCGTACCTGAATATTGTCGACCGCATCAATCACTAGATCGACTGTGCCAAGCATCTCTTGACCCTTCTCTTTGCTGAAAGCAGCAATAATCGAATTAACCCGGACAGCCGGATTGATTTCAGAAATCCGCTGTCGTGCGGCCTCAGCCTTTGCAGTGCCGAGTAACTCGATTGAAGCGAGCAACTGTCGATTCAGATTGTGTTCTTCAAAAACATCCGGGTCGATAGCAATAATCTGACCGACACCGAGCCGCGCCAATTGCTCAAGGATGTAGCCGCCCAAACCGCCACAGCCGACAACAGCCACCCTGCTCTGTAGCAACTGCAGCTGCTGGTCGGTCGAGATCATCTGCTGATTACGCTGATAACGGGCTGGAAGATAACCGGCTTGCAGAATCTGCCTCTCGGTTTCCGCGCAATCGAAATCGAAACGGGTCATCAGCTCGCACTGATCCGCCCAACTCAAAAGCACACCGTCTGCCTTTTCGGCCAGAAATGCGTTCACGTCCATCTCAACCACCGCCGACCAGAGGGAAAATCGCCAGAATATCGCCGTCTCTTAGCGGCTGATATAGTTTGGCATGAACCATATTAAGTAACACTATCCCTATTTTTTCTTCCGGGAGGTCTTGTTCGCGCACGACGTCGCCAATCAAGGTTGGCTCAGGGTATTCCCTGATTTCAACATTAAAGCGCCCGGCCTGAAAGGAAGCGAATAGCTTAACTGTGATTTTCATGGTGGCACTTCCTGACCGGAACCTGCGGTTAAAAGTTACAGAACTATTCAGCGGCAGTTTGCATCTGTCAGGATTTAAATTCAACCTGGAGAACTGTTTCTCCGGACGATACAACCCGACTAACGACCTCAATCAGCTCATCGGGAGCAACCTGATCACCGTCGAGACTGGCGGTAAAATCTGACCAGAAGTTTTCCTCCTGTTCATGCAAAAACTCCAACAGGTCGCTTTTAGAGAGCCAAAAGCCATGAGCCAGGACTGTTTCTCCCAGCTCAGACATCACCATATTGAACAGTTTGATTTTAACCCGACCGGTACCGCTCTCCTCCGGGTGAGATTGATAAGTAATGTCGCCGCGCATCGCCGCCAAGTGACTACCACGACGCATTGTCGAGCCGACCAACCCTGGCATGGCTGAAGAGAGCGCGAGAATCGACCCATCTTTTACATAGGCTGTTTCCGGATCATCAAGCGCTTTACCATCGAGGAACAGGGTGGTAATCCGCTCGTTAATATATTTAACGTCGATACCGAATTGATCGGTCAACAGCTCAATGACACTACAACCGACTTCGACTTGCAGCCATAAGCCCTGTTGGAGCAGCGGGAAGAAGGCTGGCAACTCAGCTAAAGGCAAAACCATGCGCACGGTCTGTTTGTCAGCCATAAATTATCGCTTTTGTAGTATTCGCTAAAGGGTTTGGGTCGACAAATAAACTAAAGAGAGAGGCCGCAATTCAGGCCTCTCTCTTTGCATTGTTACCAGTTGTACAATTGATCCAGTTCCGCATCGGGCACAGCAAAGGTGATGTTGTGCGGTGGCAGCTTCTCGGTCGAGAAGAATTTCGGCAAACGATCATCTTCGGGACCGAAACCAGCACCCTTGTTGAACTCACGCTCGAGAGTGAGAACCTTTTGACCCAAAGCAACCACATCGTCACCGGTCATATCGATCCCGTAAAAACTCCCGAGCAGATCGAGCAAGGACTGAAAAGTTTCCGGCTGATCGAGAATCGGGAAAGCGATGAACAGGCACATGCCGGTCGAGTCGATTGCGGTGGTCGCAATCTGCAGGTTACGCGACAGTTCAATCTGTCCTTCCGGTTTTAACGGATCGACATCACCACCGACCTTCAGAATATTGGTCGCAACGGCATAGCCTGCGGTGTGGTCCGCGCCCTGAGTACTGGTCGCATAGGTAACGCCGATCCCCTGAACGGTACGTGGGTCATAGGCCGGCAGCGCCTGATTCTTGACTACCGGGACCCGCTCAACAGCAAAAGCCTTGCCGGTAAACCCGGCCCCGTTACCGAGGATACGTCCCAAGTCCGTCCCCTTGCCGACTTCATCCCTGACCAGGCGGATGGCACCTTCTCCGTCACCGAATTCAATCACCCCGGCATCCATAGCGACACCAATTGTGACCCCCATCTCGATCGTATCGACGCCGATATTATCATCCCAATAATCGAGTGTTGCTATGGTATCGAGATCGCTGATGTCGCAATGTCCCCCATGTGACCAGACGGTTTCATACTCGGGCTGCTTGGTGACATATTTACCATTTTTATCATTAAAGGTGCCGGAACACTGGATGACACAGCCACGATGACAGCCGTGGGTTGCACTGCCGCCCCGCTTAACTTCGAGCTCGGCCTGAGACTCACCGCTGATCTTGGTCGCACCGTCGAATTGACCGAACTTGAAATTGTTGGTCGGGTAGCCACCCGCTTCATTGAGAACATTGGTCAGCACGTTGGTGCCGTAGGCCGGGAGCCCCTCACCTGAAACCGGATGCTTGCGGATCCCTTCGACAAAGGCACGGTTCGCCGCTTTGAACTTTTCCGGGTCCTGTGGCTGCCGAGGCTTGCAATCGGCATCATCGAGAATAATCGCCTTGATCTGCTTGGAACCCATAACAGCACCGACGCCACCACGACCACAATGACGGGTTGGTCGCAACTCCATATCGGTACAGGCGATCGAAGCCGCAGCAAACTTGCGCTCACCGGCACTACCGATCGACATATAAGCGACCTTATCACCATATTCAATGCGCAACTTATCAATCAAAGGATAGTTGTCGAGCATCTTCAGACTGTTGTCGACAGTGATGTCGACCTTGTCTTTATTGATATAGATTTTATAGAGGTCGTCCCCTGCCGGCTGGCCTTCGATTATGATTGCGGCATAGCCGAGTCGAGCAAGGACCTGGGCGGCCTGACCACCGGCATTTGATTCTTTGATACCACCGGTCAGCGGGCTTTTGCAGCCGACTGACAGACGTCCAGACATGGCTGCCGCGGTTCCACTGAGCATCCCCGGAGCGATGACCAGCTTGTTTTCACCCCCCAACGGATGACAATCAGGCGGAACCTCCTTACCGACAATCATCGAGGTGGTGGCTCTACCGCCAAGGGCAGTATATTCGCCAGCCGGTTCTGTGCTCTGCTGAGGTCCACCAGCAGCGCCCATGTTGATTCTGAGAATCTTGTCCATGCCGCCTCCTTTTTTTGTCCCTACTCCGAAGTGATAATGACTTCCCCGATAACCATACCGTTTGACTCTGATCGTTAGTCAAGCAGACGCGTATAACATCGTTTAAAATAAAAAGTATAAAGATAAAAGCAGCTTAGACTATAAACCACAAAATCTCAAGAATAAACAACAATCAGAATAAACACCTTAATGAGAGAGTTATCAGCAAAGCGATCAATCCTTTTCTGAAATAATAATTTGTATGAATTTTTCACTTTGCCTTCTACCTTATTTAGGAACAGTATAGAAAAGATTACAATAGTGTTATAAAAACACAACTGACTATCGTCATACGCGCAAAAAAGAAGTATGGAAAGATTAAATTGAGCCATGGCATCTCAGAATGCTTTGCTGGCAGACTTCAGCAGTAACGAATATGGAGCACAGACATTTGAAGCCAGAGACACAAACCCCGCCCCCGCATCTCAGGCAGCACCCGACGAAGCTGTTTGTCGAACTAACCACCCGATGCAACCTCGGCTGTTCCATGTGCGTCAAACAGACAGAGCAGTGTGGTATCGCAGAGGGTGAGATGTCCTTGTCCACATTTAAAACGCTGGAATCGGCTCTACCCCATCTGGTGGCGCTGATTCTGAATGGTGTTGGCGAACCGCTACTGCATCAAGATATCGATACCTATATTGCCCGGGCGAAACAGTTGATGCCGAAAACGAGCTGGATCGGCTTTCAATCGAACGGACTGCTCATTGATGAACGACGCGCTGAAGCACTTCTCGAAGCCGGTCTCGACAAGGTCTGTATTTCCGTTGACGCGATCTCTCCAAAAAAGCTGAAACAGTTACGCGAAGGGGCGGAGATCTCCAACCTGAGCGCGGCCTTCGCTGCTTTAACCAAGGCCAAATTGAGTCTCGACAAGCCGGAGTTTCAGATCGGGGTTGAAATCGTCGTCATGCGCAACAATCTGACGGAACTCCCCGGCACCCTGCAGTGGGCTGCCAGTCGCGGCGCGACCTTCGCCTTGGTAACACATCTCCTCCCCTACGATGAACAACACACCAAAGAAGCGGTCTATGAGTCGTGTTCCGGTCAGGCGATGGCCCTGTTTAACCTCTGGCGAGACAAAGCTGCGGCGGCCGCTGTTGACATCAACCAATATCCGAAAGTCATCTGGAATTACAGTAAGAGCCCCGAGGAGCAGAGAGTTATCGATTTCGTTGAAAATATGAAGAGAGATGCCGAGCAGCAGAAGGTTTTTCTCGACCTTAAAAAGCTGTTTAATCTCAATACAACCTGGCTGGATCAGGCCGCCGAAGTGTTCGCCCAAGCTAAGCAGGTTGCACAAACCGAAGGATTAGAGTTGAGACTGCCCGCCATAGTTCTAAAGGAAGAGCGTCAATGTGAATTTGTCGAAGACGGCAGCGCCTTTATCTCCTGGCAGGGGGACGTGCACCCCTGCTACTTCCTCTGGCACGGCTATCATTGCTACGCCAGCGGCTGGGATCAGTCAATTCAACCGAAGACCTTTGGCAATCTGGGCCAACAGACCTTGCTCGATATCTGGAATTCGACCGAGTTTAAATCGTTCCGGGGAAACGTCACCAGCTACGATTATCCGTATTGTTCCAGTTGTGGTCTGGCGCCGTGTGACTATATACAGACCGAAGAGTTTGAGCAGGATTGCCATATCAACAGCGAACCGTGCGGCAGTTGCCTCTGGTGCATGGGACTGTTTCAATGTTTGCGGTGATGACACGGGAAAACAGGCTTTTGAATTAAGGTCCGACCCCGGCACCCTGGTCCGACCCCGCACACCCATAGTCCCAAGCAAATGAGTCGTTGCTCCGGTTGATCAGGTTGACGATCACCTTAACGAGAGTCTCCTTCTCTTCGGGGAGGCTCTCGGCAATCAGCAAGGTCAACGCCACCAGGGCGTTGTCGGCGAGGCGCTTGGATCCGTCTGGACGATAGAGGATAGCGTTGGCGGCGAGTTCGCCGGAGGCGATAATATTGCGCACATGTTTGGAAATGGCTGGGACCTTGACGTCAAACAGATCTGCCATCTGGCGCTGATTCAACCAGACGGTCTCATGATCAAGTTGGACATCCAGTCGGGTTTTACCGTCCTCGGCCTCATAAAGAAGGATGTCATTTTGCTCACCAGACTTCATTGCCAACCTCCGTAGCTATAATCAGTGATCCGTAATTTTCGGATAAGTGTTAGCAATAAACATTTTTTGCATATTGCTTTTGGCGTTCAAGTTGTTGAGTACTTTTCACCAGTGACGATGCTGCCGACTCTCCCGCATATCTTATCGATCAGATCGACGATCAGGCGACGCAGCTAGTCCGGGTCTTGAAACTTGTTCTGCGACTTGTTAATGATCAGTCCGAGCAGGCATTTCTCGTTGCTGAGGTTTTCCAGGGTGCGATGATAGTGATCGAGGAGCTCGTCGCCATCCCTCTTCTCTAGCGACAGAACCTGCAATCTATTAATCCAGCTGATAGAATGATTGATAGTTCCCCCTAAATGGCCTAATCTAACACGTCATTTTTCTATAGTGTCGGTGGGCATGTCTGTTCATCGCTAACCTGCTGATCTGGAGAAACTCCGGGGAGCTTGTCACAGTACCTTCCTCCTCTTTGGTCCGTATAAACCACTTAGACACTTCCTGCTTTATTGGGATTGCGTGAGAAACTATGTATAAAAAAAACGAAAAGCTCTATTACTCACCTTCTGACATCACATGTTTTCTGGAAAGCCCCTTTGCTTCCTGGATGAAACGGTTCTCCATTGAATATCCAGATCAAACACCAGAGCAAGACCCGGAAGATGCCTTGATGGGAGTTTTGGCGCGCAAAGGTTACGCGCATGAAGATGCATTGGAGGAAGAGTTCCTCAGCAAGGGGTTGAGCGTAATTAAGATTGACGGAGGTTCGCAGGAGGAAAAACACGGCAAAACATTATCGGCAATGCAAGCAGGTGTCGATGTGATTATTCAAGCACGCCTGGAGTTGAATCAGTTTGCCGGTTACAGCGATTTTCTCGTCAAGGTTCCTGGGGAGAGTCGGCTCGGTAATTTTCATTACGAGATATGGGATACCAAACTAGCAAACAAGGTAAAACCAACCTTTCTCATCCAGTTGTGCTGCTATGCTGAAATGATCGAGGCCGTTCAAGGGGTGCCGCCTAAGTTTGTTACCGTTGCATTGGGTTCCGGCGAAAAAAAACTATTTAAGACGCTGGATTACACTTATTACTATCGAGCGGTGAAGGATGCCTTTCTGTCACTTCAGGAACAATTCTCTCCTGATTCCCCCCCTGACCCGGCAGATTCAAAAAGCTGGGGTGATTGGAGCAGCTACGCCGAGCAGTTGCTCTTGGAAAAAGATCATCTGTTGCAGGTGGCAACCATTACGAGGGGCCAGATCAAAAAGCTTAACCACGCGGGTATCACAACTATGCAGGCTTTGGCAGATTCGACTATTGAATACGCCCCGGGGATTAACCCGTCTATTCTTCAGCGTCTAAAATCACAGGCTAGAATTCAACAGCAGACCAAAGTTCAGCAGCAAGCCGGAAAAAGTGATACCCCGTGTTTCGAGATTATAAGCCCGGCTGAAGGTGAAATGTCGGGACTGGCCTTATTGCCTGCGCACTCTCCAGAGGATGTATTTTTCGACATCGAAGGATACCCGCTTGATGATGGTGGATTGGAGTACCTCTGGGGCTGTACTTACTTTAATGAAAGCGGGGAACGATCTTTTAAAGACTTTTGGGCTCACAACAAAGAACAGGAAAAAGTCGCTTTTGGTGCATTTATTCAATGGGCATACGAACGCTGGCAGCAAGATCCGACAATGCATGTTTACCACTATGCAAACTACGAAATTGCCGCTTGTCGCAAGCTTATGGGGCGTTATGGTGTGAGCGAGTATGAGGTCGACCAGTTATTGCGGAATGAAGTTTTTGTCGACCTATATAAAATTGTAAAAGGTGGATTGCTCCTTGGCGAGCCCAGGTATTCCATTAAGAATGTTGAGCACCTCTACAGAGGAAAGCGGGATACTGAAGTGGGTAGTGGTGGTGATTCGGTCGTTGTTTATGATCATTGGAGAGAGAGTCATTCTCAGGGTGCAGAAGGTGATACTTGGGAGACCTCCAAAACCCTTAAAGACATTCGCGATTACAATATTGATGATTGTAACTCAACTCAAGAGCTCGTCGTTTGGCTGCGCAAGCAACAGCAACTAAACGACATTGCGTTCATCGGAAAATCTGAAGTTGTTGAGCCGGAAGAGAAAGAAGAAATCACTGAAAGGATTCAGCTGCGTGATCGACTTCTTAAACGGGCTCAGGAAGAATTGGTTCAAGATGTCGGCTGTGCGGCACTTACTGTAAATTTGGCGTGGTTGCTGGAGTTTCATAGACGGGAGTCTAAACCTGTTTTCTGGCGAATGTTTGACCGACTAGGCCTCAGCCATGTTGAGTTATTAGATGACTTAGATTGTCTGGCGCTCTGTGAAAGAACAGAGAGAGAACCATTTAAACCTACGCCTCGTGCCAGAAACCTTGCTTACGAATACCATTTTGATCCGGCTCAAGAGTTTAAAGGTGCAGCCAAGCATTTTTATTTGCTGGGCGTAGAGTCTGAGGGTGGATCCTCCACGAAGGTCACCTTTATCAAGGACGAAAGTGACCTGGATAACGGGATTATTGTGGTGCAAGCGAAGACGGAACCCCCGGCGGAAATTTCTTTGGTTCCCGATGAGTTTGTCAATCCGAACCCTATCCCTCAGGCGATCAATGCTAGCGTGACTGAATATGAGCAGGGCACTCTCAGCAAACACCAGTCAGCAATAATAGACTTTTTGACCCGGTCCAAACCTCGATTCAAATCTGAATATTGCTTTCCTGATGGTGGTAGCGCAATTGCGCCGAGTCATGATTCAGAGATTCGCCTTAAGCAAATTATCCAGGCTGCCAAACATCTAGACAGCAGTTACCTGACGATTCAGGGGCCACCTGGAGCGGGAAAATCATATACGGGGCAGCATATCATTGCCGAACTCGTTAAGTCAGGTGCACGCGTGGGGATCGCCAGCAATAGTCATAAAGCGATCAACAACCTGCTGTTAAGTACCGCCGAGTATTGCAAAACAGAGAAGATCCAGGCCACCTTCGCTTGTACCAGAGACACGGAGCCGAAACTTGCTGAATATGACGTTGCTATCCTTAAGAACAATCAGCTGGCAAATCATACGCAGCAGAGCTGTGTTTTGGGTACCACCGCATGGGGATTCGCACGTGAGGACATGGCTGGGCAGCTTGATTATCTTTTTGTCGATGAAGCAGGTCAAGTGGCGGTTGCCAATCTGTTGGCTATGAGCAGATCGTCCAGGAACCTCATTTTGATGGGGGATCAGATGCAACTGGGACAACCGTCACAGGGGACTCACCCTGCGGAGAGTGGGTTGTCTGTGCTCGACTATTCGCTGCATGAGACGCCGACTATTTCCGATGATATGGGGGTGTTCCTGGGTACAACCTACCGTATGCACTCAAAGGTCAATCAATTTATCAGTGACCACATCTACGAAGGGAAGCTCGAAGCTCATCCTGATAATGATCATCGCGTCGTAGACGTACCTCCAGGTTACACCGGTCCCCTTGATCAACAAGCAGGGATTGTGTTTGTCCCCGTTGAACATGAAGGTAATACACAAGCGTCAGACGAAGAAGTTGCAAAAATCAAGGAGTTGGCTGAAGAGCTACTCGGAAGAATTTTTCATACAGGTAAAACCGACCAACCGACTCGCTCAATAACTTGGGACGACATGCTGTTTGTCGCACCATATAATCATCAGGTGAACAAACTCAGACAGGCGCTTGGCGAAAATGCGAAGATTGGAAGCGTGGATAAATTCCAGGGACAAGAGGCACCGGTTGTATTCCTGAGCATGTGCACGAGTGATGCTAGCGAATCGCTACGTGGTTTGGATTTCTTGTTCGACAGGCGTCGTATTAATGTAGCGATTTCAAGGGCGCAGACATTGGCGATAGTCATAGCCAATCCGGCAATTGGCAGAGCACAAGCATCAAGCGTAGATCAACTTAAACTCGTGAACTTATTTGATGCCCTTGTTCTTGAGTGAAATTAGTTGGGAGAAATTTTTCCTCGATAGGATTTCGTGTGAAGCAAGTCTCGTTCCCGATCTGCCTGAATAGCACAGAGCATCAACCAGATAAAGAATCAAAGGCACGTCCCCAAGTTCACTACCGAATCAGGCGGTCTGCGTAACCCCCCGGTTTGTAGCAGGTAGGGTTGGTAGGCAACGATCTGGTTGCGACGAAGGTCTTTCCCCCTGTAGCAATCGTGTTAATCCTTATCGTATTGATCTCAGCCGCAAAACTCATCCTCGTATCAAGGTCCCTGAGACTATCGAATATGAATATGGCATGAATAATGGAGTTTTAAAAGCCAACGGAGGACTTGACCCCTTTCCTGGTAGAAGGCGATGGTCGTATTTAAACGAGTGACAGCAATACAATAGAGCAGGCTGCCGCCACAACTGCGGCAAACTTGCGGGGAGTAAATTGCTCCATCCTTAAGGCGACGGACAAAACAAGGGCCAGGATAAAGCTCATATTGGCGATTGGAATAACCGTACTCGCCTGACCCTGTTCGATGGCAAGAAGGAGGAAGTTGACGATCAGAAAGACCAGTACTCCGGAAAATAACGAGTAAACAGCTTTTTTTCGTGTCACCCTCAGGCGCTTTTCACGCAAGATAGCGTACCCTGCTCCGCCCACAACCCAACAGAGTGCGCTGAGAATCAGCATCGGTTGAAGGTCCGCGCCATTCAATATCGCAGCCTTGGAGATCACTCCGTAAAGCGCCCGGAAAAGGGAAGCGACCACCGCCAGAGAGAAATAGAGATAAAGCAACTTTCTTTCTGTAAATTGCGGACCTCCGTTATTCAGCCTCCATGTTGAGATAGACCTTTCCAGTTTCCCAATCTTCACTGATCTCAGACAGCACCGCACTGACCAAGCGTAGCAAAG
>Ga0314774_1002215_pt1 | contig 11208 bp, 18 predicted proteins | sample MetaGCBIA2018_FD_204515 | JGI IMG/M metagenome (GOLD analysis project Ga0314774, IMG submission 204515) | Cryopeg brine microbial communities from Beaufort Sea near Barrow, Alaska, United States - CBIA 2018 | ecosystem: Environmental > Aquatic > Marine > Coastal | place: USA: Alaska | collected... | reverse complement strand
CGTTAATTCCCACAATTCCAGCACTTCATCAATCGGCACGTAATAAGGATCGTATTTTTTGTTGTCGGAAGCCAGCAAAAGCATGTTATTTTCTTCCAATTTATTAAAAACCCGCTTGTAAACAATGCCATCATTTAAGGTGAGCACAATATACGTTTTACCATCTTTTAGGTTGCTAATTTCTTCAACAAATCGCGCAACAATATAAGAACCGCTTTTTACCGGGAGCATGGAATCGCCTTTTATGGGAAATGCCCGGTGTGTTCCCGTTGGTAAAAATGGTAATTTTATTTTGTCCAAATGTTCAATATATTCCGGGTCGGCATAGCCTCTTAAATAACCTGCGGAAGCTTCAACCGGAATAATTTCTATCAAATCTTCGTTGGCGCCGTCTATGGTAATGGGGAATAAAACCCTTCTGTTTCCAATTTCAATGAACGAAACATCTTTTGCGCCCGACAAATCATTTTTAATTAAAATATCAATGGGAATCTTAAAATAATCGGATAAATCAATTAAAAATTCAATAGGAGGACTGGCCCTGTTTTCTTCATAAGAGCTTATTCTGGACCTGGATACTTTTAAATCTTCCGCAAATTGTTCTTGCGTGAGTCCTTTTAAGGTCCTGATGTGTTTGATATTTTGTGACAAATAATTCATAATGCTAAATTTATGAGCAATAATTGCTAATATTTTGAGCTAATTTAGCAAAAAAAAGAATACTGCCTAATTTTTTCTGAAAAAATGTACCCCCCTAAAAACAAAACGCCCAAAAACAAAAGCCTAACAAAAACAACACACTACTAATAAAACCAACGCCCTACGGCGTTTTTCTGCTTTTAAGTACTAACGCACCAAATGCACACTTTCCATCATATACCGATATTTTGCCGCCGTTTTAAACTGGGTTTAACTACCGTTTAAACACAATGCCGCACTTCTGCTAAGTAAACCCCTATAAAACCGCATAAACTCAACAAATAAAGGCTTTAATTAATATAGATCACTCACTTAAAGCCGCCTTTCTAAACGCTATTTAAACCCAAAAAATTGAATAAATCTAAAATGCACAAAACCGCCAATATTTGACCATGGGTGTACCTATGGGTGTACTAATGGGTGAACGCAACCTTACATAAAAACATACTGACAGAACCCCCAAAATGCACAAATAAAGTATAAAAACGCATTAAAACACGCTGAACACTACCCCCAAATGCACAAAAAAAATACCTTAAAATTAATTAAGGTATTGTAAATTAAGTATTTAGGTATTATTCCAATCTAATAACACCGGTAACTATGGCCAAATTTAAAATTTCCTCCTTTGGAATATCGAAAGGATCATAGTTTAAATTGTCGCTCACTGCTAAGAAACACTCAGGGTTTTCGCTCTTTTTTAGGCGTTTAATCAATACTCCCTGTTCCCGAGTTGAAAATACATGGACTTTGTTCCATTGTATAAACTTAGGATCTGTAATAACCTTGCAGGCAATCACATCACCACTACTAAATTTAGGATACATTGAAGATCCTTTTATTCGTATCATAAAATCAACATTGGAGAATTCAGGAACAATATATCTGTCCTGGATATCCTGTTCTGTAATACTTACTTCTCCGGCACCATAACCGGCGTAAGCTTCTACAGGAATCAATGGGATTCCAGTGCCTGATTTATAGGCGCTGTAATGTTTTGGGGTATTCATAGCTTTTTTTGTTTGGACGTTTTGCATTACGCCTTCACCAGTTAAAATCCAGTTTGAATTGATATAGGGAAAGCGTTTAATTAAGTTGGTAATAGGTGTTATTCCAGCATTTGTTCTTTTTTTACAGATCTCTGTAATCAATGAATTACTCACGGATATTTCCTTTGCAAATGCAGATGGTGTAGTGATTACAGACTGCTCACGCAGGTAATTATAGACTTCTAAAAATCGTACAGAAATATCATTCATAAAATTAAATATACAGAAAAATGTAAAATAAATTTGTTATATACAGAAATCTGTATATATTTGTGCTTATAATAACACATCAAATATATGGAAAATAGCAATACAGTGCGATTAAATGAACAAATAGAAAGCAAAATCAGGCGTGGTGACTTTATTACCCTGGGAAAAATTTTGGGCGTAGAGCAGAACACCGCACGGATGCAATTCAAGAGAGGAAAAGAAATTGCAATTACTGTAATGAATGACATTCTTGAAAACCGAGAAGATTTTGAAGCCAATTATGCTTTGAGAGAAAAAGCAGTGATCATTGATTGTGTAATAACCAATGGACTTAAATTTTTGGTGGTTATTCAATATGAAGGCAAGCAAGAGTTTAGGCTTTATGAAAATGCCCAACTAATGGATATGATGGCTGCTGAATTTATATCCGATGTTTTAAAAGAAGTGCCGGCAACCATTAAGTTGGTCATAACTGATTGCTCAATTGGTTTTTTGCCGAAAGTAGTTTCAATAATTAGAAAGTTTGGATTTAAACATTCATTCAAACATTCATCTTCTGTAAAAATTGAAGCATTGATCAACAGATTAAGCACTCGCAATTAAAAATCAATTAAAGGCATCCAAAGAAATTTTTTATAATGCACAAAGAAACTCCTTACGAATTTTATGATAACAAGCTTGGAATTAAGGTAAAATACCTTGTTTCAGACAAAAAGCATAAAGACAGTCTGGAGTTAATTCCTTACCGCACGCTTAAAAAACGAATGGACAGCCAAACCTGTTGCGAACAACAATTGCGCAGGGCTTCCTTAAATATGGATTCTTTAATCCTTTTCAGTTCACTTTCCAGAGATTTTAAAGATAACATCACCACCAAATTTGGTTTGCCAAAACAAGAAATAAAAAAGAGTTGGTTCTCCCAGCACTACGAAGCTTCAAGAGATGCCTTCAATTTTTTTGTAGCCCATAGATATGGTGAAAATTTAGAGAAAAAACTCGACATTAAATTGGTTGAGCAATACACTTACAATGCATCGGTATTAAATACGGTACTTCAAATGAAAACCAATCGCAAGGCATACGCAAAAGCGTTGGGAGCTACATCCATTGATATTTGGGATAGTTTGAGCAAAGATGTAAACGCATTTAGGGAAGTGGCCCACAACTTACCAGCCAACAAAGATGGATTAAGACGAAAAGCTACGGAATATGCCAAAGCAGGATATTCATCAATAATATCCGGACGTCTTCAAAATTCAAACGCTCGTAAAGTTACCGAAAAAGAACAAATGGCATTGCTGGACGAGTTGCTTGCAAAACATACCAATTTAGACAACGAACTGATCTGTACTTTATACAACATTGTTGCTGAAAAAATGGAATGGAAAACAATCACTTCCACAACCGTTTGGAACCGAAAACAAAAAAGCAACTTGGTAACACACGCAGGTCGCCAAGGCACAAAATCATTAAAAGCAAACGTGTTGATGCAAATCAAAAGAACAGCACCAAGCGCACCAATGTTATATTGGACACTTGATGGATGGGATGTTGAATTGTTGTACCAGGATAGTTTTGTAAATAAAGAAGGCAAGCGTGTAACCACGTATCACAACAGATTGACCATTGTTTTGGTGGTAGATCCTTTCAACAAATATCCTATTGGCTATGCCATAGGAACCAATGAAAGTCCTGAGCTTATAAAACGTGCCTTACAAAACGCAATGCAACACGTAAAAGAGTTGTTTGGTGACTTTTACAAACCTTACCAATTACAAAGTGATAATTACGGACGTGGCGCTTTAACACCATTATACAAAGCCATTACTGAAATTTATACGCCTGCGGAAGTTGGAAATGCAAAAGCCAAGATCATTGAGCCACATTTCAACACTTTAAACAAAAAGTACTGCAAATTAATGGACAATTGGAGTGGTCACAACATTGTTTCAGGCTCAAAAAACCAACCAAATACCGAGTATTTACAAAAAATTAAACACAGTTTCCCTGATAAAGTAGGTTGTATAAGTCAAATTGAAGGCATTGTTGCTGCAGAACGAAACAAAAAAGTGGCTGACTTCACTGCCAACTGGGTAAATGTACAACCACGCCACAAAACATTAATGAGTTTGGAAAATTACCTATTAACCTTTGGGAGCAATACAGGTGATACCAACAAACTTAAAGGCGAAGGTTTAAGAATTACCATTGACCATCAATTGTATTGGTTCGATAGTTTCGACATCAACTTCCGTCATAAATCACATTTAGATTGGAGCTTGCAGTTTGATACCCACGATTTAAGTCACGCACTTGCCATTTCTGCCGACGGAACTGAACGCTTTGTATTGGAACGCAAATTTGTGCAACCAATGGCATTGGCAGACAGAATGGAAGGTGATGTTGAACAATTGCAAAGGGTAAAAGACTTCAACAAAGAAGCCATTGAAATGATAGTTAATGAGCGTGTGCAAAATGCAAGTCTGCTGGAACCATTAATGAACGACCCTCGCTTAAATGACACCCTTGCCAAACACTTATTGACAGACAGTTTAGGCCAACACAAAAACCACAAATCACAGGAACGTTTGGCAGTTGCAAAAAGCACTGCAAGAATCGCTGAACGTGCAGAAACCAAAGAAATTAAAAAAGTGGCAAAAACCTTTGCCGACGAACAGGCAGCATATTATTCAAATCAAATTAACGCACAAGATTATTTATAATTATGGAATTAAGCACAAAAAAAAGAATAGCCCTGGAGGCTAAATTGTACATCAAAGAAAATGCAATATCTCAAACAGACTTGGCGGTAAAAGCCGATGTAAGAAAAGAGTATATGTCGAATATGTTTAAGTACAATAGTGACTTTACAGTAAATGCAGGAAACGATAAAACCGTAGTGATCCCCGATAAATATTTCGATAAAATTGCAGACTTCATTGGATATTCTTATACAAAAACATATTGGGACAATCAGGCAACCACGCAATTCAGTAGTGTTATTGCCAACCTGCAGGAATCTAAAGCACACGGAACCACCAATGTTATTATTGGCGCAACCGGATCCGGTAAATCTCATTGCATTAACTTATTTCGCCGTAAAAACCCAAGTGCCACCTTCATTGTTACCGTTGGAAGCTCCGACAATTTATCTGATTTAATTGATAAAGTAATTGATGAACTTAAATTGACCACAGGCAAATCAAAATCAAAAAAAATAAGAGACATCGCTCAAAAACTGCGAAGCTTAAAAGACAACGGACTTACACCTCAGTTAATTTTTGACGAGGCGGAATATATGAAACAACCTGCCCTTTGTTCTATGAAGGAATTGCACGATTATTTAAATGAATACTGCAGCATCGTTTTAATGGGAACAGATCAGTTATTAACCAACTTGGATGTGATGCGCAAAAAGAATAAACAAGGCATTCCACAGTTTTATCGCCGTATAAAGTTTGGAATCCGCCAACTTCCTCACATTGACAAATCATTTGATTTGTTTCTTACAGACATTGAAAGCAATGACGTTAAAAAGTTCCTGCGCACCATTTGCGACAATTATGGGGAACTGCATGATGTGTTGGTTCCTGTACGCAGGGCAGCTGACAAAACAGGGGAAGAAATCACTGAACAGTTAATCAGAAAAGTGTTGAATCTTCCAAACAATTTGAATGCAAGATACTAAGCTTAAAAAAGCATTAACAGTTGCAAACATTCAAAACCAAACCATTGAGCGTATCGCTTTTGAAGGCGATTGGTTCCAGGCGTTTCGCCAGCCACAAAATAGAGGTGTTTGGTTTGTATGGGGAGGAAGCGGAAGTGGTAAAAGTACTTTTTTAATGAAGCTGGCCAAAGAGTTTGCCAAAACAAAACAAGTGCTGTACAACTTGCTGGAGGAAGAACCGGATGACAGCGATTATATAGAACGAACAGAATTATGCCAAATGAATGAAGTGAGCCTGAATTTTTTAACGGCAAGTTATAGTCTTATACAATTGGATGCTTACTTATCCAAGCGCAAAAGCCCGGATATTGTATTTATTGATTCACTGCCTTATTTTATGACCAAGTGGGAAGACTATTTGGATTTCAAAAAGAAATGGGCAACCAAAAAAACCATTGTTTTCTGTGGTCACGCCGAAGGCAAAAACCCGAGAACAGACTTTGAAAAATCAGTGATGTACAACGCCAAAATGAAAATATTTGTCACCGGTTACCTCGCCATTTGTAAAGGGCGAACCATAGGGCCAAATGGTGGCAAGTATGTCATATGGCAAGAAGGATACGAAAAATTAAACGGAGCAAACCTAAACTAAACAACATGAACATTATAGCCGACATTCTAAAAATTAAAAGCAAACAGTACAGTTTAATGGTGTTTGACTTCTACGTCTTTTGGTGTGAACTGAATTCAGACACCGATGCGCAATTGCAAACAATGTTATCGAACCAACTATTATACAACTGGTTTACCAACCAATATGCAAACTTAGAACTTGCCTTTTACGATAAAATTGGCGGAGCTTCAACATTACCCTTAAAAAGCATTGTAAAAATATACCAGGAAACAACCTTAAAAATTGCCGAGTATTATCCGCCTCGACAATTGCTTCAAAAAATTAGAAAAAGCGGAAAACAAACTATTGAAAATTTAATAACACTTAATTAATTAAAACCGATGGAAAACACAATCGATTTAGCTCAGTACACTACCGAGCAACTGGAAGCCTTTTTATCTGAAAAGAAAAACGAAGGAAAACGCAAGCAACAAAAACTGGAAGACACTTTGAAAAAAAACAAAGAAGATTTTTTGGAATCAACGGTGCGCAAGTTTGCTGCCGTGTCACACGAACTTGCCGAACTTAAAAACTTCACCATTACCGAAGCCAATAAATTGAATCTTGAAATGTTCACCATCCAAGGCAAAGAGCCTAAAGATGTCAAAACATTTTCATTGAAAAGCGATAATTACAAGGTGACTGTTGATATGCAGGAACGCTTTGAATTTACTGAGGAAGCCACCGTGCATTTACAAACCATTAAAGAGATGTTTAAAGAAAAATTTTCTGATCGTAACAAAGGATTTTATGGTTTTTTAGAAAGCATTTTAATGCGCAATTCAAAAGGGGATTTGGATCCTAAATTATTGGCAAAAGGTCGTGTGCAAGTGAACGAGATTGGTGATGTTGCTTTAATAAATGAGTTTGAAAAATTGGAAAAATGCCAAAGAGTGGTTGGCTCTTCATTGTATTGCCGGGTATATGAAAAAGACGAACGCCAACGCTGGGCCGATATTAATGTGCAATTCTCAAGCTTGTAATTATGGCCTTCAAATTTAAAAGTATCAATGACAATCAGTTTCACGTAAACAATCACGTGGTTACTAAAGACAATAACGATAATTGGGTGGCCACGCCACCCATTATCGACAACCAACTGCAGCTTGCAGTAAACAATTACATCATTAATACCTGTGAGGTCATATTATGACAACAAACAGCACACACTTAGAAAGCAATCCGGCTTACAACCGTGGCAAAGCACTTAAAGCCTTGGAACTTGCCAAAGCCTTAGAAAAAGAACAGTTAAAAAACGGTAAAAAATACCAAAGAATTAACGATAAAACCATTGGCTTACTATGAAAGCAACATCCTTCCAAATCCAAAAGCTTCACAGTCTGCTTCCTGAAGCGGTGAAAAATGACCAGCATCAAAAAGCAATGTTGGTCACCCAGTACACCAACTCTCCTGTATTAAAAAGCACCAAAGATTTATCTTTTGAACAGGCAAATGAATTGATTGTTCGGTATGGTGGTAAAGCACTTCACTATGACAATTGGGCGTTTTTCGATTTTAAAAACACACAGCATCGTTATATGTTGAGTTTGTTAATTCAATTGGGATGGAGCTATTACAGCGCCAAACAACAAAAAACAATATCCGATTTGTATCGTTTTTCTGAATGGTTGAAAAGTGAAAAATCACCTGTTCAAAAACCATTGAAAGAAATGAACCAAACAGAATGCTCCAAAATATTGGGAGCACTTGAATCAATGCTTTCAAAAACCCTGAAATAATGTACAAAGTAATTGTTGACGGCGTAGAAAGTGATGTGAATTTTTTTGAATTACACCCTTTGTGCTTTATGCTTAAATGCGAGGGAAAGTCCTTCACCATCATTTATCCAAGCGGTTATGTAGGTGTTTTTAATCCAATTAAAAAATAAAGAAATGATAAAATTAACAGACGAACAGCAAAAGAAATTCGACAGCAACAGTAAAAGAATTGTCAATTTATGGATTGCTGTAATTGTATATGGCATTGCCACTTTAATCCACCTGGCTTAAATGACAACCCACTACAACATTGAAATAATGGAAACTTCCACGCATTTAAAAGTGACTTATCGCGATAAAAAGTTTAGGAAGATAGAGCATTTGCGTGGCGTTCTTAATTCCGGTGTGATCAAAGCCATCGGCAGGTTAATACCTCCAAATGAAGCCAATTTTGATACGTACATTAAATTCTTTGAAGGTAAAATTACTTACACTTTGCTTACTGAAGAAAAGAGTTTGTACAGCAGTTTTAATGACGAGTGGCATAGGTTCTACGAAAAGCAGTTTTCATTGCCGCCAAAATTTACGGCTGCTGAAGGCAAAAGTTTAAAAGGAATTATTGCCTACCTCACCAAAGTAAGTGTAAATGAAACTGAAGCTTTTGAACTTTGGAAAGTGATCTTAGAAAAATGGGACACGCTCAGTGAATTTCACCAAGCCAATGCCGATTTAAAATACATCAATTCAAAACTTAATATCTTAATCAATGCAATTAAAAAGCAAAACAACACCCACGCTTCAGGAACTAACGGAAGTGTCAGTTTATAAAAACTCGGAGGTGGTTCGCTATTATGCCGGAATGAATATGCGCAGCGCATTGGCCACAAAAGCACCATCATTGGGAATCCTTTCAAAAACCGATGAAGTAACTGTAAAACGATGCATTACCAATATGTTAATTGGAACTTCAATGTATTTCGACAGTATTTTATCTCAAAATAAAGCCGATGTCATTGCTGAAGAGTTATTGGCAAATTATAATTACCGCCAATTGAAACTGGAAGATGTACTTGCAGTTTGCATTGAAATTAAGGAAGCCGACATTTATAAGCTTACGCCAGCTCGCATTTTAAAACACGTTGCCATCTACACCCAAAAAAGGGAAGATTTGGCGATACAAACAAGCATTACAAGTTCTCAAAACCACAAATCAGATCTTGGTGAAAGCGATATTGACAAACGCATCATGAACAGCATCCGCCACATTGAAAGAAGCAACGATGAAGTTGCTAAAGGAAGGGTATTTGTACAAAAATATTATAAGTAATGGACAGCAAACAGAAATTGGGAGTGGAACTCCTTATCATATTGGGATTCGCTTTAATTGTAGTCCTGCATTCTTTAAACATCATTTAAAACCTATTTAAAACAATTTAATTATGAATGAAATAACACCAAAAATTCACGCAAGCTTCGAGTACGATAAATTTGAACGTATCCTTGGCAATAGAAATTTGAATCAGAAGAAAATACAACGCATTATGGATGATGTAAAAGTTGGTTTAAATCTTTTGTCTTATTGTCCAATTATTGTTTACTCAGAGAAGGAACAACTACATATAGTAGATGGACAGCATCGCTTTGAAGTTTCCAAACAATTGAGCCTTCCTGTTTATTTTGTGTTGGCTAATGAATTGAATTTAAAACAAATTGCGATGTTAAACAGTCGCCAGGACAAATGGACACAAAGCGATTTTTTAAGATGTTACATAAACATTGGAATTGAAGATTATAAGGTGTTAGATAAATTTTTAAAAGATTACGCAATTGGGCTGGGTAGCGGAACAGAATTTTTAATGATGGGTAAAATAACAAAAGGAAATGTTTCCCAAAAATTTAGAGATGGAAATTTTACATGCAACTACTTGGATGAAACAGTTGAATTGATACAATTTTCAGATTCATTATTTAACCGATATGTATTTTACAGAGATCATAGACTAATTACAGCAGTGCAGGAACTAAGAAAAAAGGCGCTTTGTGATTTTGAAGTTTTAAAGGAAAAAATTGCTAAGAACCCGAGAATGATGGATAAACAAGCCACCCCAAAAGAATATATGTACAACATTGAACGTGTGTATAACCATAATAATAAAATCCGTCAAGTGATAATTTAAAATGACACACACCATAAAAATATTACCTGAATACTTCAATCCAACTGCTGCAGGAAAAAAGGCTTTCGAACTTCGTAAAAATGACCGCAACTACCAAGTTGGCGACACCTTGCAAATGAAAGAGTGGAACGGTGAAAATTACACAGGCAGAGAAATACAATGCTATGTCACTTATTTTATTAATGAAAGCAAATTTGGCATAGCAGAAGGCTTTTGTGTATTGGGAACTCGCACAATTGATTTAATAATACCTAAAAAAAAAGAAAATGACTGAAACACCATCTTTAACTGAAGAAATACTAACTGGCAAAGTTGTATTTAAAAAAAACTTTTGGCGCTCAATGGTTCTTTGGGTTCAAATAAAAAGAACTCATTACCCAAACAAATTTGATAAAGATTTAAAATGGGAAGCCAAATCCTGGCGCAAAGCCAATGAAATTGATATTGATGAATTAATTAAAAATAAAAATATAAAATAATGAATCCAAAAACCACACCAACACTCGAAGAATTAAACGCACCTGCGCCAACGCCAACGCCAAAACCAAAATACAGAGCGCCTAAATGGAATAAAAACACCTGCTACCTTGTTTGGGACAACGCCAAAGAAAAAAAGAGCTTCAACAAATCTAAACACCAACTTTTAAAAATCAAAAAATAAGTTATGAGTAATGAAACAACTGCCATACTTGGCCAAACAAAAAAACAAAGTTTAACGGAAGCTTTAATTAACGTAGTTATTGGCTACGGAATATCATTGCTTTCACTAAGCATTATACTGCCGCTTATGGGCATTGAAAGCACACCGGGAAAGAATATACAAATCACCTTATACTTCACCGCAATAAGCATTTTAAGAAGTTACACTTTGCGACGTTATTTCAACAAAGCGAAACGCTTAAATATCAAAAGTATGTTTGGTAAATTCCTGAAGTTTATGGAAGGCCTGGCAAAGGATTGTCCTAATGAAACAAAATGGTAGCATTACAATTAACGGATAACAATAAAATTAGTA
>Ga0314774_1002214_pt1 | contig 11209 bp, 9 predicted proteins | sample MetaGCBIA2018_FD_204515 | JGI IMG/M metagenome (GOLD analysis project Ga0314774, IMG submission 204515) | Cryopeg brine microbial communities from Beaufort Sea near Barrow, Alaska, United States - CBIA 2018 | ecosystem: Environmental > Aquatic > Marine > Coastal | place: USA: Alaska | collected... | reverse complement strand
CAAGGTAAAAAGGAATCACTATAAGTGAATAAAATTCTACTAAAAAAACTATAAGTCTTTTTCCGTGGCTGATTATAATTTTGAGGTCGTCAGTAACTTTTCAAAAGATGTATAATTGTGTTCTGAATAAATATTGGAAAAAACGTAAGACCGATTTACGCCCTGACATTATAACTTAAAACTATTTAGCCAATCCGATTTCTTTCAAAAACGATTGAATGTCCGCAGCAAAAATTCCTTAAATATTTTACCGCCTTTCCAATCTTCCAATTGTAGCCATAGAATTGGTTAACATGCCGCCGCATTTGCCCGCACTATCCTGCCGGGTTTGAATCGGGAGTGGATAAAGGAAAAAGCTAAATGCCAAATTTAAAGCGTTATAAAAATAGATTTTCTTTCAATATTCTGAATATTTCTTGTTTTATGTCCTTTGCCCTGGGTATCCTCCATAAACAAGATATCGCCTCCTTTGAAAGTCCTTTTTTCACCCAATGAAGTTTCAATTTCAATTTCCCCATCCAATAATATGATATATTGCTTTTGTGGTGCATTATGGAAATCGTAATCATAGTCAGGCTTTACCTTTCTAAAGATTAATTCTTTAACGGGGATTTTATCAGAAAGAAAACCAATTTCACCATCATTCTTTAATGGCATTTCAATATCCTCAAAGTGACTTTCTCCTTTTTTATCGCTATAAACCCTGGTAATTCTAATCATGCTTATCGTTTTAAGATTCTAATAAAAAAACCTTCCCTTTTAGCTAATGTAGGAAAAATGACTTTTCCTTTTTTGTAGGATAGAGTTCACCATTAACTTTCCATTTTCATATTAAATTATGCGAAAATCAATCGATTTGCTATTTCTATCTTATCTTGAGAGATGGTTTGAGTTCGACCTTCATGCACTTGCAGTTGAACCTTCGCATTCATTTTTTCCAGGATGCCGGCAGTTTTAATTTTTAAATACTGTTTTTCCGTCTTTGGTTAATTCCACGTTTTCGCTTTTTCCTCTTAATTCATAATGGTCATTTTTGTACCAAATTCCCGAGGCAGGATTTTGACCAACTAATTCAATTTGTTCGCCTCCGTTTAAATAAACTTTCGCTTGATTTGTTGTGTTATTAAAAGTCATATCAAGAGTTTGACCTTCTTTATTTTTCTGCGATGTTATTACAATGTCGTCTCTATGAGTAAAAACTACTTTTCCGTCCTTTTTTAATTCTATATCGTTTCCTTTCCCTGTCAATTCGTAATCCTCATTTTTGTACCAAATTCCCGATGCAGACTTTTGTGCAACCAATTCAATAGTTTCTCCGTTAAAATTTAGGCTTGTAGTTCCGTTGGTATTGTTAAATGTTAATTCTAATTTTTTACCGTCTTTGTCGGTTGACGAAATTTTTACAATGTCGTCATCAACTTTTTCTACAGATTCTGTTGTTGTGAATTCTGCGTTTCCCCGCTTTGGTGTTTCCTTACAAGAATTTAAAAACAATGTCATCAGCATTGCGATTGTCAGAATCTTTTTTGTCATTTTCATTGCTTAATTATTGTTGATATTTAGTTGATTCATGTATCTTTTCAAGTTCGCCCGGGAAATTGCCACGAAATTCTCAATAAATGTATTCCAGTTATTATGTATTTAGCGGTCGGTATTTTTCCTATTCCAAATAGAACCATTTTTGGTAGTATGCTTTTCCAGGTTCCCTTTTACAACTAACTCATTTAATTGCTTTTCACTTTCATCTCTTGGAGTTCCGGATAGTTCAGAAAATTCTTTTGCGGTGAGTGTAGGATAAATTGCGAAGAGTTTTTCCCAAGTCTTACTGTATTCACTTTTGTTAGCATTCGGATTCAATTTTAGAATGGCCATTTCGTAAAAAGCATAGGGTCTTGCACCGTAAACGATTTCTTTATTACCTGATTCGTTTAAAAAGAATATGGTTGGAAATCCTCTTACGCCCAGTTCTTTTCCTAATTTCAAATCTTCTGCAAAAAGAGCATTTGCTTTACCTTCAAAATCAGTTTTCAATTGCGAGACATTAAGTCCTACAATTTTAGCTGCAGTTGCTATATGCTCCCATTTGGCAATATTTTTCTTTTGTAAAAAAACCATTTCACGAATTTCCCGCATAAACAAGTTGGCTTTTTCTTCATCTTGCATTTGTGCAGCTTTAAATGCTATAGAAGGCGGATAAGAAGAATCTAAAGGATCTTCCAACCATAGATCTCCGTCAATGGGCATGTCGTAATGAACACTCACCTCGTCCCAATGATCTGCCACATCTGAGGGTTTTCCGATGCCACCACTATTGTAACTCCAATCAGGCAATAAACCTCCCATTCTATATTCTATTTCAATAGCATCGCCGTATTCCAATTTGAGTTTACGCAATTGCGGTTCTATGCCCCAACACGACGAGCAAATAGGATCCGTGTAATAAATTAGCTTTACGGATTTCTTAGTTGATTGCATATTGCTTTGAGTTGCAGTATCCGTACTTCCATCAGTTGTTTCACACATTCCGGTTTCTATGTCGCATAAAAGCGGATTATTTTTTGATGTTTCGTTATTCATGTTTTTTTATTTTAATTATCTATTCCATTCAATTTTAGCCAACATATCACCTAATTTATTCATTTATAGGTTTTTACCTGCTTAAATATTAGTGCAAATATACTGAAATTTAAGTGTATCTTTGATATGTATTTCCTTTTGGAAAGTACTTTCCAAAAGGAAACTACCTTGACGGACTTTACATCCCGTATGATGTTTTATAAGTAAATAAAAGCAATGAAAAAGAAAGCAGTAATAAATGATACGCCCGTTTGTCAAGTCAGAATGCTGGCTATCAGCGATACGATGAGCATTCTATCTGGAAAATGGAAATTCCATATTTTAGGGACGCTCATAGAAGGCAATAAACTGGGTTTTATGGATTTGTTGAGAGAAATTAACGGCATCGGGACTAAAATGCTCTCCAAGGAACTTCAGGACTTGGAATTGAATCACTTGGTTAGTCGTACAGTTATGAATACAAAACCAATAACTGTTGAATATGCGATTACAGAATACGGGGCAACGCTTTCTCCACTTATCAATGAACTGGCCAAGTGGGGTATTGAATATAGACAGTCTGTTCACGGTTCTAAATGAGTTTAAATCTTACACACTTTTAGGGATAGTGTCACTTTTGAAGTTGTGATGCTCAACAAAGAAAGTTAGTAAAGCTGTGAGTCTGATTTTAATTACTAAATTGATAGGTTAGTTTACTTCTTCCGAAGTAGCATACTCCTCCATTCTTGTAATCAATTCGTTTTCAACAGTATATATCTGAACCCATTTTTGCTTTAGCTCTCTTCCCGATCGTTTTACTTTTTGATGTTCCTGGCCTAAAACAACAACCATATTTCCTTCAACGATAAATTGTTGTGGCTCAAAGCTGATGATTTCAGTTCTTTCGAGAATATTAGTGAAAAATGTTCTTACACCTTCCTTTTTTTCAAAAGTTCCTGCAGGAATAATTTGCGTGCCGTGATAAATCCATACGGTATCGTCGGAAACTGTATCTACGAATTTTTCTATATCGCCACTACTAAATGCAGTGAACATTTTTTCTACAACTGTTTTTGCTGAATTTTTCATCTTTTATAGTTTTAGTGTTAATAGTTTCTCTGGCCAATAGTACAGGCTGATAGTTACCGCCATTTCGGGCAGATTCTCATGCCCCGCCCAAAATGAATACATTTCAAGCGGGACTTACCTCATACTTATTGAAACCTTTTTCCGATTAAAACCTCGTGAGCTCACCCCGGGGTTTTTAAATTAGGTATGGAATATTTAAACAATACTCCCGCTATTTCTGCGCATGTGTATCAACCCATTTCTCAAAGGCTACCATAAAGCTTTTCAGAAATTCTTTGGTAGAATCATTGATAAGCTTCCCCTTATCATCAAAAAGCTCTGCAGCTCCTCCAATGTAAGCTTCTGGTTGCGCCATAGTGTGCACGTTTACAAAAACCAGGGACTGTCTCAAATGGTGGTTGGCCCCAAATCCGCTGATGGCGCCAATAGAAACACTCACAATAGCCGCCGGTTTTCCGTCCCACGAATTTTCCCCATAAGGACGGGACCCCACATCAATAGCATTTTTTAAAACACCGGGTACCGAGCGATTATATTCAGGTGTGAGGAAAAGAAGGCCATCAGCAGCGATGATTTGCTCCCGAAATGCTACCCATTCATTTGGTGGAGTTGCTTCCAGGTCTTCATTGAACATCGGAAGACCCGCTATGTTTAATAGTTCAAGAGATAATGTTTCTGGTGCAAGTGCTATCAATGCCTTGGCTGTTTTTAGGTTAAAGGATTCTTTACGAAGGCTTCCTACGATAACCGCAATTTTGTGCTTTTTCATAATTTTGGTTTTTAGTTTAGTCTATTATGTTGGAGTAATATATTCCTTCTTTCTAATTAGCAGATTTTTAAAAGTATTAAACAGCTGTATAACCACCATCAGACTTGTTCCTATTGTGAAGAAAGCTGAATCACTCGCCAGAAAAAGGATGGCAATAACCACTTTTATTGCTTCTCCAAACGACCAGCCGGATAAAGACCTGCTAATTAATCACTTATTTTGGGAGATACGGTTAGCGTTAAGGGTGTATTAATGTAACCCACACAAACCATATTGCGGCGTATGCCTCCTTTTGCGTGGGTCGTTTTAATTGTTATTTTTTATGGGGCTGAATAAACAACCCCATAGAAATTCAATTCACCTTCATCTATGGCAGTGGCTGTCCGGTACCTAGTAATTTTTCAGAAAACCTATCCCTTGGTAGGTCTCGGTGCCCATCTATCATAAGGTGTCATATCGAAGCTGTTTACTTCATCCATAGTTAAGCCAAGTGCTTTTGCTACACCTTTGCCATATTCCGGGTCTGCTTTAAAACAGTTTCTGATATGACGGATCTGAATAAATTTATCGGCACCACCCACCTGAGCAGCTGTATTGTTAAATAACAAATCTGCTTTGCCATCAGCTTTAATGATGCGGAACAAATCGCCCGGCTGCGTGAAGTAATCTTCATCATCATCCCTAAAATTGTGGGCATAAGCGCTACCATTCAATTCTAAAGGCGGTTCTTGTGCCTCGGGTTGTTCCTGCCATTCTCCATAACTGTTGGGTTCATAATGTTTCGCATCGCCATAGTTCCCATCTACACGCATTGCCCCATCTCGATGATATGCATGATACGGACAAGTAGGTTTGTTTACAGGAATTTGATAATGATTTACACCCAGTCTATAACGCTGTGCATCTCCATAAGAAAACAATCTTCCCTGGAGCATTTTATCTGGAGAGAACCCAATTCCGGGAACAATATTCGTTGGGTTGAAGGCGGCTTGCTCTACATCCTGAAAATAGTTTTCCGGATTTCTGTTCAACTCGAATTCCCCAACAGGAATAAGTGGGAAGTCTTTTTTAGACCACACTTTAGTCAAGTCAAAAGGGTGGAAGCGGTATGTTTTCGCTTGTTCTTCGCTCATAATCTGGATAAACATTTTCCATTTGGGGAAATCTTTTCCTTCAATAGCATCAAAAAGGTCTCTTTGTGATGATTCCCTATCCATACCAACTACTTTCGCAGCCTCTTCATCAGACAGGTTTTCGATTCCTTGTTGCGTAACAAAATGAAACTTCACCCAATGTCTTAAATTTTCTTTATTGATAAAACTATAGGTGTGACTTCCAAAACCGTCCATATGTCTGAAGCCTTTTGGAATGCCACGATCACTCATTGTTATGGTAACCTGGTGCAAGGATTCAGGGAGCAGCGTCCAAAAATCCCAGTTGTTATTGGCGCTTCTTAAGTTGGTTTTGGGATCGCGTTTTACAGCGTGGTTCAAATCCGGGAACTTCATAGGGTCGCGAAAGAAAAATACCGGCGTATTATTTCCAACCAGATCCCATATTCCTTCTTCGGTATAAAACTTAAGCGCAAAACCTCTGATATCTCTTTCGGCATCCGCAGCGCCTCTTTCCCCGGCAACGGTAGAAAATCGGCTAAACATTTCTGTCTTTTTCCCGACTTCGCTAAAAACTTTGGCCTTTGTATATTGCTTAATGTCGTGCGTTACAGTAAAAGTACCGAAAGCACCTGAGCCCTTTGCGTGCATTCTTCTTTCAGGAATTACCTCTCGGTCAAAGTTTGCCATTTTTTCAAGAAACCAGGCATCCTGCATCAACATAGGTCCACGTGGGCCTGCTGTTTGCACGTTTTGATTATCTGGAACAGGAGCTCCAGTCTGTCTAGTGAGTTTTGATTTTTTCTCCTCCATTACTTTTCATTTTTTAAAATGATTTATACAGTAAATGAAGTTACAATATTTCCTATAAATACGAAATAACTTATATTAGATTCAACAGCAGTAAAACCGCCATCGACCATCAGACTTGTTCCTATTGTGAAGAAAGCTGAATCACTCGCCACAAAAAGAACGGTATTACCCACTTCTACTTTTTCAAATAAATGTTCAGCCTTATGAAATTATTGTTTTGCAAACTATAAGTGAATTATGATACTTACATCTTTATCAATACCAGCAGCGGTTGGATCATAATTAATATTAAAATCAAACCTGTTTTTTTGCCGTCATTCCTTGCTCCGCACACTAAGATTTGTTGCGTGTTTTAAGCATCTAATTTAGCAAATATAAACCGAATAGAAAATCTGCGAGCCCCGATGATTATAGAATTGTAAGTAATTCTGAACCAGCAATTAATTTTATTCGGTATTCTCAAACGTCTTCTTTTTTTTACATTTCATACTTCAACAGCCTCAAAGCATTCAGTACAACGATCACTGTAGAGCCTTCATGGCCTACCACGGCTGGCCCAATTGCTATTGTGCCCATGATGGTTAAAGGAACCAAAATAGCTACCATGCCCAAACTGATTATTAAATTTTGCTTTATGATGAGTTTTGCTTTTCTACTTAGACCAATAGCGAACGGAAGGTTATCTAGTTTATCAGCCATCAATGCAATATCTGCTGTTTCTAAAGCAACGTCTGAACCTGCCGCCCCCATTGCAATGCCCACTGTGCTTTTCGCCATTGCAGGTGCATCATTTACACCGTCTCCAACCATTGCTACACCGCCTTCTTGTTCTATTAGTTGCTCTATTGCTTTCACCTTATCTTCTGGAAGTAAACTGCCCATAGGGTCGGTTATCCCAATGTTTTTAGCAATTGCATCGGCCACTTGTTGATTGTCTCCTGTAAGCATAACCATCCGCTTAATACCTGTTTTTTTCAAAGCGGCCAGGGTTGAAATGGCTTCGGGACGAGCAATATCCATTGCAGAAATTATACCCAGGTATTCATCGTCTTGATGTACAATCATGGCAGTGTGTCCACCTGATTCCAGTTCCGACATTTTCAGGTCAATTTCCTCAGGAACTGATGCTCCTGTCAATTCTTCAAAAAGTCTTCGGTTACCAATATGAACAATGCCTCCATTCCAATTGGCTTGGATACCCCTTGCGATTAATGCTTTTAAATTTTCTGCCTTTGGAATATCGATATCTCCCAATTCTTTTCTACCTCCGGCTACAATAGCTGCAGCTAAAGGGTGGTCACTCAATGCTTCTACCGCAACTGCAACTTTTAACAGATATTCTTTGGTATTTGTTCCAAATGGAATGGCATTTGTCAGGGTAGGTCTGCCTTCGGTTAAAGTGCCTGTTTTGTCGAAAGCAATGGCACTTATTCCACCCAAGTCTTCAAGTGGACGACCGCCTTTAATTAGTACACCTTGACGCGCCGCACGTGCAATTCCTGCCAATACTGCACTCGGGGTAGAAATGGCCAATGCACAAGGCGAAGCAGCAATTAGCACAGACATAGCTCTGTAAAAACTCTGCTGAAAGGTTTCGTCAATAAGTAGGAAAGCGAATAATAAGATGATCACTAAAGCAAGGACAGAAGGAACGTAGTATTTTTCAAACTTATCCGTGAGGTGTTGTGTTGGCGATTTTTGTGTTTCGGCCTCCTTTACCAAATAAATTAATCGGGAAAGCGTACTGTCTTTTGCTTCCTTTAATACTTTAATCTCCAGTGCTCCATTGCCATTTATAGTGCCCGCAAAAACCCGGTGCTCCGGAAGGAGCTTATTAATCTCTAATTCATTTTGCCAGTCGGGGCTGGAGCGTTTAGTAACCGGCATACTTTCGCCTGTTATAGATGCTTGATTTACCGGGCTTGTTCCTTTCGCAACCACACCGTCGGCAGCTATTTTCGAATTAGGTTTTACTACAATAATATCTCCTACTTTAAGCTGTTCGATATGCACTTCTTTCAATTCACCATTGTGTTCGACAAGGGCCATTGGAGGAGCTAAGTCAGAAAGAGCTGAAATAGATTTCCGCGCTCGTTTCATGGCATAATGCTCCAAGGCATGTCCCAAACTAAACAAGAAGAGCAGCAAAGCACTTTCCCCCCACTTACCCAAAATTGCAGCACCAATTGCTGCAAATAGCATCAAAAAATCTATTTCAAACTTCCCACTTAATAAGCCTTTACCCGCGGAGAAGAAAGTAAAAACCCCTCCGAAAATTGCCCCAAGAATAAAAAGGCTGGTAGCTATGTTTTCTGAAGCAGTGGTAAAGGAGAGGACAGCTCCTAAAGTCCAACATACACCACTAATTATTGCGAAATAAAGTTCCGTATTCTCTCCTAAAATATTGAAAAAAGAATGGCTATGTTTACTGTCTTTCTGATGTGAATGCTCATGGGTGTTTTTTACATTGACAATATTTAAATTCAATTTCTTAATTGAATTTATAATTTCAGGCCGAGCCGTTTGATTGGCATCCCACTCAAGTAGTATCACCCCCGAATCTGAAATAGACACATAACTTAAGCCTCTTTTTTTTCTCAAAATTTCCTCAATCCTTCGGGCATCCCGGGAATGAAGATTTTCTCCTGTTTCTACTTGCAGTTTGTTCATCTTTGATTTGTGTACGCTTTAAACATTTCCGAATTCTTTATTTTGATGATGGAGAGCGTCTCGTATAAAAATTGTGTGAGCTGGCGGATATGATTTTTGGATTGAGACTGAATTTTGTATTGTCTTTATATACTGTTGTGTATTTTTTATTTTGAAAATACAAATATTCTCGCGGCCAATACTCCCCCCCAGCCAAGGATGTAATGACCGGTCCTTTGATTTTCTCCTGGTCCAATAAAGACTCCATCCAAGTCGTCGATATATATTTGTATTAATTGTTTTTTTCTACTTCGATTTCCACTCTTGTTCTTTATTGTCGCTTCTGCAATGATGACATTTTCTCTTATCTCTTTTATTTTTAAATACCTAATTATTGCATTTTCATTTTGCAGGAATCTTCTTGAATAGAAGAGTACAACTTTTTGATCTCTTGGTTCTTTTCTATGGTTCTGGGAAAAATAAACAACCTGATCGTTCATTTTTATACCAATACTATCCTTTTCAGTCAATATATCAAAGAATCTATTTTCAATTTTTTTATCAAAAATAGTGTGAGGTTTAGTCAGATTTATTGAATTTTCATTTCCTAATTCATAGTAGATGATATTCCCATACCTCACCATTGGGGTGATCGGCCAAAATTGTCCGTAATTTTTTACTGGAAATAATAATAATAATAATAATAAGAGCAGAATGGTTAGTTTTGACTTTGCCATAATCAGTTTTTTGTTGTTGAACATAACATGTCTATATAAGCCATGTCGTTTATCTCTTATTGTACACAGGTTTTTGTACGGCATGTCCTTATATTCACTCTCAAATGTACCTCTTTCGAACAATTCCTCCAAGGCTTATGATATCAATCCCAAACGAAAGATTATCAGGAGATACAAAAAATAACCTGTCAAAAAAACAAGGCCGCTCCCCTTTGAAATGGAATAAAAAATACAGCGATTTTTTCCTGAATATCCTAATTCATTAAAAAGTCTCCATTTTCTGAGTAGGGGAAGTTGAACTCAAAATATTAAAAAAGCAAGAATGTAGCAGGAAAAGGGAATCTTAAAAATTGTGAAAAACAAATCCGGGAGCTACTAAACTACCTATATACAAAAAATAATTTCCGGGTGTCAGCCAACACAAACCAACAACAAAAAGCCCCTTTACCTGAGGGGTAAAAAAGGGCTTTTTCTGCTAGCTTGCTAAATATCAGCGATAACTATTCATTATTAATAATAATTTTCATTGCTTTTTCTTTAGCTCCATTTAAAAACACCTGATATGCGTGTTCAAGTTCTGAAAGAGGGAAATGATGTGTGATCATTTTCTTTAAATCCATATTATTTGCAGAAACCGCTTTTAATAGCATTGGAGTTGTGTTTGTATTGACAAGTCCGGTAGTTATGGTAAGATTTTTAATCCATAATTTTTGAATTTCAAAATCTACCTTTTTGCCATGTACGCCTACATTGGCAATGTGAGCTCCTGGTTTTATAATATTTTGGCAAATATCCCAGGTCTGAGGGATTCCAACAGCTTCAATAGCCACATCAACACCTTCTTCGCCAACTATTTTTTTGACGGCCTCTTCTACATTTTCAGTTCCAGAATTAATGGTATGCGTAGCGCCTAATTCTTTGGCTAATTTAAGTCTGTTGTCATCTAAATCAATCATGATTATTTTAGAAGGAGAGTAGAACTGAGCTGTTAAAAGTACCGACATCCCAACAGGACCAGCGCCAACTATAGCAATTTCATCTCCGGGTTTTACATTTCCATATTGAACTCCTATTTCATGACCCGTAGGCAGGATATCGCTTAACAAAACAGCTATATCATCATCAATGTTTTCAGGGATTCTATGTAAGCTATTATCGGCATGTGGAATTCTCACATATTCTGCCTGTACGCCGTCTATCATATATCCTAAAATCCAGCCTCCATCTTTACAATGTGAATACAATTGTTTTTTACAATATTCGCAAGAACCACAAGAAGTAATACAGGAAATCAAAACTTTGTCTCCCTTTTTAAACTGAGAAACACTATCCCCAATTTCTTCAATAATACCTATACCTTCATGACCAAGAATACGCCCGCTTTCAATTTCAGGGTTTTTGCCTTTGTAGATACCTAAGTCAGTTCCGCATATGGTTGTTTTTAAAACTTTTATAATTACATCTGTTGGCTTGATGATTGTCGG
>Ga0314774_1002211_pt1 | contig 11222 bp, 10 predicted proteins | sample MetaGCBIA2018_FD_204515 | JGI IMG/M metagenome (GOLD analysis project Ga0314774, IMG submission 204515) | Cryopeg brine microbial communities from Beaufort Sea near Barrow, Alaska, United States - CBIA 2018 | ecosystem: Environmental > Aquatic > Marine > Coastal | place: USA: Alaska | collected... | reverse complement strand
GCATTGTCTTGAAAATTCGGTCCACGGCCATCAGGTCAGGACTGGGTAAGGCAATACCGAAGTGCACCAGATCGGCACGGGCATGGGGTTCCATGAAACGCAGTATATCTTCGCTTAACGAGACTTCTACCGGCAACAGCGGAAAATGAGCCGTGGCAGGGTGCTGAGGCGGAGTAGGGAGGTCGTCGGCCACAAATACGCCAGAGCGCGGGCGCACCTTAATAAAACCATCTGCTTCCAGCTGGCGAAAGCACTGGGTGATGGTATTGATGCTGACCTTGAAAAGCCGGCTGAGAGACCTTATCGATGGGAGCCGCTCGCCTGACCGATAATTACCCTGCCGAATATGACAACGCAATCGCTCGCTGATGCTTTCGTACAGATACAGGTGCTGGGACATGGCTTTCTACCTTGAAACTGGCTTCCTGGAATATTATTTTGACCCGCCTTCTACGAGTATAGGCACTGAAGGTAAATGCGCCAAAAAGAGGCATGACAAAAGACGTGTTAGCTGTACGAATATACAGTAGACTTATCCTGCCGGTCTGGGCAGACATTCAGTGCCGGGATTTACCATCAAGCCAGAGGTATGAGTATGGCCGTTGAAGTTGTTTATCGCAGTAGCAGAGACCCGGAGCAGCTGTTCATGGATAAAGCCGAAGCCGATCGTCACGACAAGATGTTGGAGCTGGCAGAGGTTCTGGGTGAGGTCCTGCAGAGTGCCGTCCCGTCCCTCACGGAAAAAACCGCAGAAGACGTTAGTCTGTTCATGGCGCAAAATCGCGACGTATTTGCCAAGGCATTCAAGAATAACCTGGACGCATTGTCCGACTTTATTCCGAGCAACTCAGCTGTTTAAGGTAGTCGAGCTCTCAGAGTGCGCCCCGGCGGGCTTGACGCAGGCGGCGCCAATGCCCGAGCCGGGCATTCAATTCTTCCAGTGTAGTAATACCCTGAACACGTGCTTTGCTTAACAGGATCAGTGCAATTTCGGCGGTCGCCAGTGCGTCGGCGGAGGCGTTGTGGCGCTGGCTGTTGTTCAGGTGGAAATGCTTCTGCCAGTCATCCAGGCCGCCACGACCAACAGAAGCGTCGGGGCACAACATGGGTGCCATTTCGGCGATGTCGATAAACGGATGTTGCAAGCGTTGGCCCATGTCTTCACGTAAACCGCGGCGCAGCATGCGCTGATCGAATCCGGCGTGGAACGCAAGGAAAACACACCTGCCGGAAAACTCCATGAAATCGAGCAGTGCATCCGCAGCGCCCATACCCTCGGCAATTTCGCTAGGCGGGATGCCGTGGATGAGGATTGATTCGGTGACTTTGTGATTGGCTCGATAAAGCGTGCACTCGTACTGGGTACCCATGTCGATAGCACCCTGTTCGATGACAACTGCACCGATCGATAGCACCTTGTCGCGACGGGTATCCAGACCGCTGGTCTCAAGATCCATAACTACTAGACGCGTCTGCGCGAGCGGAGTTTCATCTAGCGCCTGGGGCGGCGGAAGATTCGTCTTGCGAGTTTGCTGCGCCTCGGTAAGGATGGTATCGCTCCGCCGGGTAAACCAATCGAAGGGATTCATAGCTGGTAACGCAGGGCCAAGCTCGCCTGCAGTCGCTTGGCCTGTCGGAATGACTCGCGCAGAATGCGTCGATCGAGATGATTCAGGTTGTCGGGGTCAATACGATTACTGAAGGGTCGGCCCTCCCGATCCTGACGTTGATGCTGTTGCATGCGTATGAGTTGTATGAAGTGGTATGCCTCTTCGTACGCATCCGCATCCTTGGCCTCGATTACGCCCTGAGCTTTCAGGAGGCTGAAGCGCTCGAGGGTATTGCACTCGGCAATCCCATGGGACAGTGCCAGCAGACGTGCCCCATCGACAAAGGGCATGAGGCCCTGCCTTTTCAGATCCAGGGTATCTTTCTCTGAGCCGCTGCGTGCAACAACAAAATCACGAAAACGCCCGATAGGTGGCCGCAGTACCAACGCATTCTGGGCCAGCATACGCTGGAAAAGGGTGTTGGTACTGACCTTGTGCAGTACGCCGTCGAACAGCTTTTCAGCCTGAGCAGGCTCTCCCCATATCACCCGAAAATCGAAATAAATCGATGAAGACAGCAAGTTTTCTGGTGTGGCGGAACGGATAAAGCGATCAAACCGCGACTCCCACTCCCGCTGTGAAAGGCATAGCTCGGGATTGCTGGCCATGATATTGCCTTTACACAGGGTAAATCCGCACTCGGCCAGCGCTTCGTTGATTTTGCCGGCCAGGGGTAATAATTTGGCGCGTATGCTTGCTGCATGGGCCGCATCTTCAGCCTCGAAAAGAATGCCGTTATCCTGGTCGGTATGCAGCGTCTGTTCGCGTCGCCCCTCGCTGCCAAAGCACAGCCAGGTAAAGGGAATACCGACATCGCCGTGCTCGGCCATGCACAGCTCAATCACGCGGCATACCGTATGGTCGTTAAGCAGCGTGATGATATGGGTTATCTGGGTAGAAGAAGCGCCGTGGGCGAGCATACTCTCGACCAGTTGCCGGATGTCGGTACGCAGTGAGGTTAGGGTACTGACGCGACTCGCCTGGCGGATGGTGCGTGCCAAGTGCACTAGATCAACCTTTTGCAAAGAGAACAGGTCTCTCTCGGACACCACACCGACAAGTCGTTCGCGGTCGACCACACATATATGTGCTATGTGTTGACCGGTCATTGCTATGGCGGCATCAAACGCACTGGCGGAGGAGGGTAGGCTGAATGGTGAGGCTGTCATTACCTTGCCGATGGCTTCGTCCATATCTGTATCTGCAGTCGCAATAATACGGCGCAGGTCGCGCAGTGTAAAAATGCCCACTGGCTTCTGCCGTTCATCCACGATGACAATACTGCCAACACTGGCTTCGTGCATCAGTCTGACTGCTGCACGCACCGACAGATGAGGGTCGCAACTTACCGGGCTGCGCACAGCCAGTTCGGCCAGTCGGGTATCAAGGGAATATTGTGCGCCCAGATTCTCTGCCGCGCGCATTTGTGCCTGTTGATTAACCTGATCAAGCAGACTGCTGACGCCGCGTAGAGCAAAGTCCCGGAAACAGGCGGAAAGACCGAACAATTTGACGAACTCGGTACGGGGCAAGATTAGGCAAAAAGTATCTTCACCCGCGAGGTGTTCTGTCCGTGTTTCCCTTTCACCTATCAGCGCCGCCAACGGGAAGCACTCGCCCACACTGATCTCGAAAGTGGTTTCTGGCATCTCTTGACCAGCAAGCAAACGTTCGCCGCGAACCAGCCCCTGTTTAACGATATGGAAATATTCAACCGGTCCTTGATGTGGACTTATGATCGAATCGCCCTGAGCAAAAAAACGTAGCTGGCAATGCTCAACGAGGTACGCCAGATGGTTGGTTTCCATCTGATTGAAGGGCGGGTAAGCGAGCAGGAATGTTATGGTGCCATGGACGTTTTGCATGACCGCGGTTTTTCCAGCCTCGGCGAAAATCGTGTCTTTTGTCATAGGCGGTTAGTCACGGATGGTCGGCCTTGGGTAAAACCCTATTAAGTGTGTGTTGATTATGCGATGACGGGCAATTCACGCCCACCCGACGTATGTCTAGTTCCCCTAGGCACCGTAAGGGCTACTCTTGAGAACAAACAAGAGGAATAATTGTTATGTCTGTGCAAAGTTATCAGCAAGCCTACCGCCAAGCCAGTGAAGAACCGGAAACATTCTGGGCCAAGCAGGTTGCTAGGCTGAATTGGCACACCCCACCTGTATCGATCATTGCGCAGGACGCAGAAGGTAATCATCAATGGTTTCCTGATGGACGCTTGAATACAGCATGGCTGGCTCTGGATGCTCACGTGCTGGCAGGCAGGGGCGATCAGCCGGCATTGATCTACGACTCGCCTGTAACGTCGACCAAGTCGACGATCACCTATGCCGATCTGACCCGTCGGGTGGCCCAATGTGCAGGGATGCTGCGCGATCTCGGGGTGGCACGCGGGGATAGAGTCATCATATATATGCCGATGATTCCAGAGACCGTGATTGCGATGCTGGCCTGCGCCCGCCTGGGTGCTGTGCACTGCGTAGTATTCGGTGGTTTTGCAGCGCCAGAGCTCGCCGTACGAATCGATGACGCGCAGGCCGATATCGTCTTGACAGCTTCTTGCGGTATTGAAGTAGATCGAATTATTCCATACAAGCCGCTGGTTGACGCTGCGATCGAGCAGGCGCGGCATCCCGTGCGTCACTGTGTGGTTTTCCAGCGCACGCAGTGTATTGCCGATCTGTTCGCCGACCGCGACCTGAACTGGCAGCAGGCCCTAGCAAATGCCGAGCCTGCGGATGCCGTGGCGGTATGTGCTACCGATCCCCTGTATATACTCTATACATCCGGCACGACCGGTAAGCCAAAGGGTGTCATGCGTGACCATGGTGGACATGCGGTAGCCATGCTTTACAGCATGCAGTCGGTCTATAACGTGGGTATTGGTGATGTGTTCTGGGCCGCTTCAGATGTCGGCTGGGTAGTCGGCCACTCCTATATTGTTTACGGCCCTTTACTTGCTGGCTGCACCACAGTGATTTATGAAGGCAAACCGATTCGCACCCCTGATGCGGGTAGTTTCTGGCGGATATGCAGTGAATACGGCGTTAAAGCACTGTTTGCTGCGCCCACGGCTTTTCGTGCTATTCGCAAAGAGGATCCCGACGCCAGACTGGCCAGCCAATATGATTTGACTCGTCTGGAGCGCTTGTATCTGGCAGGCGAGCGGCTTGATCCACCCACCTGGGCATGGCTCCAGGAGCACTTTAATCGGCCGATTATCGACCATTGGTGGCAAACTGAAACAGGCTGGGCTATCGCTGCAAACCCAGCTGGCTATGAGCTGCAAGCTCCCAAGATGGGCTCCGCGACCTGGCCCATGCCGGGCTATTTATTGAGTATTCTCGATGATGAGGGATTGCCAGTAGTCGCTGGCGTGCAGGGTCATATCGCTATTCGACTGCCATTGCCGCCAGGTTGCCTCACGGGTATCTGGGGTAATGCGGCCCGGTACCGAGAAGGTTACCTGAACACATTCCCTGGATTTTATCTGTCAGGCGATGCTGGATACATCGACAAGGACGGTTATGTGTTCGTAATGGGACGCACCGACGATATTATTAACGTAGCGGGCCACCGGCTCTCCACCGGCGAGATGGAGGAGGTGCTCGGTGCACACCCAGCAGTGGCCGAGTGTGCGGTGATCGGTATTCCCGATGAGCTCAAAGGCGAACTGCCACTGGGGCTTGTGGTTCTCAAGAATGGGACTGCAATAAGCCAGAAGCAGCTTGATGGTGAATTGACCGCTCTGGTGCGCCGGGACATAGGCGCGTTGGCCTGTTTTCAGCGCAGCGTCATTGTACAGCGTCTGCCGAAAACACGGTCGGGCAAGATCCTGCGCCGCATCCTGAGGCAAATAGCCAGCGGTGAGGATTTCACGGTGCCTTCCACCATCGACGATCCGGCTTGCCTGGATGAGCTGAAAGAGCAGCTGAACACGCCCTCAATCCGCTGAGAAGCGTTCCACTCGCGCAAACGATTTGCTATGGTACGGTTATTGAATAGCGGCAGGGGAAACACTGCCAAGGCTGCCCGGAGCAGGATAACCGGCAGGCACAATACGCCGACCGTAAATTGCGCAAGGGGTGGGATTTGATCAAGGTACTCGTGGTTGACGACCATGATCTCGTACGTATGGGCATCAGTCGTATGCTCAGCGATGTTCCAGGTCTCAGCGTGGTGGGCGAGGCCGACTCCGGTGAAACCGCAGTGACTCAGGCGCGCGCTCTCAAGCCGGACGTTGTGCTGATGGATGTACGCATGCCCGGTATCGGCGGCCTGGAAGCGACCCGTAAGTTGCTCTTGCATGACAAGAACGTGCGTATTATCGCGGTGACTGTTTGTAACGAAGAACCCTTCCCTACACGCCTCATGCAAGCCGGCGCAGCCGGTTATGTAACCAAAGGCGCTGCACTGGACGAGATGGTTGCAGCTATTCGTCAGGTGGCCAGCGGACAACGCTACATCAGTCCCCAGATTGCACAGCAATTGGCGTTGAAATCATTTGCACCTTCCAGCGAGTCACCCTTTGATAGCCTGTCTGAGCGTGAAATGCAGATCGCCTTCATGATTGTCAGTTGCGAGAAGGTTTTGGCCATTGCCGACAAGCTGTGCCTGAGCCCCAAAACCGTCAACACCTATCGTTATCGGCTGTTCGAGAAGCTCGGCATCACCAGCGATGTAGAGCTTACGCTATTGGCGGTTCGCCACGGCATTATTGACGCAATACCCCGTTAGCATGCAGCCACCAGAGTTCGATCCCAGCGCCTTTCTTGCCACCGTCGGTAACAAACCCGGTGTGTATCGTATGTTCGATGCCAAGGGCGAGTTACTGTATGTGGGCAAGGCTAAAAGTCTGAAAAAACGGCTCTCCAGCTATTTTCGCAAGACGGGTCTGAGCCCCAAAACGGCCGCACTAGTGGCCCGCATTCAGCAGATAGACACCACCATTACCGCCAACGAGACAGAGGCCTTGCTGCTCGAGCAAAGTCTGATAAAGGCGTCCCGACCTCCGTATAACATCTTACTGCGGGACGACAAATCCTATCCGTATGTGTTTCTCTCCAGCCAGGACAGCTTCCCTCGGCTAGGACTACACCGGGGCACTAAAAAGGTCAAAGGCCGCTATTTTGGGCCCTATCCCAGCGCTGGCGCGATTCGTGAAAGCCTGAGTCTGTTGCAGAAGACTTTCAAGATTCGCCAGTGCGAGGACAGTTATTACCGCAACCGCAGCCGGCCCTGTCTGCAACATCAGATCAATCGCTGCAAGGCGCCCTGCGTTGGGCTGGTGAGTGAGGAAGAGTACGCCGAGGACGTCCGTCATTCAGTCATGTTTCTGGACGGTCGCAGCAACGCCCTCACGGACGAGCTCAATCGCGCCATGGAGCTGGCTGCTCAGGATCTGGATTTCGAGCGTGCCGCTGAACTGCGTGACCAGGTTGGGTTGCTGCGTCGCGTGCAGGACCAGCAAAGCATGGACACCGAACAGGGCAATGTTGATGTCGTTGCTGCCGCGGTGTCACCTGGTGGCGCCTGCGTACACGTCATCATGGTGCGCCAGGGCCGCGTGCTCGGTAGCAAGAATCATTTTCCACGGGTACCCATCGAGCAGACCGCCGGCGAGGTGCTGGCTGCTTTCTTGCCGCAGTATTATCTGGGCGGTGCAGAACGCGAACTGCCTGGAGAGATCATTGTCAACGCGGTGCACGAGGACCTTCCGGTCGTTACCGAAGCGCTAGCACAGGCGCGCGGACATAACCTGAGCATCACTCATCGCGTGCGAGGAACTCGCAGCCGATGGCAAACAATGGCCGTGAATAACGCCGAGTTGGCTCTGACTGGCATGCTGGCGAATCGGCAGAATGTACAGGTACGTTTTGAGGCCTTGCAGGAGGCATTGCATCTGGATGAGATGCCCACGCGTCTTGAGTGTTATGACATCAGTCACTCCAGCGGTGAGGCGACGGTGGCATCCTGTGTCGTATTTGGGCCCCAGGGTCCTTTGAAAAGTGATTATCGACGATTCAATATCGAAGGCGTTACCGCCGGCGATGACTACGCCGCCATGCGTCAGGCACTGATACGCCGCTTCAGCCGAATCCAACAAGGCGAGGGCAAGATGCCTGATATTCTTCTGGTCGACGGCGGCAAGGGCCAGATGTCGATGGCACTGGAGGTTCTGCAAGAGCTGGCCATACACGATCTCACCCTACTGGGCGTTGCCAAGGGTGTTACCCGTAAAGCCGGCATGGAAACACTGTATCTCAATGACCCCAAGGTAGAACTGGTGCTGCCGGGGCATTCGCCGGCCCTGCACCTGATCCAGCATATTCGCGATGAAGCACACCGGTTTGCCATCACTGGCCACCGTGCGAGGCGTGCCAAGACACGTAATACATCGCCGCTTGAGGGTATCGAGGGGGTAGGTCCCAAGCGCCGCAGGGAGCTTTTACGCCATTTTGGCGGCTTGCAAGAACTGCAGCGCGCCAGCGCTGTCGAAATGGCTAAGGTGTCGGGCATCAGTAAAAAACTTGCTGAACAGATTTATGCATCACTGCATAGCGACTAGAATGCATTACCAATTGAGGGTCGCTGAGAGTTTATGAACATTCCCAACATTCTTACGTTAATGCGGGTCGGGCTGATCCCCATCTTCATCTTGCTCTACTATTTGCCCTTTTATTGGAGCTATCTGGCAGCTGCGATCATCTTTACTGTGGCCAGCCTCACCGACTGGCTTGACGGGTATCTAGCTCGCAAATGGGAGCAGAGTACTGCATTCGGCGCTTTTCTCGACCCTGTAGCAGACAAGCTAATGGTGGCTGTTGCCCTGGTTTTGCTGGTGCAGAGCCATGCCAACTTCTGGATCACTGCTCCGGCCATGGTCATTATAGGCAGGGAGATTGTCATTTCAGCCTTGCGTGAATGGATGGCAGAACTGGGTGCGCGCGCCCATGTGGCAGTATCCAACTTGGGCAAATACAAGACTGCGGCGCAAATGGTTGCGCTGATCGTGTTGCTGGCTCACCCACCGACGTTTTCCATCTGGGTTATCCTCGGCTACGTGTTGCTGATGGTCTCTGCCGTGCTCACACTGTGGTCCATGTGCCTTTATCTCAAGGCGGCTTGGCCTTATATGAGCATGCATTCTGATCAAAAAAGCGACAAATAAGTTTTTCTGAATCAATGACTTGACAGAGCGGCGCAGAACGATAGAATGAGCGCCGTTCCAAAGCGGGAATAGCTCAGTTGGTAGAGCACGACCTTGCCAAGGTCGGGGTCGCGAGTTCGAGTCTCGTTTCCCGCTCCAGTTTTAATGTTGCATTGTAGAATGTCGCAATGTGGCAGCCCCCTTAGAGGCCGGGTGGCAGAGTGGTCATGCAGCGGATTGCAAATCCGTGTACGCCGGTTCGATTCCGACCTCGGCCTCCATTATTCAGTACCTGCTAGCCCGGATGGCGAAACTGGTAGACGCAAGGGACTTAAAATCCCTCGGAGGAAACTCCGTGCCGGTTCGATTCCGGCTCCGGGCACCATTACAGTTTTAGATTCAGTAGCTTACGTGCTCTTCTGAATCCTACCCATCAAAGAACCCATCATTAAAAAAATTCTTGCAGGCATTGCGGCAGTCAGCCATCAGACAGCCAGATAACGCTTCCTGTTATATCGTCCCTAGATCTCCTTGCTATGTAAGTAGCGATAGAAAAGAAGTGAGACCGGCTAATAGAATCATCAGAATGATGATGGCGGGGATTGACGCCAAGGCGAGCTTAACCATGAACTGGACCATGGACCAGAAAGGCATGTTGATGTCGGTCACTGAGACAAAGCCAGGTGCGGTGCGCCTCATTCCTTCATTCGCTTCCTGCTCGGTACGCTCCTTGCGACTTGCGGCAACGGCAGCCTTAGCCCCAGCAAAACCTCCACTTCTATCCGAAGCGTCAGCGATCATGCCAGATGCCTTTACCTTGGCATAAACAACGCCACAACTTGAGCAAATGTCCGGGCTGGACGTGTGTTCTGCCATCGTTGGCTCATAACCGCATTTAGGACATTCCATGGTGACTCTCCCTGTTTTCCAAAGGAGAGCGTAAACCATGCATGCTAAAAAAGCGCCCTGCGATTGAGAGTGCTGCAAGTGAATTCATTCGCAGTCTCAAGTCATGAGCTTTAACTCAGGCTTCAGCATTGGGGCGGCGAGTGTCACCTCTAGCAGGCTTCTGAATAGCCTTGGATTCAACGTGTCTACGAAAACATGGACGATGCATAGTATAATAATCTCTACCGTACTATCTTAGACCGCTAGCAATTTTGAAAAAATATCTGTCCTCATCAACGGCGCTTAACAACTGGTTCTGTAGTGGTCTAATGAAACCGGACACCCATTTAGGCGAGAATGCTCGCCAGATCGAGGTGTCAGATGACTAAGCAACGCCGTATCTTTTCCGTTGAATTCAAACGCGAGGCTGCTGACCTCGTGCTCAAGCAAAACTACAGCTTCATCGAAGCCTGTCGTTCACTCGGCGTCGGTGAGTCGGCACTGCGTCGCTGGGTCGATCAGCTTCAGCGAGAGCGCACAGGCGTTACTCCGCAGAGCAAAGCGCTGACGCCGGAGCAGCAGAAAATTCAGGAGTTGGAAGCTCGGATCGCTCGTCTTGAGCGAGAGAAATCCATACTAAAAAAGGCTACCGCGCTCTTGATGTCGGAAGATCACGAGCGTTCGCATTAATTGACCAATTGAGCGTCCACGAGCCGGTTGATTGGCTGTGCAAGATGTTTGAAGTCACCCGCTCGTGTTACTACACCCGGCGTCTCAGACGCGGGACTCCGGATATTGAGCGACTTCGACTGCGCAGCCGGGTGAGTGAATTGTTTTCGCAAAGTCGCAGTGCCGCCGGCAGCCGTAGCATCCTCTCGTTGATGCGTGAGGATGGTGAGCAACTCGGCCGGTTCAAAGTGCGCAGTTTGATGCGTGAGCTTGATCTCGTCAGCAAGCAGCCAGGCTCTCATGCCTATAAACGAGCGACGGTTGAACGATTGGATATTCCGAATATTTTGAATCGAGAGTTCGACGTCCCAGTACCGAACCAGGTTTGGTGCGGCGACATTACCTACATCTGGGCCCAGGGGAAATGGCATTACCTGGCTGTCGTTCTTGATTTATGCACGCGCCGGATAGTGGGTTGGGCGCTGTCTGAAAAGCCAGACGCCGAGCTGGTTATTAAGGCGCTGGATATGGCCTACGAACAACGTGGAAGGCCTCAGGGCCTGCTGTTTCACTCGGATCAAGGGTCGCAGTATGCGAGTCGTTTATTTCGCCAGCGGTTGTGGCGTTATCGGATACGCCAGAGCATGAGTCGCCGGGGAAATTGCTGGGATAACGCGCCAATGGAGCGCGTGTTCCGCAGTTTAAAAACCGAATGGATACCGAGTCTGGGCTACAGAACTGCTCAAGAGGCCAAGCGCGACATCAGTCATTTTTTGATGCATCGGTACAACTGGATACGTCCCCATCAATTCAACGATGGGTTGGCGCCGGCTCGGGCTGAAGAAAAACTTAACGTCGTGTCCGGGATTAGTTGACCACTACACACTGACCTCTCATGA
>Ga0314774_1002209_pt1 | contig 11224 bp, 8 predicted proteins | sample MetaGCBIA2018_FD_204515 | JGI IMG/M metagenome (GOLD analysis project Ga0314774, IMG submission 204515) | Cryopeg brine microbial communities from Beaufort Sea near Barrow, Alaska, United States - CBIA 2018 | ecosystem: Environmental > Aquatic > Marine > Coastal | place: USA: Alaska | collected... | reverse complement strand
TGATGACCGAAGCAACTTGGTCGCTGAGGCCGCGGACTTGAATGTCGCGAGCGGCGGGCTGCTCAACGGCTTTCCACTGCCCGAGTGTCATCAGGTAGTTGGGTCCGCCAGCCTTGGCGTGGCAGCCAACGGCTGAACGCTTCCAACCACCGAAGGGCTGGCGGCGAACAATCGCTCCCGTGATCCCACGGTTCACGTAGGCATTTCCGGCCTGAACTTCATCAAGCCACCGAGCGACCTCTGTTGGGTCAAGCGAGTGGATGCCCGCGGTCAGCCCGTAATCGACAGCGTTCTGCATCTCGATTGCCTCAGTGAGGTTCTTGGCGCGCATGACGCCGAGAACGGGTCCGAAGTATTCGGTCTTGTGGAATTCGCTGCCCGAAACAACACCGGTACGTACTCCGGGTGTCCACTGCTTGCCTTCGTCATCAAGCTGACGTGGCTTCACGAGCCAGCTCTCACCGGGAGCGAGAGTGGTCAGCGCGCCAAGCAACTTACCTTGGGCGGCCTCAACGATCGGGCCCATCATGGTGAGCGGGTCCTGCGGAAGGCCAACGCGCAGAGTGCGCACCGAGTCAACAAGCTGCCGCTCGAAGCGTTCGCTCCTGCCGACGGAACCGACCAAAATGACGAGGGATGCTGCTGAGCACTTTTGTCCAGCGTGTCCGAATGCGCTCTTGGTCACGTCGGCAACCGCGAGGTCGAGGTCTGCACTTGGGGTCACGATGATCGCGTTCTTGCCACTCGTCTCAGCGAGGATCGGCAGGTCATTGCGCCAGGAACGGAACATCGCGGCAGTTTCCCACCCACCCGTGAGGATCACGCGGTCGACGGCGGGGTCGGCGATCATGACGCGGCCGAGGTCACGATTCTTGAGATCAACGAACTTCAGTACTTCACGCGGCACTCCGGCTTCCCAGAGCGCTTCAACCATCACTGCGGCACTGCGCTGTGAAAGCTTCGCAGGCTTGATGATGACACCACTACCGGAGGCGAGTGCGGAGAGCACGCTTCCCGCGGGAATGGCGACCGGGAAGTTCCACGGCGGGGTAACGATGATGAGCTTTGATGGCACGAATGTGGCATCTTCGATCTTCTCAAGGTCGAGGGCACGCTCGGCGTAGTAGTGGGCAAAGTCGATTGCTTCGCTTACTTCGACGTCGCCTTCGGCAATTGTCTTGCCTGCTTCGGTGGCCATGACCTCGATGAGGTCAGCACGCGATTTCTCGATGGAGTCACCAGCACGGTGCAAGATTGCGGTGCGTTCTGCTGCGGGCATAGCTCCCCAGTTGCGACCGGCTTCGGTGGTGGAGTCGAGGATGCTCTTCATCTGCTCGGTGGTGCTGACGGCACCGGCCGCGACTGTGTCGACGCCGAGCAACGAATCTGCGCTACGCCCCAAGACTGCCCGGCCCCAGTTGCGGTTCTCACCAATTGCGGGGTCGGTGTCTGCCACGTTGTTGAATGGGCGGTCGCCGATGATCGCGGCAGGCTCCGAGCGGTCCTGAACACGGTTGGTTGTCTGAGCTGGCGTGTTGAGGTTCGCGAGCGAAGCCAAGAACCGGTCTTGCTCGCGCACAAAGATTTCTTCGTTGCTGGAGAGTTCGAACAGTCCAGACATGAAGTTCTCGGTGCTGGCGTTCTCTTCGAGGCGACGCACGAGGTAGCTGATGGCGGAGTCGAACTCTGTCGGCTGAACGACGGGCGTGTACAGCAGCAGGCTGCCGACATCCTTTCTGACCGCTTCGGCCTGACCGGTAGCCATTCCGAGTAGCATTTCGAATTCGATGCCCTCGGTTACGCCACGCTCTTGAGCGAGGTGCCACGCGAAGGCGATGTCGAAGAGGTTGTGGCCAGCAACACCGATGCGCACAGCATCAACGTGCTCGGGGGTGAATGCCCAGTCGAGTACACGCTTGTAGTGGGTGTCGGTGTCTTGCTTGGTGCCCCAGGTTGCCATGGGCCAGTGGTGAGTGACCGCGTCAACGTGTTCCATCGCCAGGTTTGCGCCCTTAACAACGCGCACCTTGACTGCGGCACCGCCGCGAGCGCGACGAGCCATAGACCATGTAGTGAGTTCCTTGATTGCGTCGAGGGCGTCTGGCAGGTACGCCTGCAGCACGATGCCCGCTTCGAGTTCGAGTAGTTCTGGCTGGTCGAGCAGCTTCTCGAATACCGCGATCGTGAGGTCGAGGTCCTTGAACTCTTCCATGTCGAGGTTGATGAACTTTTTATCTGGCGACCGCAACGCGAGCAGGAAGAGCGGCGTGAGGCGGTCAACAACCCGGTCAACGCTCTCATCGAATGCCCACATGGAAAGCTGTGACACGACCGACGACACCTTGATGGAGACGTAGTCAACGTCATCCCGCTGCAAGAGCGCGCGCGTGCCGGCGAGGCGGTTGTCTGCCTCATCATCACCGAGCACTGCTTCACCGAGCAGGTTGAGGTTCAAGTTGACACCCTCGCGACGAAGGTGAACGAGGGCTTTGTCGAGCTTGGCCGGGGTTGCGTCAATGATGAGATGGCCCACCATGCCGCGGAGCACCCGACGAGCAATAGGAACGATCATCCAGGGCAGCAGTGGCGCGAAGCCACCACCGACGAGGATGGCGAAGCGGAGGTACCACGGCAGGAAGGCCGGGATGATGTGGGTGAGTCGCTCAAGGTTGCGACCGGCGACCCGCAAATCTTCGGGGCGAACTACGGTGTCGATGAAGCCGAGAGTGAACTCAAGGCCGTTGGGGTCCTTCAGCACTCCGGCGAGGCGCGTAGCACTCGCATCGGTCGGATACTCTTCGCTTTCTGCCAGCCACCGGCGAACCGTAGTTACCGTTTGGTCGGCAATCTGCTGGTGTGACGCATCGAGGTTGTCGGTAGAAGTTGACATGCTCACGAGAATAGGCCTCCGAACGGGGTAATGGCTGGAACTCTCAGTGTGAACCCCTAACTGCCTTTAGCAAAAGCGACGGAATTCGCAGGGTATCAGTTAGAATAAGTTAACGATTGGACGATGAATGCTCGACATCCGACGACTACGGCTTTTGCGCGAACTTAAACTGCGCGGCACCATCGCTGCCGTAGCCAGCGCGCTCAGTTATACGCCATCCGCAGTGTCCCAACAATTGGCCCTTCTCGAGGAAGAAGCGCGGGTTCCGCTGCTCGTAAAAGCGGGCAGGCGAGTGCAACTCACCCCCGAAGCGGAGCTCCTTGTTGAGCACACCGTTGTGCTGCTCGAGCGCCTCGAATTCATGGAAGCTGAGATCCACTCCTCTCTCACTGAGGTGCGCGGAACGGTGCGCTTAGCAGTGTTCCAGTCAGCCGCTCTCGGCATCATCCCTCAAGCGCTCAGCGTGATCGCTAACGAGCACCCCCAATTGCGCATCGAAATGACCCAACGCGAACCCGAAAGCGCACTCTTCGAAACCTGGACCCGGGAATTCGACCTCGTGATCGCCGAGCAGTACCCCGGGCACGCAGCACCGCGGCATCCCGACCTCGACATGATTCCTCTTTATGCCGACGAACTCTCTCTCGCCGTTCCCGCAGGTAGCGGCATTAGCAGTCTCTCCGACGCCGCCAGAAGCGACTGGGTGATGGAGCCACGCGGCACCGCCTCCAGACACTGGGCAGAGCAGCAGTGCCGACGGGCCGGAATCGAACCAGACGTACGCTTCGAAACCGCCGACCTCCAAGCCCACATCCGTCTCGTCGAATCAGGCCATGCCACCGCGATCCTGCCCGGCCTTGTGTGGGGCAGCCGCACACCAACCGTCGAACAACGGCCGATGCCGGGGTTGCCTCGGCGAACAGTGTTCACCTCAGTGCGCGATTCGAGTGTCAGCAGACCCTCGATCGTTGCCTGCCGTGCCGCTCTCGAACAGGTAGTGCAATCGTTCGAAGTCGACTAAACAGGTAGCCGAGGGCGCGACTTCGCGACCCTAATGTGCTGCAACTAGGCACCTTGTACACACAGACGAGGCGGGCCACACCCGAAGGTGCGACCCGCCCCGCGCGAAGCTCAGACAGTCAATTAGTCGGCTGTGCCGTCTTCGACCTCGACGCCATTCACGTCGTCGCTGGTGTCTTCATTCTGGCCGCCGCCGCCGTCGGTGTGGCCCTCTTCGACCTCTACACCGTTGACGTCGTCACTGGTGTCTTCAACTTCGACAGCATCAGTGTCATCGGCGGTCTCGCCGTCGTTGGTGCCATCTTCGATACCGGTGTCGGCCTGCTGCACCTGGTTGGTGAGTGCTGGAACTTGTGCCGCCGCGGTGAGCGACGCTCCTCCGGCGAGTGCGAGCACGATTGCGAGCCCAGCGCCGCCGATTGCCTTTGTCTTCTTCTCCATGTGTGAATCCTTTCGTTGGTGTGGGCAGCAGTGCTGCGGCCACATAACAACGGTACGAATTGGCCCGTGAGATCAAGATGAGAGCCGCAAAATCGCGCCGATTGACACGGTGGACTCTCGGCTGGGATCAGCGCAGCGGTATCCGCAGAGTCGCCACGGTGCCGATACCCGGTTCCGAACGGAGGTCAAGATTCCCGCCGTGGGCCTGGACGATCTCGTCGACCAGAGAAAGCCCGAGACCGTGTCCCTCTCGGCTGCGTGCAGCCTCCGCACGCCAGAAACGGTTACGGGCGTGCGCGAGTTCGGTCCGCGACATCCCCAAGCCCTCGTCATACACTTCGACGATCGCGGTTGTGCCGAGCACCCGGATGCTCACTCGCACCGCATCGTCGACGGCACTGAATTTGCGCGCATTATCGATGAGGTTACTGATCGCTCGGCTCAGCAGCTCCTCGCTACCGTGGATGCGCACACCGTCAGCGCCACCGTCAGCGCCACCGTCAGCGCCGCCGTCACGGTCACCCGTTGGCGGATCGATAATGATCGGTGCGAGCGCGGGTTGCCGTGCGGATGCCTCGGCTGCGGCATCCGACACCAATGTATTGAGCTCGACCTCGGTGAAGCCCAAGGCAAGCTCGCTCGATTCGCCTCGCGAAAGCAAGAGCAGGTCATTGGTGAGCCGCACCAAACCAGCAGTTGCGTCTGCTGCCACGCGGATGGCCCGTTCGTATTCGGCGGGCGTTCGCGAGCGGGTGAGCGCGAGTTCGAGTTCGCCCTGAATGACAGCGAGAGGCGTGCGCATCTCGTGCGATGCCCCATCCACAAACCGCTGCTGAAGTTCGTAACTGCGGCGCACCGGGGCCATCGCCGCACGGGCCATCAGCCAACTCGAGACCGGAACGACAAGCAGCAGGCCGGTATAAATGACGACCAGAGCATTCCGCAGCGTCGCGAAGCTCTGCTCGGCGCTCGCTAAACCTCCCTCACCCTGCACGTCGGCAGTGTCGAAATCAAAAGTGCCCGTGACGTAGAAGTACACAGCGAGCGCGAACGCCCCAAAGAGCACCAGCTGCACCGCGGTATAGGCGAGCGTAAGGCGGCGAATCGCTTGACGGAAGATCATTCGTTCTGTCCTCGCTGCTCGATCTGCTCTTGTTGGGCGGCCGGCGCTCGTTGTTCGACTGGCTCTTGTTGCTCGTTCGGCTCGGCGTGTTCGATTACATAGCCCGACCCGCGCCGCGTCTCGATCACATCCGGTTCGCCTGCGGCGATGAGTTTCTGGCGCAGGTAGCGAATGTAGGTCTGCACGACGTTGCTGAATCCTTCGTAGTTGCTATCCCAGGCATGGTCAATGAGCTCGGTGCTGCTCACGATACGTCCGGCGTTGCGCATGAGGTATTCGAGCACGGCGAATTCCTTCGCCGTGAGCTGGATGCGCCGGCCGTCGCGCTCGGCGGTGCGCGTGGATGCGTCAAGGGCGACTCCGCGCACCGAAATAACGGGGGCCTGCGCCTGGGGTGAGCGGCGCAGGAGCGCGCGCACTCTGGCCAGCAGCTCGACAAGGTGGAATGGCTTCACAAGGTAGTCATCCGCGCCAGCATCGAGTCCGTCCACTTTGGTGCGCATACCGTCGAGCGCGGTGAGCATCAGTATCGGCACGTTGGTGTCGAGTTCTCGGATGCGGCGGCACACCGTCATGCCTGCGGGTTCGTCGACGGCAACATCGAGCCCGGGAAGCATCAGATCAAGCACCACGAGGTCGTAGGTAACGTCCACCTCGAAGGCCTCGATTCCTCCAGGCGCGTCGTGGGCGATGTGGGTCGCGTACCCGGCCTCGCCGAGGCTGCGACGAATGACGTCGGCGAGGCGCACGTCATCCTCGATGATCAACACCTTCATACCGACCCCCTCTCCCTGAGGCTACCGCGGCCGGAATGAGATCAACGTGAGAGTGATCATGCCGACCGTAGTATGGCGGAACTTACTCCCAGGTGCTCGGCGCTTCGGCGCGACTGACGGGCAGCGCGACGTGATCGGCCCACTCCTGAACCCAGTCGGGCATGACGGGTGCTGGGGAATCCCATCCAATGGTTTCAAGTAGTTCTGAGACGCTGACGGTTCCGCCCGACCGCTTAAGAAAGCGGGCGCGGGTCATGGCCTGGGCGTAAATCTGACCATCGACGACGAAGCGTTGTTCCACGAAAACGGCTTTCTCGTCGTAGCCGACGACTCGAGTTTCGAGGTCGTACTTTTTCCATAGGTCGAGCGACTTACGAAAGCTGATTGTCTCATTGGCCATGACCGGGTAGTAGCCCTTGGCTGACAGCTTCTGCCACCCGCCAGCGCGAATCAGCAGGTCCATGCGGCCGATGTCCATGAGCGAAAAGTACACACCGTTGTTCATGTGGCGAAGGATGTCAATGTCGGTCGGCAGTACGCGGAAAGACATGCTCCCGACGTCCCTGACGCCCAAGGCCAAACGACGCGTGCTGAGGATGCGGTGCAGGATGGTGCGGAAGATCAAATTCACTCGCCCAGATTAGGTGAATCGTGATCGACTTCGAAAATCGTTTGTAGGGAAGCTCTAGCAGGTTGACCTATTTGGCCCCGGCAAGACGCACGACGGCCTGCACGGGGGCGTGGTCCGACGGCCACCCGCCCCCGTACCGCGTGACGTTGATGCCGGCTTGCGCCGAGGTGATTCCGGGCGTCGCGAGAATCCAGTCAATTCGCTTGCGGTTGTGCTTCGGCGGGCCGTAGTTGGGGAACGTTCCCCAGACCTGAGTGAGGCGCTCCTCGGCCGTGTTCCAAGTGTCGACCAGCAGCCCGTGGCCGGTGAGCTGGTCGTAAGGGTGGGTGTCAGCATCCGTATTGAAATCGCCGGTCATGATCGTGGGATGTGGCGTCGCCTGGACGATGTTTCTCAGCGCGTCGGCAGAACGAAGGCGCGAGCTGCGGGAACGGTGGTCAAGGTGAGTGTTCACGGCCTGAAATTGGATGCCAGTGGCGAGGTCACGGAAGATCGCCTCCACCACGACGCGAGGGGTCCGGTTGCCCCACGAGGTAGAGCCGGGAACATTTGGGGTATCGGAGAGCGCCGACTGTCGCCACTCGACGACCTGCAGGCGGCGGGAATCGTAAAAGATGGGGCAGCCTTCGCCACCCGTATTCTTTTCGCGACCGTAGCCGAGCGAACGATAGTGCTCCCCCAGCGCCTGGCGCACAAACCGCGCCTGAGTGAACAGCGCTTCTTGCACTCCGAGCAGCGCCGGCTGTTCGGCAGCGAGCAGACGTTTCATCAACGGCTGGCGGTGTCGCCACTGGTCGGGATTGCGCGGCAGAAGTTTCGGAAGACGCCGACGGATGTTGTAGGTCATTACATGCAGACCGGGAGCCTCGACAGGGCCGAGCAGAAAGCTACCGCGGGGAGGGAACGCCAGTCGTGGTTCGCGCTCTGGCGCCAGCGCCGAAAAATGTTTCGACCGTGGGGTGGTGATGCCCGTCATGATTCCAGTTTATGGCGTGGTCTTGTGTTTCGCTGATGACGTTTGCGTCAGTGCCGGAGCCCCCACGCGGCGCGGAAGCACCGCATCACGCGTCGCTCGGCTACTGGACTCCCCTCCACAACCTGCTGCTTTACCGCCTCGGTTGGAGCCGCCCAGATCGCGGACTCCGCTGGTGGGCCGTGGTGGTATCTCCCATTGGTCGGAGACACCACGGTTCGCCACGTCCGTGAAACCACGCTCCGCTTCTGCGGAATTAAGCCCGTGTGGGCGACGCGCCTCTGACCTGTAAAGGGTTCGACGCTGGAACAACGCAAACGTTGGCTAGCGAAGGCTGCGGGTCTCGGCCGAGCGGATGCGGCGCGGCTCGCAAAACGGCGCACGGTGCACCACAGCCCACAATCCACAAACGCGGAACGCGTGGGCGCAAGCTGAAGCGCCCTCGACTAGCTAATGCCCGCGGTGATCCTGGATCGTCATCCGCGGCCCGAAACTGGGCTTGCGGAACCCGGATGCCGTGATGAGTCGCACGACGCGCTGGCGGTGGCCGCGCCAGGGCTCGAGCAATTCGAGCATCCGCTCATCGTCGACAGGTTCGCCAATGAGAGCCCAACCCACGACGGCGGCCAGGTGGTAGTCGCCGACGCTCGGGCTATCGGGGTCGGCGTGCGAGCGCTGCATCGTTTCGGCGGCCGTCCACACACCGACGCCGACCACTGAACGCAGGGCAGCCTCGATGCGCGGCCCGCCACGACCCCACTCGGCGGTGCGCTCCAAGGATGCCGCGACTTGCGTTGCTCGCATCACAGTCGCCGAACGCTGCGGGCCAACACCCGCGCGATGCCACTCCCACGACGGGATCCGCGCCCAACCCTTTGGGGCCGGCACAACGCGCATCCGTGCCGGAGCGGGGCCCGGAGCTGGCGTTCCATGCTTGGTGACGAGGGCGCGCCACCCCCGCTTCGCCTCAATGCCGGTGACTTTCTGTTCCAGAATCGCCATCACGAGAGCCTCAAAGACGAGCTTCGTGCGGGTCAGTCGCAGGCCAGGGTTCTGTCGCTGCGCTTCCTCAACGAAAGGAAGAGACGAAATGTCGAAGTCGCTCCAGTCGTCACCCTCCCCCAGCAGCTCAGGAACACTCGCAATTGCCCACTCCGCTCCGGCACCCCACGCGGTGCACTCCACTCGCGATTGGTGCTGCGCGAGAAGAAGGGTCGCCGGGCCAGCAGGCGTGAGCATGGTGCGCCACGTGCCCGCGGTATCCGTCTGCATCGTCGGATCGCCAGCACCACGCTTGAGCGGTTGCAAGGTTGCGCGCACGTCGACCGGACGTTCCGGCGCGTAGCGAGTGCGCACAGGTTCGACGGTGGAAAGTGCGAAGGTCATAAAGCTAGGCTACGCGCCGCCTCCGACGTGCAGATTCATCCCTCGCGTGCGCGTGCGCAGCCCCGCAAGCCACACCCAGCCAACAGCCGTAAACTTGCCCCGTGGCTGTTCCCAAGATCCTTCTCTTCTACGTGTTCACGCCGCTGGCCGACCCCGAGGCTGTGCGGCTGTGGCAGCGCGACCTCTGTGAGTCCCTCGAGCTCGGCGGTCGCATCATCCTCTCCAAAGACGGCATGAATGGCACCGTCGGCGGCGAGCTGAAAGACGTGAAGCGCTACATCCGTAAAACGCGTGATTATCCCGCGTTCAAAAACATCGACTTCAAGTGGAGCGAAGGCATCGGCGACGAGTTCCCGAAACTGAGCGTGAAGGTGCGCGACGAGATCGTCAGCTTCGGAGCCCCAGGTGAACTGCAGGTCGACGAGAACGGCGTTGTCGGCGGCGGCACAAAGCTCAGCCCCGAAGAACTCCACGAGCTCGTTGCCCGCAAAGACGTCACCTTCTTTGACGGCCGCAATCCCATCGAGGCGGCGATCGGCAAATTCACCGATGCGATAGTTCCGGATGTCGACACCACCCGCGACTTCGTCGCCGAACTCGACAGTGGCAAGTACGACCACCTCAAGAACACCCCAGTAGTCACGTACTGCACCGGCGGCATCCGCTGCGAAGTGCTCTCGTCCCTCATGCGCAGCCGTGGATTCGGCGAGGTCTACCAACTCGACGGCGGCATCGTTCGCTACGGCGAAACGTTCGGCGACTCCGGGCTCTGGAATGGTTCGCTCTACGTCTTCGACAAGCGCATGTCCATCGATTTCACCAAAGACGCCCAAACCATCGGCCACTGCTACCAGTGCGGTGCGGCGACCAAACGGGTCGAAAACTGCCACAATCCGGCCTGCCGCGAACTGTTCGTCGTCTGCGACGAACACGCAGCCGTCGCTGCCTGTGCCGCGCATCTGATCCCCGCTTCGGAGATTGTCGCGTAGCCAGCAACACAACTCGTGGCTCGCATTGCGGCCAAGATGCGCCATGATAGTTCCATGAAGATTGGGATCCTGACCAGCGGCGGCGACTGCCCCGGCCTCAACGCCGTCATTCGTGGTGTCGTCCTCAAGGGCACTCAGGTTTACAACAAAGAGTTTGTCGGCTTTCGCGATGGCTGGCGCGGAGTCGTTGAAGGCGACGCCATGCCACTGGCACGCAAAGACATTCAGGGTATCTCCAAGCAGGGTGGAACCATTCTTGGCACCTCCCGCACGAACCCTTTCGAGGGCACAGACGGCGCAGAGACAGTGCGCGAAAATATGGAACGCCTCGGTGTCGACTCCCTCATTGCCATCGGTGGAGAAGGAACCCTTGCTGCAGCCAAGCGACTGACGGATGCCGGAATCAAGATCGTCGGAGTCCCCAAGACCGTCGATAACGACCTCTCGGCCACCGACTACACGTTCGGGTTCGACACCGCCACGCAGATCGCAACCGACGCCATGGATCGCCTGCGCACCACGGGCGACTCCCACGGCCGCTGCATGGTCGCCGAAGTTATGGGTCGCCATGTCGGCTGGATCGCCTTGCACTCTGGCATGGCCGCCGGCGCCCACGCCATCCTGATTCCTGAGCAGAAGACCAGCATGGATCAGATCGTGGAGTGGGTAACCTCAGTTCGTGACCGTGGCCGTGCGCCCCTCGTTGTTGTGGCTGAGGGTTTCACCCTCGACACCATGGATGACGCCCACTCCGAGCGCGGACTCGATGCATTCGGCCGCCCCCGCCTTGGCGGAATCGGCGACCAGCTTGCTCCCGAGATTGAAGCGCGCACCGGGCTCGAAACCCGCTCGACCACCCTCGGTCACATCCAACGCGGCGGAACGCCAAGCGCCTACGACCGCGTGCTCGCTACTCGCTACGGCATGGCCGCCGTCGACGCTGTCATTCACGGCCGCTGGGGTCGCATGGTGTCGCTGCAAGGAACCGAGATCAC
>Ga0314774_1002208_pt1 | contig 11228 bp, 7 predicted proteins | sample MetaGCBIA2018_FD_204515 | JGI IMG/M metagenome (GOLD analysis project Ga0314774, IMG submission 204515) | Cryopeg brine microbial communities from Beaufort Sea near Barrow, Alaska, United States - CBIA 2018 | ecosystem: Environmental > Aquatic > Marine > Coastal | place: USA: Alaska | collected... | reverse complement strand
TTCTAAGAAGGTTATCTTTCGGTACGATTAAATCATATAGATCGGAATAGGCACTTAATTGAGCTTTTTGCTGCTGTAATAACATACTTAATTGGTTGTTAATCAGCAAAAAAGATACAAAAAAAGGGGCAAAAACACTACGTTTTTTACTCCTTTTCAATCCTTTTTATTTAAATTTTTGGGGAACTTTTTCAGTGCCCTCTTTTTAGGACGCCCCCCTTTCCTGACTAATTAACTAACTAAACAAAAAATCAAAACCTTTAATTTTGGAATTTCTCAATTCCATCTTTTAACCAATCCAGATAGGTATTTATATTAGGCTCATACGCAATTGATGGATTTAAATTATTCCCTTCATGGTCAAGCAAAACATATTGTGGTTGGGCATTGGTCTGGTATTTTTCAATTTGAAAATTGCTCCATTTGTTACCAATTGTTTTAATCCTCTTTCCGGTTGTTGCAGAAACAAATTGATCTTCATCAGGTAAACTCTTCTTGTCATCAACATAAAGGGAAATCAATACAATTTCATTCTTTAAAATGCTTAAGACAGAAGGATCTGACCAAACTCTTTCTTCCATTTTCCTGCAGTTTACACAGGCATAACCGGTAAAATCCAAAAGCACCGGCTTATTAACTTCTTTCGCATAGGCCATACCTGTTTCATAGTCTTTAAAAGCAATTATATCATGTGGACCCAGTTCTGCTCCTATCGGCAAGGCAGCCCCATTTTCCATGGACACTACGCCTTTACTTCCTCCAAAGCCTTGAGGAGACTCACTGTAATGTAAAGGAGGAGGAAAACCACTTATCCATTGTAAAGGGGCTCCCCAAAGACCCGGGATTAAATAAATAGTGAAGGCAAATACAAATAATCCCGTCACCAACCTACCGACAGAAATATGACTCTGGGGTGAATCATGAGGAAGTTTAATTTTACCTAACAGGTAGAAACCAAGAGCTCCAAATATGGCAATCCATATCACAAGAAAGGTTTCTCTTTCCAATAAATGCAACTGTAATACAAGATCTACATTACTTAAAAACTTGAAGGCCAGAGCCAACTCTAAAAACCCAAGCACTACCTTAACAGTATTAAGCCATCCACCGGATTTAGGAAGAGTATTCATCCACCCTGGAAAGGCTGCAAACAATGCAAAAGGCAGGGCTATAGCCAGGGAGAACCCCAACATCCCCACCACAGGGGCAATTCCGCCTTTAGAGGCTGCTTCTACTAATAAAGTTCCAACGATAGGACCGGTACAGGAAAATGAAACAACCGCCAGGGCAAGCGCCATAAAAAAGATTCCTATATACCCACCACGGTTGGCTTTAGAATCTATTTTGGTACTCCAGGAACTTGGTAAAACTATTTCAAAAGCCCCTAAAAATGAAAGTGCAAAAACAATCAACAGGACAAAAAATGCAAAATTGAACCAGACATTAGTTGCCAGGGCATTCAATGAATCGGCACCAAATATCAGGGTAACCAAAGACCCAAGGGCTACATATATAACAATAATAAAAAAGCCATATACTATAGAGTTTCTTATACCGGCTGCCCTGGATTTACTTTGTTTTGTGAAAAAGCTCACCGTAAGAGGAATCATGGGAAACACACAGGGGGTTAACAATGCAGCAAATCCCGATAAAAAAGCGATAAAGAATATAGTAAATAATCCTCTATTGGTGCCCCCTCCTTCTTTTTGGGAATTTATTATTACTTCCTCCTTAGACTCTTCTACTTGACGAACCTCTGATTCAACTGCTCCAGGAATTTTGAATTCCAAAGGTAAAGTAGTAGGTGGTAGACATCTTTCCTCGTCACATACCATAAATTCAACCTCTGCATTGATAAGATAAACACCCTCCCCTGTTAATTTTATACGCTGAACAAATATTGCAGTCCTCTCAAAATAGGTAATCTCCATTTCAAACACGGGATCCATTTCTTTTACTCCTTTACTTTCCTCTGTATCCCCCAAAAGCTCATAGGTTTCGGTATTTTTAAAGGTAAATTCCGTAGGGATTGGTCCCCCCTCCGGTACTTCCTGGGAATAAAGATGCCAACCTGCTTCAATGATGGCCTCGGTAATAAGATGGTATTCCTCCTCATCAACTTTTTCAACCGAGGTGGACCACTTTATTGGATCGTAAATCTGGCTCTGGGAAGAAAAGCTAAAAAGAAATAAAATAAAAACAATTAATTTCTTCATTTAATAATAGTTTAAAGAGGTATCGCCTTTATTTAAAGGCGATACTTTCCTAATAGGAAGGCTAATTCATAAAAGGATTTGAAAGTAAACCTGTTATTCTTGTATTTGACCTAAGAATAATTTGGCAGATATGATCCTGACATAATATGAAATAGGTTAAAACTGGATAGGCCCCATATTTCTAGCAATAATTACATAATCTACATACTGATTTAATGGCTCAAGCTCTCCTTCGAGTGGAACTATTGTAATATCATTGATGGCCCGAGAATCTAAGGCCTCAAAATGCTCTTTCCAGGGAATCTTTTCTTTAATTTCGAACAATGTGATCTCTTCTGAATAGTCCTGCCCCCATTGTTGGGAATTCTCATGCAAAATAAGACCTGTTAGGGTTTCAAAAGCAGATTCCTTTTTAAGATAAGAGGCCAGACGGGGTTTATTATCATAAATTGCATCCAAGTAGGTATGGTCCCTCCCCACCAACATCAGAAATTCCTGCTCAGTTGAGGACTTGATGAAATTCACCACATTGTCCGTGATATCTTGCTCTCTTTCTTCATTGAAATTTGTAGCATGGTTTCCTATTATATTTTTTAAATTCTTCATATCATCTGGTTTCAGCTTTCTTTCTAATGCTGGAAAGTTCTTCATGAGTATTTCCTTTGTTTCTGCTACAAACTTCAGGCCAGCTTCAGTAGGATAGCCCACAGTATAAGTTTCATGAAATTCCTGGCTTTTAATAACGTTCAAGAGAGAATCTATTTCCTCTGGTTTACTCTCATAAGAATTCAACATGCTGAACAAAGCATAACCAAATATTCTGGTTCGGTCAAAGTCAAATCCTATAATTTCCAATGGTTTCTCAAGAGTTTTGTTGAACTCATAAATCTGTTTCCATGCCTCTTTCCAATCCTTATAATAGCCCGCATATATTGTGTAATTCAGGTGCTTTTCATCTCCCGTAGATAGATATTTAGAATAGAAATAAGCTTCGGCAGGACCGAACTCAATGAGAAGTGTGTTGACTCCATTTTCTTTATTGTGATACTCTATGAGTTGAGGATAGATTTGAGAGGCCACAGATGATGAATGGTTTTCCCCCACCATTACCAAACTTTTTTTAGTATTATTAAAGAAGTCCTTAAAAAACTCTTTATTAGTCACCTCTACAAATTTATCACCTCTAGAAACAAGATCTTGGGAGTTTTCTATTTTTTCTTCTTCCACTTTTTCATTTTGTCCATAGACCATGTTCATCATTAGGAACAGGAGTATAAATCCTTTGATTGTTTTCATCATGGATGTAAATTAATTTTAAATTAGGGGTGATTTTATATTTTCAGGTCTTCCAAAAGCTCTACTAATTCAGGATCGGAAGGAAAGGGTGCTGCTGCATCTACAATTCTCCCATCGGGATCCAACAGAAGGAACCTCGGAATATTTTTTATATTAAAAGCTTTTGAAAGAAGAGAATCCGTCATCTTATCTGCTATTAACTGATTTCCGTGAAGGTTCTTGTCTTTTACAAATTTCTTCCATTTCTCCAAATCCTCTTCTTCATCAATGGAAACACTAACAAAATGAATATTTCTTCCCTCGTATTCTTTTTCCAATTTTTGAATGCTTGGAATCTCTTTAATACAGGGTCCACACCAGGTAGCCCAAAGATCGATATAAGTATATTTTCCCTGGAAACTGGCAAGAGCCACATCATTACCTTCTAAATCCTGAAACACTAGTGATGGAGCAGGATTCCCTTCCAACATTCCTTCCAAATGTTGGTATTTCTTCTTAACGGTCTGGGCCATTAGTGGATATGGACTATTTTCTCCAAATTCGTCATAGAGTCTTCTGGTAAAATCCCCTCCCAATGCATAGGCCATGAATTCATATCTCACTTCCTCCGGAAGTTCTGTTTTTGTCCATTCATAAAACTCTGGCAAATCTGGATTTTCCTGTTTGGCAAGTTCATACTTCTTGTTTAGATATGACCTTAAATTATAGAAATAACCGATTCCATTTTCACCTATTGCATCCTTTAAATTTACCTGATCCAGGAAATCATAATAATCATCCGGAAGCTCCACGGAGTCAAGATTATTATAACTTGAATGAATGGTAGGATAGTTAATTTTTGAACCAACAGCAGAACTAATATACGACTTGCGATACCAATCAATTAAGAAAGGACTAATCTCTTCCGACTGCTCATAGACTTTTAGAAAATCGAGTTTTTCATCCCTTAGTTTGTCAACATTTTTTTTATAATCATTGGGCTGTCTGTTAACAACATCATACCAATTCTTCAAAAATTTATGCTTATAACTGTTATAAGTTTGATCTTCGAGATTTACAAAGCGGTTGTTTTCTGCAGCCTCACCGGAAAATTCCAGGGTTTCTTCTATGTTTTCCGCATTAAGGGAGACATTTAGACTATCTCCTGGTTCCAAATAAATATAAAACATTCTGAAGTCCATGGTGCCTGATTGGTTTGTTGTATCTCTCCCATCTACCATAGTATAAGTAAACACCTCTGTTTTAGGCACTTTCCCCCCAAATAAAAACCAGCCTTTAACCGGACTGTTCCCTTTGAGCTCCAATTTAAAATTACCTTCTTCATCAAATATCACTTCTTCCTTTTCCAAATCTGTAAGGAATTCATAGGTATAGTAGGAAAAATCGGAAACTGTATCAGTGAAATTTTTCACCTGCCCAGTAACAATCATAGCCTCTGGTTCTTCTATAGTTTGTTTTTGATTTTTGTCCTCGCCACAGCCCACAAAACTAAAAGTTGCGAACAGGAGTACCAAATAAAAACAATTTCTTTGGCCAGGCAATTTTCTCTTCTTTATCATATTATTTAATTATTAGGATTATAAGAACTGGCTTGCCATTTTTCATTTATCTCTTCCAGGGGAATTCCTTCCTGTCGAAACATTTGCGCTACCAGTTCATATTTATATCTGATCATTGGGTATTGATCCATTAAAGCTTGCATTTCTTCAGGATCTGTAGTAGCTCCCCAGGCTGCGAATAAATCGAAGTCTTGTTGGTCTGACTTTATAAGGTTCTGGTTCGCCGTAAGGAACCCTCTCTCATAAGCAGCCTCTAAACTGTTTACCTGCCAGTAATAAACAGCGGCATCGGTTTTATAATCCACAAAAGGACGGTAGTAATTCTCGTTATTTACTGCATCACTTCTTAAAACTTTTGAAAGACCATAAAAGAATGTCTGTTTATAATGTAGTGAATCCATAATCGCATTATCAATGCCCCCAACAGTTAGGTCAGCATTGGAATTATACCAGACATGGGAAATATACTCATAAGAACTCCAGGCGCTAGTGCCGCTTACCAGATCGTTTTTAAAAAGATAGAAATTTCTAAATATTAGATCTTCTCTCCCCTCCGGAAGTACATTAATAAATTCTTCTTCTATCATATCCACATATAAAATGGCAGCAGTACTATCCGCAGGCTTCCGATCGCTAATTTGCAAACCCTCTTCAGAAACAAGATCCCTGTACATTCTATCTCCTACAATTGTATCTGTATAAACTATTATTCCGTAGTCATCATATAATTGCAAGATTCTGTCAGTTAGAGGAGTCCCGGCTGTTAAATTGGAAGGGAGTTCCTGAGGTGCAGAATAATCCCCAATAAGATCTTCCTCGTCAGCGGAGCAGGAAAACAATCCCAACAGAACAATTGTGATCAAAAATCGGGACGTAAAGTCAATTTTACTTTTCATATTTTTCATCTTTAAAAATTTATCTTGGGTTTAGTTCCATTAATGGGTTATAATCCAATTCTATTTGCGGAATCTGAAGAATATATCTTGGATCCCCCTGTGGGAGGATAAAGGTTTCATTGTTGTATTCGTGAACTATTTCCGGCATTCCATACCTTCTCAGATCATACCAGCGGTGAAATTCAGCAAAAAGTTCACGTCGTCTTTCTTCCCGCACAGCAGCAACCACCTCTTCCTGAGTAGAATACTCTTCTGTTGAATATTCAAAATAATCATCATCATCCTGAAAGCTGCTGGAGAATTTATAGCTTCGGACGTAATTGATATCATCTAGGGCTAGTCCCAGTTTTCCTGTTAGTGCATACGCCTCTGCCCTGTTCAGGTACGCCTCCTCCACACGCATTCCCCTGATCGGCTCTCCAGTACGATTGGGAAAAGGTCGAAATTTAAACGGTACACGACCCTGTGGCCCTTTTACATAGGAGAAATAATAATATCTGAGGTCTCCAGGCTCGAAAATACTGGTAAAATCATCAGATAGTGCCAGGGATCCGGGATAGAACACATAACTGTAAAATTCATTTGAACCATAAAGGAAGAGTACATTGTTGTTATTCTCATTGAGATAATGCGTGCCTTGCCCATAACCCCAACGGGTCTGAGCGAACTCCCAGGTATTTCCTGAAAGATCGAAAAGCTGGGAATTCCTATTAATAACCTCCGTGGCGTATCGGATAGTTTCTTCATAGTTTTCCATATACAAAGCGATTCTCGAAGCTAAAAGATTCGCAGAGATGGGAGTAAATTTATATTTAGAATTAACCCTTTGGTCATTGGTTTCCATTAACAAAATCCCCTCTGTAAGATCTTTTAAGATCTGATCGTAAATCTCCTGAACACTATTTCTAGTATATGACTCTGCCTGCACGGTAGGGTCCAGCTTCAAAGGAACACCGGGGTCTGTAGAAGCGGTATTGGCATCGTAAGGTTTTCCATATAGGTTGATGAGTTTAAAATATGAAAACGCTCTAAGTACCATAGCTTCTCCTTTGACATAATTTTTTAATCCAACATCTCCTGAAGCGTTTTCAATATTGTCGACTACTACATTAGCGTAATAGATTGCCTGGTAAAAATTCTTCCATGCCTGATCATAGCCATTTAACATAGAGGAATGCTCATGAGTAGTTTCAAAGGAATAAGGATGAATGGGATATTCAAGACGATCCTGATTAAAATACCGTATGTCCATATCATCAGTCATCATCTCAACATAATAATCCAGGGGTACTTGAGTTCCATAATCCCTTGTGGTAGGATATCCAAAGTTTAGCAATTCGTTATAGTCCTGGGCAGTTTGTGGTTTAAGTTTATTCTGGGGCTCTTCCTCAAGTGCATCATCACAAGAGCTCACGACAAACAGGAGACAGAAGAGAAAAAGAATTTTATTTAGTGCTTTCATAGTTGTTTTGTTTTGATTAAAAGGTAACATTTAGAGTGAGCATATAGGATGTTGGCAAAGGAAGAGACTGATACGGAAAAGTCTCAGGATCATATCCATCCAGTTTGTCATCAGCAAATAAAAGGAGATTATTCCCTTGCAATTGAACAAATCCTCTCGAAAGTCTAAATAAATCCAAAGCAGTCCCAGGTAGATGATATTGAAGGGAAATATTGCTCAAGCGCAGGTAATCTCCTTTTACAACCCTTATATCGCTTTTGTTCCAATAACTTTTGTGGTTGTTACCGCCCGTTTCATTCCTGATATGAGGAATATTTGTAAAATTCTCATCTCCGGGCTCTCTCCATGCATTTACCAGTTCTTTACTTAGATTCTGATCTGGCGAATACATCCAGCTTTCCAGAATTTCACCCCTGCGGAAAAAATTCCCAAATCCGTAGGTAAATAAAGCAGAAAGCTTAAAATTGCTATATTCCAAAAGATTAGAAATTCCACCTTGGTAGGGAGCTTCAATTGGACCATTATACACTAAATCCTCTATTTCGAACTGAAGATCCCGCGTTCCTTCGGTTAATTCTCCATTTGCAAGGTTGAACCTGGCAGTACCATTCTCATCAACATGGGAAAAATCTACGGAATAAAGGGCATTTAAAGGCCTTCCTACCAATGCTGCATCTGGTTTGTATGGAAAACCAGAGAGCATCCTTGCCACTACCGGATCAAGATTCACTTTGGTTACTTCATTTTTATTATATGCAAAATTTACTGTAGTGCTCCAGTTAAAACCGTCTCCCGAAGAATCGTATAGATTTCTGGTGGTTAAACCGAATTCTACGCCTTTGTTGGTAACATCTGCAAAATTGATTGGTAAATAGGAAAATCCATTTACCTCTGAGATCCGGGTATTAGTAATCAAATCTTCACTTTTTCGACTATAAACATCTACCGCTCCCTGAATTCTATTTCTGAACAAGGCGAAATCAAGACCAATATTGGTACTAAAGGTCTTTTCCCACCTCAAATCGGGATTGGCCGGAGATGATATTTGCAATAAATTAAGTTCTGACCAATAGGTTGGGTTCAAAAAAGAGGCAACTATCTGGGGGGTACTCTGTGTGTTAGTAGAACCTTGAAGTCCGTAAGAGCCTCGCAGAGCAAGATTATTAAAAATACTTCCTTCCATAAAGTTTTCATCTATAAGATTCCACCTTGTAGAAACAGACCAGGCTGGTTCCCATCTATATTTTGGATTTGATCCAAACAAATTAGAACCATCATACCTTACATTGAAATTCAATATGTACTTGTCCATCAGGGAGTAAGTTGCCACGCCAAAGTACGAAGCAGATTTGTTTGTGAAATCTCTGATCACCAAATAAGGTGTACCGGCCAATTCCTCCCCGATATTCTCATGAGGAGCAATGATACGACCCCTGTCGTGTAAATACCCCCAGCCGATAGAGTTATCTCCTCTATAATTGTTTACCCTGTATTCACCTCCAGCATAAAGTTGAAAACTATGTGTTTTGGTATCAAGAAAATCGTATTCCAATGCCATCCTACCCATGGTATATTCCTGGAAATTGGAATTAGAAAAAAGCACTCCTCCATTAGGTAGATTGCTGTATTCTGGGGCGGGTTCACCAAATTCAGACTGTCTTATTCCTGCCACCTGATTAGTGTTTTCTTTATAACCTGATTAGTGTTTTCTTTATAATAGGATTCATCCAATTGGCCTGTGCTTGTGTAATTAAATACTCCAAAAGCTTTCAGATTAGGTAGTATCTCCCAATCAGCTGATAAGCGAGTACTTGTACCATTTGTTGCGGTTGTCTGGTTGGAATTTTCATATTCATTCATAATGTTGAACTTATAAAAATCACTGTGACCACGATACATGTAATAACTTCCATCCGGATTGGTCAACGGGAATGTTCGGCTTGTATTGATCGCATAATCGAAGGGTCGTGGGGTCCCTCTGGTGAAGTTTGAAATTCCAGGAGGTACACGGCTGAAAGGATAAGATGTCCTTTCAGATTTATAAGTTGAAAGATAAAATTCCAGATTAAAATTATCTGTAAGTTGGGTATTTAATTTCAGGGAACCGGTATATCTTTTATTATCGGTAAGTATATCCGTTCCCTCTTGATCCACCATTCCAAGGGAGGCATAATAAGTCATGGTTTTTCCTCCACCTGATACATTGAAATTAGCGTTAGTACTTAGAGCATCTCTAAAAAGTGTATCAAACCAATCCGTATTGTATTCCTGGGCATTTTGCACTTCGGCCTCGAAATCCTCCCAGGTAGCCAAACTCCTGTCTTTATACCGTGCATAAGCCCCTGCCAATCCAACAGAATGAATATTTGCATCTGAGTTGTAATACATAAATCCGGAATCAAAGTAATATTGCTCCACATCTATTCTTTCTTTGGAATTCATTATGTAAAAGTCGTCGTAGGAAGGTGGTCTTGCAATGGAAGTAGATAAAATAAAATTCACTACTGGTTCTCCTTCAATTCCCTTTTTTGTAGTGAGTACTATTACTCCTCCAGCAGCTCTTACGCCATAGATAGCAGTTGCAGAAGCATCTTTTAGAACGGTGATAGTTTCAATATCCTGTGGATTAACCCCGGAAAGTGCATTTCCGATCCGGTTGACCACATCTGGGGTATTTAATTCAGCTGGGGTTAAAGGTACCGGGTCTTCCAGCACCACTCCATCAACCACCCACAATGGTGAAGTGTTTCCTGTTAAAGTAGATGTACCTCTAATTTTTACAATTGGCACCGCACCCACTTCTCCAGAACTGTTAATTACCGATACTCCGGGAACAAGCCCTTGAAGCATATCATCTATTTTGGTATCAATAGCTAAAATATCTTCGGTTTCTATCTCATTAATTGCACCTGTCAAGCGTTTCTCAATAACAGTGTTATAACCCGTTATGATGACCTCATCCAAATCATCAGAAGATTCTTCCATAATTATATTTAATGTATCTCCAACAGGAACACCTTCTCCAATCACAATTTCCTGGGTTTTGAATCCGAGATAACTAAATACTAATATGTCACCCATATCGGCATTGATAAAAAACCAACCATCGGAATTAGTTATGGTGCCATTTTGTGTTCCCTTGACCATAAGGGTCACGCCCATAAAAGGTTCACCATTAACATCAGTTACAATCCCTGATATCTGCTGGTACTCCTTTTTAACACTGGGAGGGAGTATGGAAAACAGTATTATTTGTTTTTCCTTAATTTCGAAGCTTACACCAGTATCCTTGAAAACCTTGGCAAGGACACTTGACAATGGCTCCTGAAATGCAACAACGGAGATTACCCTGCTAAGATTGATATCCTCCAAATTATAAAGGAATCTCATATCGGCCAACTCCTGGATCTGCTCGAGGAAAATCTCTAACTTGACTTCCTGAAAATCTATAGTGACTTCAGGATCTTGAAAATAAGGGGAGGCTTTGGTAGTAAAAATTGAAAAAAACAATATAAAGATTGCCAATTTCATTTTAATAGTTGAAATTTGGGGCTTGCTTGGTTTAGAACCAAAGTAACTTTGTTTCATAAATCGAAAAATTAGGTGGTTGAACTCTTTTTAATCACATTTTAAAACCGGAGAATTTGGCAGAATTCTCCGGTTTATTTTTTATGTAACTAATCAGTAGCTAATATAGTTGTTTTAAAAGCATGACAAATAGGCTATGCAAAATGTTGTCTTCATGTCATATAGTCGGCAAGTATATTAGCTGAATGCCTTTTGCTTTTGTACTTTCATG
>Ga0314774_1002206_pt1 | contig 11248 bp, 10 predicted proteins | sample MetaGCBIA2018_FD_204515 | JGI IMG/M metagenome (GOLD analysis project Ga0314774, IMG submission 204515) | Cryopeg brine microbial communities from Beaufort Sea near Barrow, Alaska, United States - CBIA 2018 | ecosystem: Environmental > Aquatic > Marine > Coastal | place: USA: Alaska | collected... | reverse complement strand
CTTCCAGGCCTTATAAAATACATGGTATTTACCTTTCTTTCGAACGTTGACCGAGAACTGCAGGCATGACGAACTGCCTGATCGATTTAAATGCATAACACTTGTCATTTTTAATTATGATCGATGCATTGAACACTTTCTCCATCAAGCGTTGAAGACTTATTACGGATTATCAGATGCTGACTCTGCTAGCATTATTGGTAATCTAACAATTATCCACCCTTACGGAACAGTAGGTTCACTCTCATGGCAGGAACAAGCCAGTTCCACGCTTAAGGAGTATGGGGGAGAGATACAAACGCAGCAATTAATTCAGTATGCGCAGCGAATTCGTACTTTTACTGAGGGCGCGCATTCAGAGCCAATTGAGAGACTTAAGTCAAATATGAAGAGCGCGGAGAGAATTGTTTTTTTGGGTTTCGCTTTTCATCGATTAAATATGGACCTCCTTTCGTTGTCCGACGTCAAGCAATACGAAAATTCCTCAGAAATTGATTGCTATGCCACCGCATATGAAACATCTAAGAGCGATCAAGATTCTATTTGTAGCTCGATAAGCCATCTCTACAAAGGTAAGCTAAATATATATATCGAAAATATGACTTGCGCTCAGCTATTTCGAGATTACTCAAGAAGCCTTGGCTACTCATGAAGCTAGAGATTTAACAATCGGCTGCACAGCGACCGATTTTCCGCCGCTTCGCGGCTACAAAACGGCACGTGTGCCGGGCGTTAAAGCGAAAAAGCTGAGTCGTGGCACCAAGCGCCCATCCGTGTCAAAATCGGGCGATACGCGAACGAGAGGTTTCTTCCATGAATCTCCAGAAAATTGAAGACGAGGCGCTCCACCTTCCTAAAGAGGAGCGGGCCCGATTGATCCAACGATTGGTATTGAGTCTTGAATCTCCGTCAGACTCAGAGCTCAGGTCTGATTGGTTGCTCGAGGCCCGCCGCAGAAGCGAGGAGCTCGACAATGGCACAGTGCAGGCTGTCTCCAGTGATGATGTTATGAGGAAGGCTCGGGCACTGCTCAAGTGAAATATTTTTTTCACCCGGCGGCGGAAGCCGAGTTCCTGGAGTCAGTTGGTTATTACGAATCAAGGGTTTTGGGGTTGGGTGGTGCTCTCATAGATGAGTTCGAGGCCCTAGCCCATTTAGTTGGCGAATCACCAAAAGCTTGGCAAGTCGAGCTGCCGCCAGATATCCGCAGAGCTCCCCTTCACCGATTTCCACTATCTATTATTTATCGAGAAAAGCTTGAGGGTTTTCAAGTCCTGGCTATTGCTCACGATCGGCGGCGTCCCCAATACTGGCTTGGCAGGCTTTAACAATCGACTGCACGGCGACCGATTCTCCGCCGCTTCGCGGCTACAAACCGGCGCATGACTCGGGCGTTAGCAATCAAAGGAAGCTTAAACTATGTCAGGTATTGTTGAATTAAACGAGTTATTGAAATCGATGTCACCAGAACTTCAAGATGGTGAATACGTATTTTGTACACTTGCTAGCGAAAGTTTAGATTATAAATATCTGAATCCTTTGTCTACATTTAAAGAGTCCGAAGGCTTAACCTTAATTATTCCAGTTGAATCTGCAGTGCAAGAGAAATTGGCATTTGAAGGTGTATTTAAGCAAATTACTCTAACTGTTCATTCAAGTTTGGAAGCTGTTGGATTGACTGCAGCAGTTGCAAATAAATTAGCATCTTATGGCATAAGCGCAAACGTCATTGCAGCTTTTTACCATGACCATGTATTTGTGCAAACAGAAAAAGCAGAACAAGCATTATCAGCTTTAAAAGAGTTCAGCGTAGAGCTGAGTTAAACTGCTAAAAAGGCGTTGCACTCGGACTCGATACAGTTGTTGCGGTTTTTGCTAAATGAAAAAGCAATAAAAACAGCACCAACTTACTCGCCGGTGAGCGCGGCGTTAGAAACTTGAGCAGAAGGGTGACATTTTGAAGAAGCTAGTCATTTACTCACTGCTTGCATTCGTGGGTTGGAATTACTATCAAAAAAATCTCGCTACAACACACGCAGATACTTCGCCAGGAACTGAGGCATTCCAAGCACCTGTAACAGCAATGCAGCAACCAGCATATAATTTTTCATGTGATGGCAGGCAACACTGCAGCCAGATGCGCTCTAGAGCAGAAGCTGAGTTCTTTGTAAGGAGTTGTCCGAATACTAAAATGGATGGAGATAATGACGGTGTGCCTTGCGAACGCGACTCCAGATTTTAGAGTGCAGTCGTGCCACACGTTCCCGACTTTGACATTGCTTGGTTTGAGATGAGTCAGCTCTTACCTTTCCCCCTAAATAGGCTTATTCATCCTTGGCAGCGTATTTGTCTTTCATCAAATACGCATAGGCCGTATTAAACGCTACCTCTTGATAGATCTTGAGGTCAGTATCAGCATAGGTGATCTGTATTGGGTTGCGCTTCAATGAGTCCTTGATATCGGTCGTAGACAGGATTACTACGTTCAGGTCAGTGATCAGCTCGATGGCCGCTTCCAGCTTGAACCCTACCGCTCCGCCAGCAAATTTGCCTTTCATTGGTCGCTGTCGGATGACCACGCGGTCTACTTGGTAATCCTGCATCAACTTGGCAAAGGTCTGCTGAAAATAGCGCAGTTCGCGGGTGCTATTGATATCCGTCAATGTCAGCCGCCGAGAGCGAAAATCAGGCAGCTCAAAAATTTCGTCTGTCAGCGACAACAAACATACATTCACATCATTACTGTTGATTTCAACGCCACACACTTTCATAGAGCACCCATCTTGGCTAGATGCGCGCAGTGTAGCGCAAAATTTCGCGGTTAATCTGGGTATTGCTGCCGAAGCGCTCCGCTGCGAGCTCGAGCTAAAGCTGGGTGATAGTCGTAAAATCATCATTGGGAACTGGTAGGAGTTATTCGATGTCTCATCTGTCCGATGGAGGAGTCTCTTATGTGGATGCGTGCCACCTGTTTTCTCGAATTTAATAGCCTCGTTGCGACGCCGTTCATATTCATGTTGCGTCCACGTAGCGGTTGGCAACAGTGGATAGGATGTGAGCAGTACCTGTTGAGCTCTGGTGTGTCGGCGGTAGAGTTTACCGATCCATTTGGCAATCTATGTCAGCGTTTGATGGCTCCGGCTGGGCTTTTTTCCATCAGCACGTCGTTTGATGTAGACATCGCTGAGGCCTCTGATATTGCGCCCGGGGCTCCTTTTGTCGAAGTGCAGGAGTTGCCAGTCGAAACCCTGCCATTTTTGCTCCCTAGTCGATTTTGTGAATCTGACCGCTGTACTCGACTGGCGTCCTCTATCGTGGCAGGACGACTTGCTGGGTATGATCAATGCAGCGCGATCACAGAGTACATTCGGCAAACCATCGAATATACGCCAGGTGCTGGGCAGCTGAGTGTGAGTGCCTGTGAGGTCAACCAGCAATCACAGGCGGTCTGTCGAGACATGGCGCATTTGGGAATTGCCTGTTGTCGTGCGCTCTCCATCCCGGCGCGTATGGTCGTTGGGTATCTCGAAAACCTGCAACCGATGGACATGCATGCCTGGTTTGAGGCTTACGTTGGCGGGCGCTGGTACACCTTTGATCCGACGCAGAGCGATATGTTGGGTGGCCGTATAGCTGTCGCCTACGGTCGCGACGCGGCTGACGTGGCTATCTATACGCAGTTTGGTGATCTGGTCGAGTTACTCCAACTGAATGTCACCATGGCGCCGATCAATGCACCGACCTGCTAACCATGCTTTATGCCGCGCAGGGCGTGCACTGCGTCACACCCAGGCGCTGGTATTTCCAATCTGAGAATATAGGGCATGACTTCTTCATGTTGGCGGTGAGCCCGGTATAAGCTGTAGTGAAGATCTCCCGTCATCATCAGGATCACGCTATGTCGAACAATATCGGACTCACAGAGCGAGTAGAGGAAATCAGGCAGATGCCGCCCGTTGAAGCGGCGGAGTCGCTGGCAAGACTGACGCCTGATGAGATTCAGTTTGTTCTTTCGCGCCTGCCCCATGATCAAGCTATGGATGTTGCGTCGCATCTGGCGGATTCAGTGGGGGCGGAGGATCGTGCGACCAAAGCGGTGCTGTCCGGGGTTGAAGAGACCATTGGGGAACTGATGACGCCGGCTACGGCTATTTTGCCCGCAACCTTCACCGTGGCCGAAGCCTTGGCTTTTCTGGTCAAAAGCTCTGATCTGTCTGAAATCAGCTACATCTTTGCTACCGAGTCTGATCGTCTGGTGGGCGTGGTGGGCATGCGTGATCTGATTCTTGCCAAGCCGTCTGAGCCGTTGGCGGATATCATGATTCAAAATCCCTTTGCCTTTGGCGTTGATACATCCATTCAGGAAGCGGTGGGCGAAGTGCTTTATCGTCACTACCCCCTGTACCCGGTGGTCGATGATGCCCATCAGGTGGTAGGTGTTGTGCATGGCTGGAAGCTGTATGAGCGCATCGCGTCGGAGCTCAGTGGGCAAGCCGGTGCGCAATATGGTGTTGATAAGGAGGAGCAGGTCAGCACCTCGGTATTCGAGTCCTTCCGTATGCGGCATCCGTGGTTGCTGGTTAACCTGGTCACCGCTTTCGCTGCCGCCTTTGTAGTGGGCACGTTTGAAGACACCATTACCCAGATAGTCGCCCTAGCTGCTTTCCTGCCGGTGCTTGCCGGCCAAAGCGGCAATACCGGCTGTCAGGCCCTGGCTATTACACTCAGGGGCATGACGCTGGGCCAGCTGCGCGACTTTCCGGTTCGCAAACTGTTACGCAAAGAAATTCTGTTGGGCGCGCTCAATGGGGCTGTTGTTGGTTTTCTCGCGGGGGGCGCTATGTTTTTCTATGCCCGAATGACCGGGTCGGTTGAGCCTCTACTCCTGGGACTCGTGATCATGATCTCCATGATTGGCTCTTGCATAGGCAGTGGCCTCTTTGGCGTGCTGGTTCCGCTGACGCTAAAACGCTTCGGCGCCGATCCAGCGACCGCCAGCAGTATTTTTCTGACAACGTTTACCGATGTGCTTGGTATGGGGCTGATGCTTGCGCTGGCTACGACACTGGTGCTGTAGGTAAGAGACCGGGGGCAAGCGGGGGGCTTGAGGGGTACATAGATTTGACTTACTACATTATAAAGATCGCGCTGACGGCGGTTCTGGTTGTTCTGATTTCGGAGATTTCCAAACGCAGTTCCTTTATTGGGGCAGTGCTTGCCTCGGTGCCGCTGACGTCTGTTCTGGCGATGCTATGGCTGTACCTTGACACCGGGGACGTCGCCAAGGTGAGTGCGCTCGCAGGCAGCGTGTTCTGGCTGGTGTTGCCGTCACTGGCGTTATTTGTGGCGTTGCCGATTCTGTTGGCGCAGGGAGTCAACTTCTACCTGAGTCTTGCGGTATCCATTGGCATCACTGCTATCTGTTACTGGGCCATGGTCATTGTGCTGCGTTATTACGGTGTTGAGCTTTGACTAACGTACTGTCCGTTTAATTCAAGCTGCTTGTCTGCCCCTGGTACCTTTCTCTTCGATGAAACGCTAGAATGCTGGCCGCGCGCAGCCATATTGGTTGCGGCAATGGGTTCCCTAACCCCATTTCACACCAAAAAGGACATCCCATGTCGTTGATCCCGGTATCGATCAACCGCCCTGTATTGGCCGGTCTGATCGCGTTTCACATTCTCATCATTATTGTCAGTAACTACCTGGTGCAGTTGCCTGTCACGTTGTTTGGCTGGCATACCACCTGGGGTGCGTTCAGCTTCCCGTTCATTTTTCTGGCCACCGATCTCACTGTTCGGCTCATGGGCAAGGTTGATGCTCGGCGTGTGATCGCGCGGGTCATGCTGCCGGCGCTGGTGGCATCCTATGGGGTATCGGTGCTGTTCAACGAGGCGCGCTTCGGTGGGCTGGCGGCGCTGGGCGAATTCAATCTGTTCGTTTTTCGTATCGCTGTGGCGAGCTTCCTGGCCTACGTGCTGGGCCAGCTGCTGGATGTGCAGGTGTTTGATCGCCTGCGGCAGATGCGCCAGTGGTGGGTCGCGCCCGCTGCCTCAACTGTCATTGGCAACCTGCTGGACACCTACCTGTTCTTTTCGGTGGCATTCTGGCGCAGCGACGATCCGTTCATGGCAGCCAATTGGGCCGAGATCGCCACAGTCGATTATGCGATCAAGCTGATTATCAGCCTGGTGTTGTTTGTGCCTCTGTACGGGATGCTGCTGAGCTGGATAGTGCGCAGGGTGCCAGCCTCACTGAACGGCACTCAGGTCGTTAATTAAACACTTTCGTTGCGCTATGCACCAATGCCTCGGCAATGTATTGATAGCCCTTCTCGCTAGGATGGTAACCGTCAGGGGCGAGTAGCGCTGGGTTGGTGATAGCCGGGTAGTTCAGGTGAGTGAAATCGCCTGGGTGTTGGCGGGCGAGGCTGGCGTAGAGCCTGTCGAGCTGTCGTCCACGCCAGCCCATAACATGCCGCAGCGGTGTAGGCAGGGCGGTAAAAAGATGTATAGGGGGTACGCTGAGCAGCACCAGCGGCCCGCAGTAGCGTGGGGTAAGTAATTGACGTATGGCGATCAACTGTTCCCGGTAGCGGTATCTCGACGTCAGTCCTGTTGTGTCGTTTACCCCCATACTCAACAGCACGACATCCGCTTGGGGTAATTCTGCTTTTGCTAGTTCGTCGATTAACGCACGCAACCGGATGCCGTTGATGCCGAAGGTATGCCAGGCAGTAGTCTGGCCGGTGCGCTGATGAATCTGCTTCGCCAACTGGCTGGCCAGGCCCAAGTTGTGGGTAGCGACGCCGACACTCGCTGCTGTGGATTCACCAATAATCAGAATCCGCTTTGTCGGCGTGCCTTCACCGTACTGACCGGACGATGGGCCACTTCCCTTGGGCAGTCGAGGCGTTGTCTGTCGGGCCCGCTTGCCCTGGTAAAGCAATACAGGCAACAGCAGCGCGGTAGTCAGCCAGAAGGGAAGGTGCATCCGGACTCTCTTTCTTGGCCGGCTATTAGATCAGCTCGACTGCCACTGCGGTTGCTTCGCCGCCACCAATACACAGCGCAGCGACACCGCGCTTGCCACCGGTTTTCTGCAGTGCGTTGATCAGCGTGACGATGATGCGTGAGCCAGTGGAGCCAATAGGATGGCCCTGGGCGCAGGCGCCGCCGAAGATGTTGACCTTGGCATGGTCCAGATTATGTTCGCGCATGGCGAGCATGGTAACCATGGCGAAGGCTTCGTTGATCTCGAACAGGTCTACGTCGTCCTTGCTCCAGCCTGTCTTGGCGAACAGGTTAGTCATGGCGCCGACAGGGGCGGTGGTGAACTCGCTCGGGTCCTGGCTTTGCGTCGCATGACCTACAATGCGGGCCAGCGGCGTGATGCCGCGTCTGTCGGCTTCGGCAGCGGTCATCAGTACCAGCGCGCTGGCGCCGTCGGAGATGGAGCTGGCATTGGCGGCGGTGATGGTGCCGCCCTTGCCGAATGCGGCGCGCAGGCCGGGAATCTTGTCGATATTGGCGTTGTGCGGCTGCTCGTCATCCTTCACTACCGTCTCGCCGTTGCGGCTAGTTACAGTGACAGGGACGATTTCGCTATCCAGTGAGCCACTGTCGATGGCTTTCTTGGCGCGGGCCAGAGACTCGATCGCGTAGGCGTCCATTTCTTCACGGGTGATGCCGTACTTGTCTGCGGTTTCCTGTGCGAAGGAACCCATCAGTCGGCCTGTGCGGGCGTCTTCCAGGCCATCAATGAACATGTGGTCCTTGATTTCGCCATGGCCCATGCGCATACCGCCGCGCGCTTTTTCCAATAAATAGGGGGCGTTGGACATGCTTTCCATGCCGCCAGCGACCATGATCGTGTTGCTGCCAGCCTTGAGCAGGTCGTGGGCCAGCATGACGGCCTTCATGCCGGATCCGCAGAGCTTGTTGATGGTGGTGCAGCCGGTTGAAGTGGGCAAGCCTGCATTCAGGCTGGCCTGGCGTGCCGGGCCCTGTTTGAGGCCGGCGGGCAGTACACATCCCATAATCACTTCTTCGACATCCGCTGGCTTGATGCCGGCGCGGCTAACTGCATCGCGAATGGCCACTGCGCCGAGGTCCACGGCAGCTACGCGGGATAGGCTGCCCTGAAAGCCGCCCATGGGGGTGCGTGCGCCACTGACGATGACGATGTGATTCTCGGACATGCTGTGCTCCTGGATAACAATAATGACTGACTTTGGTCGTCGGGCGACTGCCTGACCTGATTGCATGATTATACCTGCTAAGTATACTCGTGGAATAAGTGTGATCAGGTTCATACTTTGGAGTGATAGGTAGCCGGATATATTCTTGGCTATAGTTCAAGGCATGCTTGGCCAACGCCTGCAGCCCGACCAGACAAGCCCAACAAAACAGGTCATCACAATGCTCAATACCCGTATCCTCAAGCCGACGGAAGAGGCTCATGCCACGCCGTTGCTGATCAAGACTCTGCTGTTATCCGGCCAGCGCTATGAGCGCACGCAGGAAATCATCTATCGCGACATCAGTCGTTACGATTATGCCACCTTTAACCAGCGGATTTGCCGGTTGGCCAATGCACTGACCGATGCGGGCGTCAAAGCGGGTGATACGGTCGCGGTTATGGACTGGGACAGCCACCGTTATCTGGAATGCATGTTTGCTGTTCCGATGATTGGCGCCGTACTGCACACCATTAACATCCGCCTCTCGCCTGACCAGATCCTCTACACGATGAACCATGCCGAAGACATTTTCGTGCTGGTCAACAGCGAGTTTGTACCGATCTACAAGGCGATCGAAGACCAGCTGACAACCGTCAAAAAGACCATCCTGCTGACGGATGAGGCGGAAAAGACGGCCGAATTGCCCGGTCTGGCTGGCGAATACGAAGAGCTGCTGGCTGCCGCGAAGCCGACTTATGATTTCCCCGATTTTGATGAAAACTCCGTTGCGACGACCTTTTACACCACCGGTACGACCGGCAACCCCAAGGGCGTGTATTTCACCCACCGCCAGTTGGTGCTGCACACCATGACCTCCGTGGGGCTGATGGGCGGGTTGGACAGCGTGCGTCTGTTTGGTAATCGCGACGTTTACATGCCGATTACACCGATGTTCCACGTGCATGCCTGGGGCATTCCGTACGCGGCAACTTTGCTGGGCACCAAGCAGGTATACCCTGGCCGCTATGAGCCGGAAATGCTCTGCAAGCTGATCCGTGAAGAAAAAGTGACTTTCTCCCACTGCGTTCCAACCATCCTGCAAATGGTGCTTAACGCCGATGGCGCCAAGGACATGGACTTTGGTGGTATGAAGGTCATCATTGGTGGCAGCGCGTTGAACCGCAGCTTGTATGACGCCGCCAAGGCCAAAGGGATGATTCTGTCGGCCGCGTATGGCATGTCGGAAACCTGCCCATTGATTTCCAGTGGTTACATCAACCTGGAGCTGGAGCAGGGCAGCGAAGATCAACGTGCTGCGCACCGAATCAAAGCGGGTATTCCGGTACCTCTGGTGGAAGCGCGCCTGATGAATCCCGAAGGGGGTTTCTTGTCCCACGACGGTAAAACCCAGGGCGAATTGGTATTGCGTGCGCCGTGGCTAACTCAGGGCTATTTCCGCGAGCCGGAAAAGAGCCAGGAGCTGTGGGCTCATGGTTGGATGCATACCGGTGACGTGGCAACAATCGATGACAGAGGCTTTATCGAGATTCGTGATCGCATCAAGGATGTGATTAAGACTGGCGGAGAATGGATTTCTTCCCTGGAATTGGAAGACCTGATCAGTCAGTGCCCGGCCGTGAAGGAAGTAGCGGTAGTAGGTGTGCCTGATCCGCAATGGGATGAGCGGCCCTTCGCGCTGGTCGTGCCCCACGAAGGCAAAGAGATGAACGCGCGTATTGTGCGGGATCATCTCAAGGGTTACGCGGAAGAGGGTCGGATCAACAAGTGGGCGATCCCCAATCAGATTGCATGTGTTACCGAAATACCCAAAACCAGTGTTGGTAAGCTTGACAAGAAACTCATCCGCAGTGAGATTGTCAAATGGCAAGAGGCTGAAGCCCCCTTCCTGTCTACGCTTTGAGCGTATCGATGACCGTGGCGCGCCGGTAACACTGACGCGCCACGGCGTCTTCATCTTCAGGCGGACCTGGTTTCTCGATCGGTTCGCCGACCTGAAGGGTCGGTTTTATTGCCTTTAACCGACATGACCAGCAAAGCGCTATAACCGCAGAATCATACTTTGGATGGTCATCATGCCGCGCGCGCTGCTGTATATTGCGCGGCTGCTTAAGGCTGTCACCTGTCGCGCGCTGTTCTATCGGCTCAGCGATCCTGTACAGCATTGGCACCCTTCAACCGGCCGGGGTACTAAATCTGGCCACAGGCAAGGTAAAGCATATTATGAACCCTATATTCAAACACACCGCATTGGTAGCCTCATTGCTGGCATTCAGTACCGTCAGCATGGCTGCCGCGACGCCCGAGCAGGTCGCATCACTGGGCAATACCCTGACGCCGGTTGGGGCAGAAAAGGCAGGCAATGCCGCTGGTACCATTCCCGAGTGGACCGGTGGTTTGGCCACTGACGCCGCACCGGTAGATGCCAATGGTTTTGCTTCCAACCCCTATGCCGATGACAAGCCGCTGTTTGTGATCACGGCAGAAAATGTCGAGCAGTACGCCGAAAATCTTGCGCCTGGCCAGATCGCCATGTTCAAGCGCTATCCCGAAACCTTCCGTATGCCGGTGTACGAAAGCCGACGCAGTGTGGCCATGCCGGATAACGTTTATGGCGCAGCGCGTGATAATGCCGCCAAGACCAAACTGGTTGCTGATGGCTATGGGCTGGAGGACTACCGGTTGGCCCTTGCCTTCCCAATCCCCTCCAATGGTTTGGAATCGGTGTGGAATCACATCACCCGATTCCGTGGCGAGTCGCTGCATCGTGTGATCGTGCAGGCGACGCCACAGACCAACGGTAGTTACACCGTCGTGCGCTTTAACGAGGATTACGTGCTGCCCCAGGGTCTGAGCGATTTCACGCCTGGCACCATGGACAACATCCTCTATTACTTCAAACAGCAGGTAACCGATCCCAGTCGTCTGGCGGGTAACGTTCTGCTGGTCCACGAGACCATCAACCAGGTTGATACTCCGCGTATGGCGTGGATCTACAACGCCGGCCAGCGCCGCGTGCGTCGTGCACCACAGGTATCCTACGACGGT
>Ga0314774_1002205_pt1 | contig 11260 bp, 9 predicted proteins | sample MetaGCBIA2018_FD_204515 | JGI IMG/M metagenome (GOLD analysis project Ga0314774, IMG submission 204515) | Cryopeg brine microbial communities from Beaufort Sea near Barrow, Alaska, United States - CBIA 2018 | ecosystem: Environmental > Aquatic > Marine > Coastal | place: USA: Alaska | collected... | reverse complement strand
GAGATCTAGGTCTCACAGAACTGAACGTGATGTAGGTAGTAAAAGAGAGGGGATTATCAATGTTGTCGAAGTCTTGGCTTCACCGTATATACTAACCTTAATCCTCTCTTTTGTTCTTTCTGATTAGTAGTCTAAATTTAAGACTTTGTAAACTTAAGATGTATATATAGCATCTGAAGACATCAAGTTTATTCTATATAGAGATGGTGGGGACAAAGTAAGAGTTTTTTGGAATGGTTTCGAAGTAACTTGGGAAAGAGTAGCTTTTGACAGAACAAAACGTCGTTTAGATAGATGGTTTGATTAATTGAAGTGCAATAAAATTGCTTACATCATCGGTTGTGCTTAATGTAAAAACCCTAAACTTCAGAACGATAAAAAGGTATATTAAAAAGAATAAATTTCTTTAAACAGACAATGTGTTTATCAATTCTTTAATTTTTGAGGAGCAAAATTTCGCTGAAGGTTATGAGCTCCAATTTGTCATTTTTGACAACCATTTTACTGGGCTCCCGCGCTATAAATTTGCAAAAACGTGTTCCAAAACGTGTTCCGTTTTTAGATTGATATGTTATACAAATATTTACTCAAATATAGCAAAAAAACTTAAGTATATAGGTTAAAAAATATGAATTAAAATTTTATATTAATTGGTATTGTTTAAGCCAATGTAATATTAATTTTTTCCTTTTTCAATTTATAAATCCAACCATTTTAAATTATTTTATTTTGTTTATTTCATCAAATAAAATTATCTGGAATAAGAATAAATTAAACACCTTAGGTTTTAGCTTGAAAAATATTTGTAATTTCGACTAAAATACTTATGAAAAATTGCAAAACACCCCTGTAATAAAATTTAATTTAATGGGTAAAGGTCATTCAAATATGCATTATCCAGTAATATTTTATGGGATTACACTAGTTAAATTAATTAAATAACATGTTATGTGCAAGCTGAACAAAAATCGTACTAAAACAAAAAAAAATGACAAACATAGAAAAACTAACTAGAGCAATTGAGAGCCAAAAGCCAATAACTTTTGAATATAACAAGATAGGCAAAACACCTGGTTTGAGATTTGGAAATCCACACGCATTGTATATATTTTCACCTAAAAATCCTGCTATACCAAAAACCACGAAATTGGATTTAGTTCAAACCGCAGGAGTTTCAGATAGTAAAATCGAGAAACCATTTCCTGATTTTAGACAATTCAATATTACCGATTTATCAAATATTGAAATTTTAGAAAATGAAACGAAATTTGAACCTATGCTAGAAAAATTTGATGTAGAAAAAGGAACAATGGTCAAGATGTATAATCCAGAGTCTGAAAGATACCAAAACGTAATAGCTAAAATATAATGAGCGTTTCGTATCATAAAGAATTGTTTAATAACGGCAAAGTTAAGCTGATGGCTAATTTTGCTAATATTAAAGATGATGTTGCAGATGAAAATATGACATTGAATTTTTACGCAATTGATAAAAATGGTACACCGATATTTACAGAGGCATTGGATATTAATGAAGTTAGAAATCTATATGAACATTTAGGTCTAATTTCAATCATAAAAGATGGTAATGCAAAATCAGCAAAATTTATTGAAACCTCGGCTGAGATAAATCTGCTTTTAGAAAAACTTGGAAGTAGTGATTTAGAAACAATTCTTCAATTATTAGAGAAATTTGAATCAGAAGAAAAAATAAAAGGATTATTAGAATCCTTATCTGATTTAGAAATCGAAAATCTTCACGGTGCATTTCAGCATAAATTAATTACCGCAGAAGTAGAAAATCTGGAGAAGTTAATTCAGCTTGAAATAGAAGGTAATATTACTTCGGAAATAAACAATCACGAAGAACTTTTAAAATATAAGGCAGGTCAACCTGAAAAAATATTTCAAAATTGGATTGAATCGAACTTATGGGTATTTGGAATTGATTATATAAAGAAACATAATTCGAGAAAAATAGCCTTATTTAGTGAAGGAGATTTACTTATGGAATCTGTAGATGGTTATTTGGACCTAATAGAATTGAAAAGACCAAACCACGAGTTATTCAAATTCGATGATAGTCACAAATGTTTTTATCCTCATACAAGCCTTTCGCAAGTTATAGGTCAAAGCCTATTTTATTTGCAAAAATTACAAGATTACAAACTCAATATTGAAAAGGAATATGAGGTAAAGGTTATAATGCCTCGTGTTAAAATTATTATTGGAAGAAACATCAATTTTAAAGACCAAGAAAAAGATAGTTTGAGAATGTTAAACTCAAATCTAAATTCTATACAAATTATAACATATGACGATTTAGTCCAATTTGGCAAATTGATTCTGGCAAGTTTTATAAAATAAAAAAAAGAATATGAACGAAATTATATGTCCTAATTGCAAAAAAGCTTTTAAAGTTGATGAGGCTGGTTTTGCTGATATACTTAAACAAGTTCGAGACCATCAATTTAAGGAAGAACTAAATAATCGACTAACTCTTGCAGAAAAGGAAAAAGAAAGTGCAGTTAAGCTCGCAGAAGCTAACATTAAAAATTCATTGCAAGAAGAACTAGCGAAAAAAGATAAAGAAATAACTGTATTAAAAGCTGAAAGTAGTAACGAACTTGCTAAAAAATTAGCTGAAAAAGAATTGGAAATCTCTGAAATGAAATCTAAAGTTCAAAATGCAGAGACAGAGAAGAAACTAGAGATATATGAAGCGATTAGGAAAATAGAGAAAGAACGTGACAATCTTGCTAATGATTTAAAAATTAAAGAAACTGAAACACAGTTACTTGAAAAGGCTATTAAGGAACAGTTTACAAATAAACTCGTTATAAAAGATGAAACAATCAAAATGAAAGACGATGAAATTGCTCGTTTAAAAGATTTTAAGCAGAAACTTTCAACAAAAATGGTTGGTGAAACTTTGGAGCAACATTGTGAAACTGAATTCAATAAGCTGCGAGCAACAGCTTTTCAAAATGCTTATTTTGAGAAAGATAACGATTCAAGAGGCGGAAATAAAGGCGATTTTATATATAAAGAGACTGATGATTCAGGAAATGAAATCATTTCAATTATGTTTGAGATGAAAAATGAAAATGATGAAACTGCTACAAAAAAAAGAAACGAGGATTTCTTTGCGAAACTTGACAAAGACCGTAAAGAAAAAAACTGCGAATTTGCAGTTTTAGTTTCACTTTTGGAATCGGAAAACGAGTTCTACAATACTGGAATAGTTGATGTTTCATATAAGTTTGAGAAAATGTATGTAGTACGACCTCAATTTTTTATACCAATTATTACACTTCTTCGTAATGCAGCGATGAATTCCTTGAAATACAAGGCAGAACTGAATTTGATGAGAAATCAAAACGTAGATATTACCAATTTTGAGGACAAGATTGATGCATTCAAAAAAGGATTTGCATATAATTATGATTTAGCAAGTCGTAGATTCAAAACAGCAATTGACGAAATAGATAAAACTATTACCCATTTGCAAAAAACCAAGGCGGCACTTTTGTCATCAGAAGATAATTTACGCTTAGCGAATAATAAAGCAGAGGATTTAACCATAAAAAAATTAACCTATGGAAATCCAACTATGAAAGCAAAATTTGATGAACTTTCAGATGATGCGGAATAAAAAATGCACCACAACACCACATATAATTTGTGCTCAAATCGGATTTAGTACAAACCGACAAACATTCAATAAACGATATTAAATGCCATTTTTCATTGATAATATTATACATTTTGACATAAACAAAAAAGAAGAAATAATTAAAAATGTATTTTTAAGAATTGCGACTAAAGAAGAACAGTCAATTATAAAAAGATTATTAGTAAAATTTGGACGTCCACAGGACATATTTGACTTTGACTATCACGAATATAAAAGTAAAAATCCTAATAATTTTCAAGGTAGTTTAAAAAAGAGAAATGAAGATGATTTTAGATATTTCGTTCTAGAAGAATTAAATTCAGAAAAGTATAACTTAATATTACCAAAAGCATTCTTCTTAACTGAAAAAGAATTTTTTTCACCTTTTGGATTTTTTAAAACAAAAAAAGGAGGTCTATCCATAAAATACTCTTTTGAAGAATTAAGTGTCTTTTCCTACTACAATGATATTAATATGACTTTCGGTGATAGACCTAAAAATTTGACTAAAAGTTTTGATAAAACAGATAAAGAACAAGTTGAAAAAAACATTTCACTACTAAATAATTTTGAAACTATAAAAGATGATTTTCCAATTATTGACAAAGCATTGACAGACTTTTTCAAAATTAGTGAGATTTCTAATAATTCCGTTTTTAAAGTTGTGAGTTACTTTGCTTGTTTAGAGTTATTACTCGTAAATAGTAATATGGAAAACTTGAAACCAATCAAATTTCAATTGGAAACTAAATTAAATTTACTAAATAATAGATTTGAAAAGCCAATTAATATTTTAAACTATATAAAAGGTCCAGATACTTTAACATTAGGTAATGTTATGAAAATTATTTATGCGTATCGTAGTTCAATCGCACATGGAGATTTCATAGATTTTACGAAAAAGTTACATCTTTTAGAAAAAGCTTCAATGAGTGACATTTTAATTTTCCTAAGAATTGTATTAAAAAACACAATACTATTTTCTTTAAAGGAACCTGAATTAGTTCGAGACTTAAAAAAATGTTAGATATAAGAAAACTGTTAACAATAGGGTATAAAATTTATGCTTAAATTTGACCTATTACAAACCAATAAATATTTTAACAAACGATCTGCTAGAACAGAAAATAAAATTCGGCACAAAAGGTAAATAATGAGTACAAAAAAAGAGATAACACAGTTTTTAGAATCATTAGGTTTTAAAAGTAAAAATGGAATACAGTTCCAGAAAACTTACAAATTACAATCATACACTATTAAAGCTGATTTGAATAAAGGCAAAATATTTTATCGTACAGATACTTCGACTACTGTTGAACGACAAGAAGATGGTCAAATTCAAATAGGCGATAAAACCACTTCTAATTTTACTCTACCTGAAAATTTTGTTGTTTTAGAATGTGTAGATAGGCTTATGAACAAAGCCTATATGCCAAATGATATTCATTTAGAAAGAAGATACCCATCAGGGAGGGGTGCGAGTGGTGGCAAATCTGATATTTGTGTTTATGGAAAAAATGGAAAAACTTTGTTGGTCATTGAATGTAAAACTTGGGGTTCTGAATTTGAGAAAGAAAAAAAGAAAATGGATGAACATGGTGGTCAATTATTTGCCTATTTAGCCAATGACCAAAACGCTAAATTTTTAGTTCTCTATGCTTCTAAACAGATTGATGAAAAAAGGTTTGATTATTATAATCTAATTGTCCAAGTAAAAGATCGTGAAGAAGATTTAAAAAAAACAATAAAGCAAATTGAAGAGGAAAATATTAAACTTTATCAAGATGCAAAAAACAAAAGAGAATTGTTTGAAGTTTGGAAAGAATCATTCAACAAATACTTTCATTTTAATGGTATTTTTGATGATGATGCAAATGCATATTCTCTTGAATTAAAAGCTCTTAAGAAGAAAAATTTAAAAACACTTGATGATTCACAAGGTCTTTATAATAAATTTGCAGAAATACTAAGACACAATAATATTTCTGATAATGCAAATGCCTTTAACAAAATTTTGTCTCTTTTTTTATGCAAAATTGTTGATGAAGAAAAAAATGATAATGATATTTTAGCTTTTCAGGTAAAGGAAGATGAGGAATATGAACATATTATTGATCGTTTGCAAGCCCTTTACCAAAAGGGAATGAAAAAACTAAATGAAGAAATCGTTTATTATTCTGAAAATGAGCTTTCAGAAATAATTAAACTCTACCCTAAACAAACACCTATTGAAAAAATAGAAGAAATTTTCAGAGAACTAAAATACTATACAAACAATGAATTTGCATTTAAGGAAGTTCATAATAAGAATTTATTTATCCAAAATGGTAGAGTATTATCTGAAGTAATTAGATTACTCCAAAATTTCAGATTTAAATATTCAAATAAACAACAAGTTTTAGGGGATTTCTTTGAGTTAATGCTTAATCACGGAGTAAAACAATCAGAAGGGCAATTTTTCACTCCAATACCTATTGTAAAGTATATTTTACTTTCGCTTGGGTTAGATAATATTATTGAAAACAACCTATCTAAAAATGAAGATTTTATACTGCCTAAAATTTTAGATTATGCTTGTGGTGCAGGGCATTTCTTAACTGAGAGTGTTGAAGAGATTCAAAATATTATTAAAAAAGTTGATAGTTCAAAACTTTCAGACGAACAGAAGAAAAAAATAGAGAAATATAATGAGGGTACAGAGTGGGCTGCTGATTGTATTTTTGGAATTGAAAAAGATTACCGACTTGCAAGAGCATCTCAAATTGCTTGTTATATTAATGGAGATGGTGATGCTAATATTATTTTCGGAGATGGTTTAGAGGAACACGATAAATTAAAACTTGATAAAAAAAAGTTTGATATTGTTGTTGCTAATCCACCATACTCTGTTGATGCATTTAAAAACTATTTAAATGTTGGAAGAGCCAATTATGAGTTATTTGATAGTTTGACAGAAACAAGTAAGGAAATTGAAACTGTTTTTATAGAAAGAACTAAGCAAGTTTTAAAATATAAAGGTCTTGCTGGTCTAGTTTTGCCTACGTCTATATTTGAAAGTGGTGGTATTTATATAAAAGCAAGAGATATCTTATTAAAATATTTTGAAATAAAAGGAATTACAATTTTAGGAAACAAAACATTCTTTGCGACAGATGTTAAAACTCTTATTGTCTTTCTAAAACGTAGAGATGATGATTTTTTGAAAGATAGAGAATATATAGCCTCAGATTTGTTTTCAAATACAAATTACACGAAAAACATACGTTACCTTGATGCAAATAGATTTCTAAAAATGTATCTAGAATATAGAGGATTTGAATTAGAGCATTACGAAAAATTTTTAAAATTTGAGGTTTCAGAGGATTTGTCTGAAACAGATATGTTTATTGAATATAGAAATTTGTTTGACAATAGCACTGATACAAAAAATCAGAAGAAGAAAACTTCATTTAAAAACCTTACTCCTAAGAAACAAGAAGAAAATTTAAAAACCTTATTTTATAATTTTTGTAAAGATATAGAAAAAGAAAAATTCGTTTTCTTTTTATTATGTCTTTCAGATGGAGATAAAAAACCTGAAACTTTAGAAAATTATTATAATTTTCAACAGACTGTTGTAATTAAAACTGGTAAGCAAGTTGAAGACCAAAAGGAATTCTTAGGTTATGATATTAGTAAACGTAAACGACAAGAAGGAGTAAAGTTAAATAAATCTGGTAGTAAATTATTTGATGAAACGAATCCATTAAACCCTCAAAGAGCGAGTTCCTATATTCGTAAATCTATAATTGATGAGGAGATTACAGTTGTAGATTCTTCAGTTGAGAAAAATGTACAAGTATTTTCATTAGCAGAACTTCTCGACTTTGACCAAATTGATTTCGATAAAAAAATAAGTCCTGAGTCAATTTCAAAAACTAATTGGGAAGATGTGTGGGGATCTACAGAAATAAAGCCTCTTTCCCCAGACATTGCGATAGTTCAGAAAGGAAGTTCAATCACAAAAACAAAAACTGTTGAGGGGAAAATTCCCGTTATTGCAGGTGGGCAACAACCTGCATATTTTCATAATGTATCAAATAGAAGCAAGAATATAATTACTGTGAGTGCTTCAGGTGCTTATGCTGGATTCCTAAATTTTTGGGACACAGAAATTTTCGCCTCTGACTGCACAACAATTAAATCAATTAATGAAGATGAATTATCAACAAATTTACTTTACGAAATATTAAAAGTAAATCAAATAGAAATGTATAAAATGCAGAGAGGTCAAGCACAACCTCATGTTTATCCAAGAGATATTTCAAAAATAAAAATTCCTGTTCCAACAAAAGAACAGCAAAAGGTTATTATTAGTGAATTAAAAAAATTGGACAATAATAGAGGGAAATTTTTGGCAAAAGGCGTTTCCACTCAGGAATTAGACAAAATATTACAAGAAGAGAAAAAGAAAATCATAATAAAAAATTGTTTTATTAAGAAATAAGCCATACAGCCTTAAGCATAACTAATTTAATCATAGAACCCCCTTCAAAAACTTGTATAAGTTTTAAAAAAAGCGTACATTGTAAATGTAACATCAAGATTCTTTCATGTAGTTGAAAGAAACCAACCGATCGCTCAAGACACGGTGGTATAGTATGTGGAACAGTCGTTCAAATGAGTTGAGAAATAACTTCTTTTACTTCCTTTAAACGACATAACAGTTTAGTAATTTTAAATGTTATGTTTATATGAATATCAATGTATCTAAAGTTGGAATCCAACTAAAAATTCAAACAACAACAAAATCAAAAATAATATACGTTTTCTTAAAACCAGAAGGTTTTGATCCTGAAAATATTATAACCCAGTGCGCAAAATCTTTTTATACAGAGAAGCAACACCATTTAATAAATACAGCCATTAATTACACAAAGGTTCCACCTTGAGTTGTATTACAATTTGATGAAGTAAACCTAAAAGAAATTATATAATTTATAATAACTATCACTAAACAATAAAAAATCACATATGAAACCAAAAAGAATAATACTAATCAGGCACGGCCAATCCCTTGGAAATATTAATAAGAGCATTTATGCGAAACTTCCCGATTATCAATTGCCTTTAACTGAAGAGGGCAAAACACAAGCTGAAAATTGTGGTAAAACGCTAAAAAATGTAACAAAAAACGAGGAATGTATTTTCTATGTATCACCGCTTTGGAGAACCCGGGAAACCTACCAAGGAATTATAAAATCATTCGATAAAAGCTTAATAGATACCAGAGAAGAACCTCGGATTAGAGAACAGGAATGGGGGCATCTTAAATCAATAGAAGAATGCGAAATAATTGATAAAGCACGTGATGATTTCGGACCATTTTATTATCGAATACCAAATGGTGAGTCTGCAGCAGATGTTTATGATCGGGTAAGTGATTTTTGCGGAACCTTACACCGCGATTTTGAGAAACCTGATTTTCCAGAGAACTGCATTGTGGTAACACACGGAATGACCATTCGGTTATTTTTAATGAAATGGCTCCATTGGATCGTTGAAGAATTTGACAACCTTGAAAACCCTGATAATTGCGCCATCATCATCTTGGAAAAAAGAGGAAACGAAAAATATAAGTTAATTTCTAAATTAAAAAAACGCAAGTTAAATGGCAATTCATATAAATGAAATAACAACAGTTTTAAACTTAAATCAAAAAACGCATTCTCAACTTGAAACAGTTATTCTTAAATATGGTGGCTTAGTTCAAAAAATGAACAATATGGAGCAGCAATCCTGGCTGTTTAAAAAAGCGGTGGAAAACAATTTAATTAAAATAAATAGTTTAAAAAGTGAATTTGATAAAATAAAAACAGAGGTAAATACGTCAGGCATTGATGACTTAATAGTGTCTTTAAATGATTATAAAGAACAATTTAAGTCGATTCAAATTCATTTTCAATCAGGTTTTATTAAAGGGCTTGCAGTAGCTTCTTTTAATTCAAAAATAATATACATCGAGGAACTTTTAACAATTAAATCAAGAGTTGATGAAATGAAAGAAATTGAATATTACTTAGAAAACAGGAAGCACTTAATTAAACTATTGGGATGGTAAGCCTTATAAATCCTTTTGTGTTTACAAAATAAAAAAAGTTAACTTTAAAAGTTGAATAAAATTTTAAATAAATAAAAATATAATGATGATGAAAAATGAGTTTAAAACTAATAATAAATCTGGTGAAAAACAGATCCGTTCAACAACACACATCGTATTTTATAGTCTTTTATGTAAAGAAGATTTTTTAGAAAAATACGGATTATCCAAAAATTCAGCCGCTTTTGATAGATTACTAAAAATTCAGCCAATGCTTAATGTTGGAGATGATGGCCTTGAGGTTATATACACCGCATCCTATGATTTTGTTGGCCAACCTTACCTGGTTACTTTAAAGAACCTGAAAAAATTTATAAAAAATCCACCGGTTGATGAAGAAGAAGGAAGCCAGAGTTGCCCCTGCATCACAGATGGAGATTTTGAGTTGGATTTGAATGATTTTATACCTGTTAAAATTATTTTGTCAGATTTGGAAACCGAAGGAAGTATTGGAGTTAATGCATTGCAGATAAATAGCAAGCATCCGTATTATGATTTAAAAGCAAATAAAATAGTATCTTACAGAGATGAAGCTCCTGCAGATGAAGATGCTGATGAATGGTTTTGTCCGTTAAGGGAATTAGTATTAGTAAATGATACGGAGTTTATGAAAGAATTCCCTTTTTTTATCGGTTCATTAAAAGAAAGTTATTGGCAGAATGAAGAAGCATTCCCAGCAGAAACCCTTGATAAAATCAATTTATTTATAACTGTTGAAACATTAGTGCATAAAAGTGAAAAACCATCTAAAAAGATAAAAGAACAAGACCGGGATTTATGGTATAAAAAAATGGGAGATATTCCTCCAGCGAATCCAGAAGATGAACCAATGGTTGGGCTAATGGAGTGGGTAGATTTGATGATTGAGTATAAAAAGAAAAAATAATCTAACATTATGTTAATTTAATAAATCGCACATGAAAGAAAACAAACCTCGTTACCTCACAAAATCACGTTTTAAACAAGCGTTGGATTGTCCAACAAAATTATATTACACCAAAAAAAGGGAGTATGTAAATAATCAGCAGACTGATACATTTCTGGAAACACTGGCGCAGGGTGGCTTTCAGGTAGAGGAACTGGCAAGAATGAATTATCCGGAAGGCATTGCAGTTTTAGGTGATGACTGGAATTATGAATTGCTGGCTTCAAAAACTGAAGAATTATTAGTGCAGGAAAATATCACCATTTTTGAAGCTGCATTTTTAATTGACGGATTGTTTATTCGGGTAGATATTTTAGACAAAAAAGGAAACAACATTCAATTGATTGAAGTGAAGGCAAAATCGATTAGGGCTGATGAACATGATAGTTTTATTAATAAAAAGGGACAATTAAATAGTGGCTGGACACCTTATTTATACGATGTTGCCTTTCAGAAATATGTAATTCAGCAATGTTACCCAAACTGGAATATTAAAGCTTATTTAATGTTGGCTGATAAA
>Ga0314774_1002202_pt1 | contig 11280 bp, 13 predicted proteins | sample MetaGCBIA2018_FD_204515 | JGI IMG/M metagenome (GOLD analysis project Ga0314774, IMG submission 204515) | Cryopeg brine microbial communities from Beaufort Sea near Barrow, Alaska, United States - CBIA 2018 | ecosystem: Environmental > Aquatic > Marine > Coastal | place: USA: Alaska | collected... | reverse complement strand
GAAGCGGGAATCAACGCGCCCTTCCCCGCTTGAGCGATCTAACGACGTTGGTGACCACACCAAAAACCTCCAGCACCATACCCTCTTCGATGAGAATGGATTGATAAGCAGGGTTCCGTGGCAGTAGACAAACTGGAGGTGGCGTGAGGTGTAGCTCCTTGACGGTCATCTCCGACTCTAGACTGGCGATAATGATGTCACCGTGCTGAGCGTGCAAAGACCGGTCAACTACCAGTACATCATCAGGAAATATGCCGGCATCAATCATTGACTCACCCTGCACTCGCACAAAAAAAGTAGCGGCTGGGTGCTGGACACACAGCTCATTTAAATCCAGGGTTTTTTCGACATAGTCCTCAGCCGGCGATGGAAAACCAGCCGATACCCGCTCCAGAAATAACGGGATTTTCAGGCACAAAAACGATTGAGAGTCACCAAGCAAAATGCAGGACATGGCTTGCACCTAATACTGTTTATTTATGCGGGGTATCCCTTTAGCTCCACACGCCTCAATTTCCAGACTTTTCCCGCCGCGCCACTACGTTTTGGTAGGTGACCGGCTTTGTCACAACTGCCTGCTGGGGCAAACTAATCAAGGAATTGAGCCCAGGTCGTTGGGTAACCGTTCCCACCTATCGGTGCAGTGGTCGGCACATCCATTGAGGGAATCTTCCACATGTGGAGCTAAAGGGATACCCCATTTATTTATACAGTATTTTGAAGCGCTTTTTTCGCTGGGTCAAATCTAATAGAGGGGATGAAGCGCCGATCTTGTGGCAGATCGAAGCCAAGCCTCTCCTTGGCGGGTCACACCACTTTGCAGGTGTCGCTCTAGCCAGACATCCGAGTCGGCATGGGGTTTGAACGGATATCCATCCAAAAACCCACCTGGTTACCCACAAAACTCAGCCCTGATGCGGCAGATCTATACTCGCTGTCCCTTAGGTGCCGGGCTCCCCGCGATCTTGTCATTTTTTAGCGCAGTAACGGCTAAGGGATCGCCTGCAGGCAGGCTCCCACGGTGCTACCGGTTGGGTCGCTAGCCAGCTAACGCATACATAGCCCTACGTGAGCTTGTATTCCTATCGCTCGCCGCTGGGGTAGCTGAAGATCATGGGTCGTTAGGTGTTGTTAAGTGAATAGGTTATTTCGTTAAGTGAATGCCATTGGGGGGGGCGTACCCCCTACTCTATTGAACGGACTGATGCCGGCGACTGGATTTCGTCATTAACTTTACGCACCTCTGACCGAATCTGTGGGATTACACACGGATTCCCAATGGGCTGGCGCAGGTCCGTGTCACTGGCCTTTGATTATGACGTCAGCTTGTTGTAAGCCAAGATCGCTGCCGCGAGATCTTCGAAAGATGAACCCACATCCTTGAATACGGCGATAGCGTTCTGGATATCCGATTAGGCAGCTCTGCCATGATTAAGGCCCTTGCTGAGGTCCATGCATTCAGCCTCAATTGACGCCTTGCTGATTGCGCCATTCCTGACAGGGTCAATGAAATCTCCGGTATCCTGCAGGGCCACTTCTTTGAAGTCGACAAACACATGCGCTTTTGACATCAGTGTGTCATCCGCCTCGCGCATTTTTGATGTAAAGCTGCCAATCAGGTCGACATACGTTCATTCTTTAACCCAGTCGCCGAGAATCAGGGGGTTTTTCTCAGGGTGGCACAACTGATGATGTCGGCCTGGCCCACCGCCGCTGGCAGTGAGTCTTGGCTCACACGGCTCGCGCTGTATCCTTGGCTTTTGAGTTCGGCGACGAATTTTTTCGCGTTGTCCTCGGAGATATCCCATACATCGACATACTCGATGTCACGAACGCTGGCCGTGGCCGGTACCACATTTCTGGCGACCCGACCGGCACCCACCATTAGCAGTCGTTTGCTGTCGGGGCGAGAGAGGTATTTTGTGCCATGAGCAGAAGCTGCGGCAGTGCGCCGGGCGGTAATCACGTCAACGTCGAAGCGGGCAAGCAATTTATCGGTATCGCCAGAGCTCAACAAATAATGACTGGCCAGGCCCGGCAGGCCCCGGTGATGATTGCCAGTAAATACATTGGCTTACTTGACACTAATGTATTTTCTGTCAATTCATGACGGCATCAACAACAACGTGGCTTCGTCACTGGCAGGTACATTGATCGCATGGTGATGCCTGATCGGGCAGTTGTACTGCTGCTGGAAGATGCTGTTGAGGCTATCGATCAGGTCATTCCATGGCAAAAGGTCTATCAGGTTATCGGATTCGATCATTGTAAAATTCATTGGTTACACTGGTTGTCTGAAAATTTGCTTCTTGGCCTGATGATACCGTTGATGACAACACTCATTAATCGGCCTTCTTGTCTCCGTAAGACGGCCATGTATCACTCAGTCGATAACCTTCCGGCCAGGGATCGTCGGGATCCAGCATATGTTGATGAACGCCCGTGATCCAGCCACGACCGGAAATTTCGGGAATGATGGCCATCCGACCACCGACCCTGGTTTCCTCCTTGATTCTGCCGTGGAACTCCGAGCCGATCAGCGAGGTCCCGGTAAAGTATTCACCCACCGACATCTGGTTTCTGGCATGGAGCAAGGCCATGCGCGCCGAGGCCGCTGTGCCAGTGGGTGAACGATCGATCTTGCCTGGCTGGATAGACACGGCAGAGCGCGCGGACAGGCGGTCACCCTCTCGGGTCAGAGGACCCGCGACAGGCAGAAGGAAAAGTGCGCCCATTCCGGGTTGGCGGGGTGGTGGAATTTCAACTGTTCATTCGCGGCATTGGTAATCCGGACACCCAACTCAGCGAGATCCCGGGCTTCGTGTTGTTCCAGGGAGAAGCCTAGCGCTTTGGCATCCACAACGACGAAGCTGTCGCCGCCATAGGCGGTGTCGACACGGATGTCTCCGAAGCCCGGAACGTTCAGCGACTGGTCAAGTTCACAGGCAAACGCTGGCACATTTTCAACCGTGATACGCTGCGCCTTCCCATCACGGCACTCGGCCCGCACCCTTACAAGACCGCCAGGCGCTTCCAGCACCATCTCGGTCACCGGCTCCTGCATGGGAATGATGCCGCTATCGAGCAAGACGGTGGAGACACAGATGGAATTCGATCCAGACATGGGTGGTGTATGCTCAGGTTCCATGATGATCCAGGCCATCTGAGCTTCTGGGTGTCTTGGCGGGACCAAGAGATTGACATGTCTGAAAACCCCGCCACGCGGCTCGTTCAGAACAAAGTTGCGAAGGGTCTGGTTTTTCTCGATCCAGTTTCTTTGCTCCCAGAGCGTCTCACCAGGCGGTGGCGCGACCGCGCCGACGATGACATCGCCGACTTCACCTTCAGCGTGGCATGAGATGACGTGGATAGTCTTGGTGCTTCTCATTACGTGTCCTTTTGTTTAGTCCTTGCTCACAACCAGCGAATCTAAAATAGAAACTTATTGTTGTGTTCAAGCGACGAAGACGGTTCGCTGTCAGCGCATCAATAACCGAAATAATTCGGGAGAAACAAAGAAAGTGGCGGCCAGTAGGTAGTCACCAGCATCACTGGCAGCGCCGCGAGAACCATGAAACCAAAGGCAGGTTTGATCACTTGTGACATACCGACGTTACCAATTCGGCAGGTCATAAAAAGGATCGGCGCCATGGGAGGGCTGTTACAGCCGATCACAACACTGGTACCGACAATAGCTGCAAACTGAATGGGGTCTACGCCAATACCCTGCATAACCGGAAGCAGAAGCGGGCTGACGATGGCCACCACGCTCACGTCATCCATAATCATCCCGAGTAGAATTAGAAAGACATTCACGATTAACAGGATCACCATCTTGTTTTTAAAAACCTCAAGCAGAAGCTCCGTAAGCTCTTGCGGGATTCGTTCAAGGGTTAAAATCCTGCTTGAAACGAATGAGAAAACCAAAATGATCATGATGACGCCAGTGGTGGTTGCAGCCTGGATAAAACAACGGGCAAGCTTTCTCAAGCTGAGTTCTTTATAAACAAATAGCCCTACAGGAATAGCGTAAATAACCGCAATTGCCGCTGCTTCAGTGGGTGTAAAAACTCCTCCATAAATTCCGCCAAGGATAATCACTGGCAACGCAAGAGCAGGCAAAGCTTTCCAACCGGTACTACCCATAGAACCTATATGTTCGCCGAATGTGAGCTTTTCACCTATTTCATCAGTGCCGCGCATCTTGATCCAGTTAATCAGGCATAGCAGGATAATTAGTAGTATGCCGGGAACAATGGTTGCCAGGAAACAGGCAGCAACTGACTGTTTGGTAACCACCGCAAACAGGATCATGGTGATACTCGGAGGGATCAGTAGACCTAACAGCGAGGATATACCCAGCAAGGCGCTGGTATAGGGCCGGCTATAGCCATGCTTCTCCATTGGGTCAATCATAATGGGGCCGATTGAGGCAACTGCGGCTGAGGCTGTGCCTGAAATTGCGCCAAATATACCGCACGCTACGACCATCGAAGAACCCATGCCGGTCTTCGATCGCCCCACCAGGGCTTCGACAAATTTAACCAGACGTACCGCCATGCCCCCGGCCTGCATCAGGTAGCCAGTCATAATAAACAGCGGCAACGCAATCAGTATGATTGAGTTAATTGACCAGAACCCCGTAGTCATCAGGGATGAAATATCAACGTCATACATAAATGATAAAACAAGTGTCATTGCTGCGAATGAAAATACAACCGGGACACCAATTGCCATGAGTATTATGACGATTAGTATGGCTAGTAAAGCGCCCATTTTCGTTTACCTCAGGATGTTATTTCTTTCGAAGATGAGACAGGATTTGGCTGGCCATAAAAGTCTTCAATAAGATCACGGATGCTATAAAAGACCATAAGTATCGAAGCAATGAAAAGGCTGCTTTGCGAGATATACCAGGGGATACCGAAAACGATGGTTGTTTGGCCTTTCTGTACAGCCCAATGTGCAAGGTCATATGACCAACTGACAAAAAAACAGGCCATAATCAATGAAATAACTGAGGCAAGGTAATGGAAAAAAGTAACTATTTTTTTATTAGAAACGAATGCTTGAATAAAATCTCCGCTGAGATGTGTTCTTTCCCGGGAGGCAAGGGCTGCTCCAAGCATATAAAGCCACATAACAGATGCCAGTATTAACTCCTCGAGTCCGAAAAACGGCGTCCCCAAAAATGACCTTGAAACAATGCCAATGACGAGCATTGCGGCAACACAGAAGCTGAGGACGACAACGATTGGTTTAATAATGACAGCCAAGACATTATCTATTGCATATATTATGCTGAGCAAGGCTTTCATGGAATGCCTCCTTCAAGTTTGACGGGGCTTCTAGGTTTAAGTCACCCCGCTCTATTACTTATTATTATTCAGGGTCTGACGCGTTCTCTCTGATAGCATCCATGATCTCGGATCCAAGCTGTTCTTCAGCCAAAGGCCAGACCTCGGCCCGAACGGTTTCTATCCAGGCAGTCATTTCCTCTTGTGTTGGCTCAATGTATTTCATCCCGGATTCCTGGGCCGTTTTGATCCACTTTTGATCCTCTGCCCTGGCGCCTTCAAATTGCTTGGCTATGACTTTATTGGCAGCAGTAGTAAGGATTTTCCGGTCTTCTTCATTCAAATCAATCCACGCATCATTATTCATAATGAGTGCATAGGAAGAAAAATTGTGTTTGGTGTGAACGAAGTAGTCCAGCAGATCCCCGAAGTATTCATAATCCCAATAAATAACGTTTGAGGAGTCTCCATCGACAACACCCGTCTGTATGGATGTGTAGACTTCGGTCCAGTCAATGGGTACCGCTTGAAAGCCCATGGCATTAATCGTTTGAGGTAATGGAAAGACAGTTTGTGAGCGAACTTTCAAGCCTTGGGCTTCTTCCTGATTTGTTGCATATTCGTTTTTGGTAGCGATTCCACCAAATCCTTCCGGGTAAGGACCGAAATATTTCAGGCCAATGTCTTCATAAATCGGACCCACTATTTTGGTCAGCCAACCGTCCTGACCATAGGCTTCAACAGCGTCCTCCCAGCCCAGAACGAGATAGGGAAGGTAGTTGATGCCAATCCGCTCATCATAAGAGGTTTGCGGCCATGTAAGCATCATGTCGACATTACCTCTGACAAGCTGATCGAAAATCTCCTGTTGTCCCCCCAGTTCGCCTTGATAGAAAACATCCACTTCAATCCGGCCATTTGATTCTTTTTCGATCAAATCGGCCCACATGTCGGCGGACTTTCCCATGGGAGAGGTCGCGTCGCCATTGTCTGACACCAGCTTTAAACTGAATTCTTTGTCGCTGGCATATAATGCTTGCGATAAACCGAAAGAAAGAATCCCGACAGTGGAAAGGGCACTGATTTTTTTTATTAGTTTTTTAACAGACATAGCTATACTTCTCCTGACTCTATAAGGTTATTTTTTATTGGAATCGGAAATTTCTGACTAGATTATTTTATTTTTTCATAGGGATGAGGGTTTTCGAGTTTTTATATGCCGATAAAACTCCTTTATTGACTGACTGAAAAAAACCTTCTTTTATCATCGAATCAAGCCCGGATGCGGTTGTTCCTTTGTATTGAATAAAGGCATTAACAATCTCTTCCGGTGCGTTGTTTATATCGCCCATTAACGAGCTTCCGCCGATGAGGACGCTGTTCGCTGCACGGGTAGCCACCGCTGCAGGAATACCGAAGCGAATGGCGCTCTCTTTTAAGGCATAAGCAAGAAGTGCCGGGTAAGCGGAGCCGGCTCCGCTTATTGCAGTCAGATAGTCAACTTCATCTTCAGTATCGCATTGGTCTTCCGCACCAAAACATGAAACCAGTTTTCTGATTAGCTCTATTTCATCAGCCGTAGTGTTTTCAGTCGCTATCCAGGGTGTATGTGAGCGCCTTATGCTCGCTGCGGTATTCGGCACGGCCCTTATTATCTTATTGTCCAGACCAAACCTGGACTGGATCTCTGCCAAGGAGAGGCCAGCGATGACAGAGAGAATTAGCTTCTTATGAATTCTTACTTTTAAAGCACTCCAGTCCTGAGGACGGACTGACAGAATTACGATGTCCGAATTGTCGATGAGGTAGTGGTTGTCTACGGTATAGTCGATTTGGGTGTAAGTCTTTTCGGGCGGAGTCCGATAGGAACAGATGACTCGTAAATCCCCGTCGGGGTACGACTCAAGAATCGCCTGGGTCATGGCAGAACCCAGCCAGCCAGTCCCGCCAATGATTCCAACCACTGTATCCTGACTCATAGGCACTCCCATCGTTACGGACTGTTGTTACGGAATAGCTCCGTGCCGGTGATTAAATCTCTCAATTTCGTTCGTTTTTGGGCAAGTCCCGGTGAACGTCTTTATATACTCAGGAACTCGCTCCAATCTGACGGTGATATCCTCTTCGCTCTGCATGGAGATATAGCCGATCTGCACCAGGTATAACGCTCTTGCATGCACATCAGCGGCCGTCTTTTCATCCCCATAACGCTCAAACATGGAAATCAGAGCTGCCAGCCTCTGGGTATCCGCTACCCGGACCTCTTGCTGTATCTGCGCCGATTGAAGCGCCCAGCTCCTGACCGCGAACTCAAATTTTGAATCAAAAAGCGTTTCGTCAAGCCAGCAGTCGAAAACATTCAGCGTGGCTTCAGCCAATGAATCGGCATAGGCCTGTGATTGCTTGATGATCCCGCCAGTATTCTGGTCTCGCCAAGCTTTAATCAGTGCCGCGAGCAGCTCCTCTCTATCACTGAAAAACCAGTAAAAGCTAGTTCTTGACAGGTTAAGGCGCTTCGACAATGTCGAAATTCTTACGCTCTCAATACCTGACTTGAGAAGAGTCTCCCGTGCGGCACTGATCCATAAATCCGGTGAACCACGCCAGCCGTTTTCGTTTGTGCTCTGTCTCTTCATATCAACTTTTCCTAATTAATAATCGAAATGTACAGCAATGTCAAATAAAAAATACAGGGCCGTAAATTAAAATTGACACTTGTGTACATTTTTGCTTTGATCAAGGTCAGGTATCGAACCGCGATCCAACAATCATGTTCGACACACCTCCTTGGTCTGGGAGATTTGTCGATTTATTTTAGTGAGATAGGAGTCTGGTCATGTCCAATGATCCACTGCTGCAACCGTACCAGTTGAAGCACCTTACACTGCGCAATCGTATCATCCTGACGGCGCACGAGCCTGCCTACCCGGAAGAGGGCATGCCAAAGGGTCGGTATCGTCAATATCATGTCGAACGCGCCAAAGGTGGCGTAGCCATGACGATGACCGCAGGGTCTGCGGCGGTGTCAAAGGACAGTCCACCCGTTTTCAATAATCTGCTGGCCTACAAAGACGAAGTCGTGCCCTGGATGAAGGAACTTACGGATGCCGTCCATGAGCAGGGCGCCGCTGTTATGATCCAGCTGACCCACCTGGGGCGTCGCACACGCTGGGATAAAGATAACTGGCTTCCCGTGGTGTCCCCCTCTCATAGTCGAGAGCGCTCTCACCGTTCATTTCCCAAGAAAATGGAAGAGTGGGACATCGAGCGCATCATCAAAGACTATGCCGATGCAGCAGAGCGCATGAAAGCGGGGGGCATGGATGGTATCGAATTACAGGCCTATGGCCACCTCATGGACCAGTTCTGGTCGCCACTGACCAATAAGCTGGATACGCCATACGGTGGTTCCCTTGAAAATCGCATGCGTTTTACGTTCGATGTCCTTAGTGCCATTCGTAAGCGTGTCGGGCCTGATTTTATCGTCGGTATACGCTATACCGGTGACGAATGTCTACCGGGTGGTATCGATAAAGAGGAGGGCTTTGAAGTGTCCCGCCTCTTGAAAGACAGCGGCATGATTGACTTCCTTAACGTCGTCAGGGGGCATATCGATACAGATGCCGGACTCACTGATGTCATTCCTATCCAGGGTATGGCAAATAGCCCGCACCTTGATTTTGCGGGCGAAATCAAGGCTGCAACTAACTTTCCGGTATTTCACGCCGCGAAAATTTCGGATGTGGCGACAGCACGCTATGCCATTGATTCCGGCAAAGTCGATCTGGTGGGCATGACCCGTGCTCACATGACAGACCCGCATATTGTTCGCAAAATTATTGAGAAACGTGAAGATGAGATTCGTCCCTGCGTTGGTGCGAACTATTGCCTCGACCGCATCTATCAGGGCGGCGGCGCATTCTGTATTCATAACGCTGCAACCGGTCGTGAAGAGACCATGCCGCATACCATCGAGAAGGCAGGGACGCGTAAAAAGCTCGTCATCGTCGGCGCCGGCCCCGGCGGTCTGGAAGCGGCGCGTGTTGCCGGTGAAAGAGGACACGATGTTGTTGTCTTTGAGGTTGCAAGCAATCCAGGCGGGCAGATCCGCCTGACCGCACGAAGTGAACGGCGCAAAGAGATGATGCAGATCATCGACTGGCGAATGGCTCAATGTGAACGCCTTGGCGTCCGTTTCGAATTCAACACCTGGGCAGAGGCGGATACCATTGCAGCGGAAAATCCGGACGTCGTCATTGTCGCAACCGGCGGCCTCCCGGATACTGAGGTTCTGAGGATAGGGAATGAGCACGTGATTTCCACCTGGGACATTATCTCAGGTGATGTTAAGCCGGGTAAGAAAACGCTCATCTACGACGATGCCGGCGATCACTCGGGTCTTCAGGCCGCGGAAATTATCGCCAAAACCGGTGCGGCCGTTGAAATAATGACCCCTGACAGGTCATTTGCGCCTGAAGTCATGGCCATGAACCTGGTGCCTTACATGCGCACCCTCCAGGTCCTGGACACCACCTTTACCGTGACCTATCGATTGGAGACTGTCGAGAAAGTGGGCGCTAAGCTGAAGGCAACCATTGGCAGTGATTACGGCCTCATTTCTGAAGAGCGCCTGGTCGACCAGGTCGTTATCAACCATGGTGTCATCCCGCTTGACGAGCTGTACTTCGATCTTAAGCCGAATTCCTCCAATTATGGCGAAGTCAACCATGATCAACTGGTGTCAGGTGTGCCGCAATCGGTCGTTCGTAATCCTGAAGGGAAGTTTCAGCTTTTCCGGATTGGTGACGCCGTACATACCCGCAACACCCACGCCGCAATCTACGATGCACTGCGTCTGGTGAAGGATATGTAAATCTGTGAGGACCTGATCATTAATCCTGCTCAGGCCCCTACCGTGAATCGATTTTTATTTGGAAGGCTTTGACTATGGAAATTCTTGTCGCTGCAAAAGCAGCGGCGCTGGATAGGGTGAGAGCCGAGAGACTCTGCAAAAAAATCCAGCAGCATTCGCACTTTGGGGGACAGATGACAGTTATGGGGATACACAGCCCAGATACCATTATCATCCTCCTGAAAATGGGTCAGTAGCGGTATCAACGCACTCGAATCCAGCGCCGGCTGGACGTAATAGTCCGGCAACTGGACGATATCAATACCCTTGAGAACGGCATCCAGCAGGGCTCTGCCACTGTCGGAGCGGATGTTGCCGCTTACCCGGACAATGCGGGGGTTGTCCGCTTCCTGAAAACGCCAATAATCCAGATTGCCCTGAAGACAGGTATGGCGCTCCAACTCAGACAGGGCGTGAGGTGTGCCATGGCTCGAGAGATAGGACATACAGCGTCCGGGATGCGAGGCGGCTGGCAATCAGGCTGGAGTCCTCGAGCTTACCGAGCCGCACCGCAAGATCGTAGCCTTCGGCCACCAGGTCCAGAATCTGGTTGCTGAGATCCATCTCTATGTCGAGTTCCGGATAACGCATTACAAAGTTGTTAACCAGGGGCGCTATCGACTTCTCCCCGTAGGTCACCGGAGCTGTCAGCCGCAGCCTGCCCAGGGGTACCAGCAGTATATCTGTGATGAAGCGCCCCGCCTGTTCGAGGGCGTCAAGCACCTGCAGGCAATGCTGGTAGTAGATCTGTCCGACCTCGGTCACGGAGACGCGCCGTGTCGATCGATAGAACAGACGGGTGGATACGCGGGCATCAGCGAATTGAACTACCGCCTCACCTGCGCGGTCGACACACGCAGTCTGCTCGTGGCACGGGTAAAACTTTCCGTTTCCGCAACCGCGACGAACTCGTTCACGCCCTCCCACCAACACATGTCCTTTCCTCGGTCGCAGTAGGAATGCCGGTCACCCGACACCCCCTGCACAGATCCGTACGTGCGCTACTCACGCATACGGCTCCTATCTTGAGTGTATACCGTCAAATCGTTTGTTTGGCCAAGGATGCACAAC
>Ga0314774_1002201_pt1 | contig 11284 bp, 10 predicted proteins | sample MetaGCBIA2018_FD_204515 | JGI IMG/M metagenome (GOLD analysis project Ga0314774, IMG submission 204515) | Cryopeg brine microbial communities from Beaufort Sea near Barrow, Alaska, United States - CBIA 2018 | ecosystem: Environmental > Aquatic > Marine > Coastal | place: USA: Alaska | collected... | reverse complement strand
CGCGTTTGCTGCGTTTCGTGGCTCACTAGAAAATTGATCTGGGATGAGCGGCCTCGCGTTGTAGTACCTGAGAATCTATCCTTATGGCGACATAAGCCGAAGTACAAAATACTTATCCTATGGTACCATAACCCGAAGTAACAAGAGCTAAATACTTCTAATATAACTAAATAAATTTTCTAATTAAATTCCAATGAAATACTACATGAAACCAAAGATTGACTTGGTACTATATACTTAAGAAAAGAAAAGAAAAGGAGGGTCTCGTATGAGCAAATATGATTACTTACATGCTTTATATCAAGCTCTTGTTCCACTCAATGCTGATGAACGAAATAAAATAATTCATGATATTGAAAATAGATTTAGTGAAGCCGAAGAAACTGGAGAAGATGAATTATCAGTTACGAATGCTTTAGGATCACCCAGTGACTATGCACGACAATTTTTGCAAAATGAAACTGAAGAAATAATTGATATAAATAATGAAAGTTCCAATAATGTGGAAAGTGCAATAATCCGTGAAACACATAAATTGAAAGATAAAGATGGTGGATTAAATCCCAATTTATCAATCATCAAAGCATTAACTGTCGATTATGAAGATCGACTCACTGAGTTAACCGATAGACTTGAAGCAGCTCAAAAATCACAAAATGAAATCAACGACGATACAAAAGTCGACGAAATAATTCAACCGACACATTATAACGAACAACTACCCGAAAAGAGGAAAGTCTACACGAGTCCTCTAGCTGTTCCAAAAAAGCAAGTTACCAATAATCCAATTAAAATGTTATCGATTGGATTTGGAATGTTGATGTTTAATGCAATTTTTACACTTGGATTTTTTATAGGTTTTTGGGCAACTATTGTTGCACTGGTAGCTACAGGAGTAGCGATTACCATTAGTGGTTTGGCTATTATCATATCAGGCTTATTCAGTATTCCGATGGCATTTATGTCTGTTCCTTTATCCATAATGAATCATCCTATACTGCTCTTCTCATTTGGGTTTCTTTTGACCGGTATTGGTGGTCTTTTAACCATAGCAATGATATATATCACTCGAGTTCTTGCTTATGTAACGGTTAAATATGCAAGTTGGAACTTAAAGGTAATAAGGGGGTATTAATATGAAATCATTTCATAGAACTATGGGATTCTTATCTGGTATCTTCTTATTAATCATCATCTTGAGTGTAACTGTTGCAAGTTCATACATGCAACGTAATGATATATCTTTTGAAGATCTCTTTGATGGATCGAGTAGTATTCAATATGGTAATGATTGGAACTTTAATGGCAATTTTATTTTTAATCAAACAAATAAATCTAGTGATTATGAAACTAGGATTATTGAAAAGAACGAAACTTTTGATATAGTTGATGAACTCTTTATTTCAACTACAATTGAAGAAGTTGTTTTTGTAGAAGAAGATCGTAGTGATATTCTTGTTGAATACTACCGAGAATCACCTGATACAGGTGCATATGACGTTAAGTACAAGACGAGTTCAACTTCAAACAAGCTAAGTGTGTCAACGTCATTAAGCATTAGAAATTTAAGACTTAACAAAGAATATAAAGGTAAGATTACCATTCATATCCCTTCTGATTATATTTTTGAAAAAGTGACACTCGATTCAGGCGCTGCAAAGATACGAACAGAGAACATCTATTCGAAGACAAGAGCATTGTCCATAATTGCTAGTTTTGGTGATATTGATATTACCACTGATAGTCCAATTGAAAAAGTTAATGTACGCTGCAATCTTGGCTCAATCACTCTCAACGTAAATAAGCCAATCAATGACCTTTATATTGATTGTGAAATGGGTGACATAAAGATAAATACATCCTCGATAATAGAATATGTAAGTGTCGTGAATAACATGGGTTCAATAAATGCAGATTTTCTTGAAAATATCAGTGGCGCAACATTTGAAAACAATATGGGTGATATCAATGTAACTTTCCATAAAAATGATGATATGGCAATCTATATTGATACAAATTTAGGTGACACATCCTCTGATTATTCAACAACATCATCCAATAATACAAACTTTTCCTTTATGACGAATATGGGTTCCATAAAAGTTAAGGATCATTAGATTCGTCTACACTATTCTATCCATATGGCAGGCTTTGGTATATACCTTAGCCTGCTTTGTCGTTATAATCTTCTCCTTAAATCGACTGTATTCCAAGGCCTATAGCTTCATGTTCAAAACCTCTTCTAGGGGATCCAACAAAACCGTATAACACAACTGCAATCCATTCACCGCCGGAAGATCCCCCGACGACTAACTCACCGCGAACAACAGCGAATTCTAGCCCCGTTGTACGCAATACAGTATCAAGTGCAACATATCCACGAAAATACCCACTGATTGCTTCACTAATTGCATGATAAAGAGCATGTTCTTCGTGATAATTCTCACGAATCATGTCTTCTCTGAAAACAGCAGTTTCAACCGCTGCATAGATTTTTTTGACATCCATTGTACCTACTTGACCTCGTACAAGAGAATAACCTTTGTTCTCATACTGACCTTTTATTATTTGACTAGTTTCCTCATCTGCTAAAACAAGGTTTAATGCAATTTTACCTATACCTGTATCCTTCATATTAACTCCTCAATGTTGTCTATTCTTTTATTTATTATATCATTAATTCCTGATTGATTATATATTGTTACACTATAAATATATATATGTTGATTTACTAACTATAACATTATATGATAATAAGAGAACCACTGATTAAAGGAGGAAAAGTATGATTCCATCACTATCCATTATATTTATTGTCATCAGCGCACTACTTTGTTTTCTGATTCCTGTATTAGGCTATAAACTTGTTGCAAAAGGTCCGCATAAATATGCAGGTGTACTTATTGGTGGTGCTTTGTCTTTCTTTTTATCCCAAATGGTTGTACGCATTCCGATCATGCAATTATACTTGCCAAACCAACAGTGGTATTTGAATTTAGGAAAAAGCGCACTTGGAATGGCACTTTTTCTTGGATTTACCGCAGCATTATTTGAAACAATGGGTAGACTGTTCACTCTTAATCTATTACTCAAAAAAAGTCTTTCCTACCGAACTGGTGTTATTCATGGTTTAGGCCATGGCGGCATTGAAGCAATACTATTAGTTGGTCTTAATTATGTTATTTTCGCATTTTTTGGTCTGTATTTAAACTCAGGTGTTCAAGAACCGCTGCTTTTTATCATACCTCATGAGCAACAGGCCTTAATCAAATCATTACTTGTCGATACACCAAGCTATCTGTTCATAATAGCAGGAATAGAACGTAGCTTAACAATCATTGTTCATATAAGTCTAAGTCTTCTAATCACCGTTGGCATAATGAAAAAACAACTGCTTAAATATACATTGATTACTATATCAATTCATACATTATTGGATGCTATCATAGTCTTTGTTTCATATCATACATCGAACGTATATATACTTGAAGGCATCGTTTTTGTGTTTGCACTTATCTCTATAATTATTATAATAAAATTAAAGAACACAATTCCAGAGATGCCACATAAAGATGAAGCATCTCAAGCTGTTGATGAAGGATATTAATTATAACGATTTATATAATTGAGAATTTCTCTAGAATTTCATCTTCAAATTTCATTGTTTTGTTCTTAAGTTCACCCACTTTTTCACTCATTTCTCGAACAAAGCTTTCATCTTTAATTGAACCCAGATTGATCTTAACATTGAGTAAAGCAGATAAAACTGCACTTCTAGCTACCATTATGGATACCAACCCGTCTGTCATTGCGTTTTTATTACCTTTCTCAACGACTATTGCAGCAAGTCCCATTGTATCATATGCTTTTTGTGCAATCAGAAATGGTGTTTTTGATGCTTCTATTAAACCATCTTGAATTGCCTTTGTTCTTTCGATTTTAGCTTCCTCAGTATCTTTTGGCAGTGAAAATGCATTCATCACCAATGTAAATGCTTCGCTGTCTTTTTGGATATCGTCAAGCAAACCGACTTTTAAGCTTGAAGCCTGATCACGAATGACCTTCATTTCTTCTTCAACTTCAACAAACTTCTTTTTACCGATGGTCAGGTTCGCTACCATCTCCGTTAACGCTGCACTTAACGATCCGCATAATGCAGCAATTGAACCTCCACCTGGAACAGGTTCTTTAGATGATGTTGCATTTGAAAACTCTACTAATGTTAAATTTTTCATACATATCCTCACTTTATCAATTATTTTAGTCTTTTATCCACAACTATGTTGCCGTTCTTCACAACCAACTCCACAATGTTCATACCAAGGTGATAAGGAAGAAAATCGATAGTTGGATATTCCAGCATAACTAAATCAGCTTTCTTACCTACCTCTATGCTTCCTATTGAATCATCCAAGAGAAGGGCACATGCCCCGTTGATTGTTAATGCAGCAATTATTTCATTTATGTTCATTTTCATTTTGAGTGCAGCCAAGCTAATAACTAAAGGGATTGAATGCGTGAAGCAGCTGCCAGGATTAAAGTCCGTAGCAAGGGCTACCGGAACGTTAAGCTCTATGAGCTTTCTTGCCTTTGCGAATGACTCATTCAAGCTAAATGCTGTTGCAGGAAGCAATGTTGCAATGGTCTTTGACTGTGCTAAGTCTTTCATTCCTTGTTCTGAAGCAACCAACAAATGATCAGCTGAAGTCGCATGCATACTAGCCGCTAACTCCGTTCCACCCAGTTGAACTATTTCATCTGCATGGATTTTCAACTTTAACCCGAGCTCTTTTGCACATGTAAGGTAATATTTAGATTCCTCAACACTAAATACGCCTTGTTCACAAAAAACGTCTGCAAACTTAGCTAAGTTATTTTGAACAACAATTGGTAAGACTTCATTGATGACAAAATCGATATAACCTTCAGTGTTACCCTTAAATTCTTCCGGAATTGAATGAGGACCTAAATAGGTAGCAACAACATCTACGACATGAAGTTTTTGTAATTCTTTCATGACTTCCAGTTGTTTAATTTCAGTATCGAAATCTAAGCCATAACCACTTTTCCCTTCAACTGTGGTAACACCCATTTCTAACATTTTATTTAATCGTAACTTGCCTAAATCCAACAGTTCATTGTAACTGGCTTCTCTCGTCTTCAGAACTGTACCGGCAATGCCTCCGCCGTCTTTCATAATATCCATATAACTTGTTCCATTTAGTCTCATTGCGAATTCACTGGCTCTATATCCGCCAAACACGAAATGGGTATGGGAATCGACAAAACCAGGTAATAGTGCTTTGTTTGCAGCATCAATATAAGTTGTAGTATGTCCTTTAACTATATCTTCACTTCTTATTTTTTCAATATCAAATTGTTGATCAAACGATTCCATAGATCCAACAAATCGAATTGTTTCATCTTCAACAATGACACAACCATTTTCAATGATACCAATATCATTCATCTCAGATCCGCATTTTGGGGCATTGCCACTAACCGTCACTAATTGGTTAATATTGGTAAAAACTAGCCTATTCACTTAACAACCTTGATTCTAATACTTGATTCATGCTGAAATTTTCAAGTCCTAAATAATACTGCGCACAATCGGTTAGTGCTTCCATCGGTACTAAACCAACGATTTCACTTCCGAGAACATTAACCCCATAGCGTTTACATTCCATTTTAACCGTTTCAAACACACGATATATCGATGTTTTGCTGAAATCTGTTAAGTTCATCGATACTTCGACGATGCCTCTTTCTTCAAGCTCAACACCCATCGCTTTACAATATCTAAATCCGCCACTTAAATGACGAATTTGTTTACCAATCTTAACGGCAATCTCTAGATTATCTGTATCCAGTTTAATGTTAAAGGCAACTAATGGCATCCTCGCCCCAATTGCTGTAACACCTCCGGTCGGGTGAATTGTGTTTGGTCCAAAATCCGGTTTAAACTCATCACCTTCCATTTTTTTAGCCATACCCTCAAATTGACCTTTTCGAATTTTCGCAAGATTTTCCCTATGTGGTGCAGTCGCTGACTTTTCATATAAGAAGAATGGATAATCATATAGTTCACTTGCTTCTTTTGCCACTTCTTTAGCTAGCTCATCCGCTTCTTTGATTGTCATATTCTTAATCGGTATGAACGGAATGACATCAACACAACCCATTCGAGGATGTTGACCCTCGTGTTTCGTCATATCAATCAATTCAATAGCCAATCCAATGGCTTCAATTACTGATTTTTTCACTGCTTCCGGCTCACCCATTAGTGTAACCACACTACGATTATGGTCTTCATCACTGCTATAATCTAATAATTTGACACCCTTTTTACCTCTAAATGTATCTAGTATTTTTTCTACTTTTTGAAGATCACGGCCTTCACTGAAATTAGGTACGCATTCAACTATTTTATTCATATTCCACCTCGTTCTTCCTTATGATTTCCTATTTTTAAAAACTCGTTCTATGACTTCATCGCTTGCAACAAATGGCATTGTAATATGGTTATCTCCACCGTAGTTTTTGTTATAGTCCTTTGCTGTTTCCATAGCGTGTTCATTTCTAGCCCAATTACGTCTTGCAACGCCAACCATCGTATCCCAAGGCACGCTGGCCATAAGGATTTCATCGACTCTTTCACTGCCATCCAGAACCATGCCGAATCCACCGTTGATCGCTTTGCCGATACCAACGCCTCCTCCATTGTGAAGCGAAACCATACTCATGCCTCTTGCTGCATTTCCGGCAAAACATTGAACCGCCATATCTGCCGTTACATTACTTCCATCTTTAATATTCGAGGTTTCTCTAAACGTCGAATCCGTTCCCCCCGTATCATGATGATCTCGACCAAGCATGATAGGACCCACCGCACCTTCTCTAATCATTTTATTAAATCGAAGTGCAATGTCTCTTCTTCCGATCGCATCCTGATAAAGAATACGAGCCTTCGTTCCTACAACCAGATTATTCTTCTTCGCATCACGAATCCAAATCCAGTTATCCCTATCCTGACCTCGTCTTGTCGGATCAATGACGTCCATTGCAGCTTGATCCGTTTTATCCAAGTCTGTCTCCAGACCACTTAAGCAAACCCATCTAAATGGACCATACCCATAATCAAATAGCATAGGCCCCATAATGTCTTCTACATAAGATGGAAAAATAAAACCTTCGCTAGTATCTACACCGTTTTTAGCAATTTCACTTACCCCTGAATCAAAAACGGCTTTCATGAACGCATTGCCGTAATCAAAGAAGTATGTTCCTTGAGCTGTTAATTCTTTGATAAGTTCAAAGTGCTGCCTAAGGGATTCGTTCACTTTTACAATAAAGTTTTCTTTATCTTCTCTAAGCAATCGCGTCCTTTCATCAAAGGAAATTCCGGCCGGGCAGTAACCACCATCATAAGGAACATGACAAGAAGTTTGATCCGACAGCAAATCAATGTGTATATGATGATCAACAGCATAGCGTAAAACATCAATAATATTACCGTGATATGCAATGGCAATTGTCTTTTTGTCTTTTTTAAACTCTTCAGCGATTCTAAACACTTCTTCAAGATTGTCTGAAACCTTTGAAATCCAGCCTTGATTGATTCTTGTCTCAATTCTTGAGTAATCTACTTCTGCAACGATACCCACACCACCCGCTATTTCAATCGCTTTAGGTTGTGCCCCACTCATGCCACCAAGACCCGATGTTACAAATAGATATCCAGCCAAGTCCTCATGTTCGCCGATGCCGAGTTTTAGTCGCCCGGCATTTATTATTGTATTAAACGTACCATGAACAATCCCCTGCGGTCCAATGTACATCCAACCTCCGGCCGTCATTTGACCATAATTAGAAACACCGAGTGCTGCCGCCTTTGACCAGTCCGTTGGATTATCAAACATACCAATCATTAAACCATTGGTAATAACCACTCTCGGACTGCTTTTATGTGATTTAAACAAACCAAGGGGGTGGCCTGAAGTAACAACTAACGTTTGTTCATCCGTCAAAACTTCAAGATACTTCTTAATCAGTTGATATTGCATCCAGTTTTGGCACACTTGACCTGTTTCACCGTACGTAACCAGTTCATAAGGATATAGACTAATATCAAAATCAAGATTGTTATCAATCATAACTTGTATTGCTTTTCCTTCAATGCAGTTTCCTTTGTATTCATCAATCGGTTTACCCTGAATATGACCTTCCGGTCGATATCGATATCCATAGATTCTACCTTTCGTCATTAATTCCTCTAAAAACTCAGGGGCTAATTGCTCATGCAGCTTTTCAGGAATATATCGTAAAGCATTTTTAAGAGCTAATTTTATTTCACGCTCATTCAGCAGCAACTCTCTTTTTGGCGCCCTTCGGTATTGAGTATCGAAAAACGGTTCCTCAGGTAAGTGTTGATCTAGACTGATAGATATGACTCCATTACTCATAAGTTTTACCTCCCTTATGATAATATATATGATGGTTCCTTTTTACTTGTTGAGACTTGTCTGTGTTTTCAATAATCGTTGTTAACTTTTCACTTGTTATAAGTGCTTCACAATGATTAATATCTTCATATAACTCTTTATCTTCAATCAGCATCGGTACGACGCTGCGGACCATAGCATATGCTTTTGATGTGACTTTACCCAGCTTCTTTATCGATAACTCTAATGTTTGGTCTTTCATAGAATCGTCGACTTTAAGTTGATTGTTCTGCATACGACGCAAATCAATCGCTTGAGCAGCGCACATAAATTCCATCGCAATGACACGTCTTACGTTTTTATAAACTTCCCTTGCTTTTCTAGCTCCGATAGTCCCCATCGATACATGGTCTTCTTGATTCGCTGATGATGGAATACTATCAACACTTGCCGGGTGGCAAAGAATTTTATTCTCAGAGACTAATGCTGCTGCCGAATATTGAACAATCATTAGGCCCGAATTAATACCGCCATTTTCAACAAGAAAAGCAGGTAATCCGCTTAATGCCGGGTTGACCATTCGTTCAATTCGACGCTCTGATATATTGGCCATTTCAGCTAATGCAATGCACATGAAGTCAAAGGCTAATGCAACCGGTTGACCGTGGAAGTTACCACTTGATATTCCCTCTTTTGTATCTTCAAATATAATAGGGTTATCTGTTACTGAATTCATTTCTATCTCAATTTTATTCCTTACAAAATTAATTGCATCACGGCTTGCTCCATGAACTTGAGGTGTGCAGCGTATTGAATAGGCATCTTGAACTTTCACTTCTCCCTGTACCGTCGTCATCTCACTGCCTTCTAACATATGAAGAATATTCTTGGCTGTTTCTATTTGACCTTCGTGTGGTCTAACTTCATGGATTCTAGGATCTAGAGCGGTAGTAATTCCAAGCAAAGCTTCAAAGGTCATGGATGCACTTAAATCCGCAATATCCATAAGTTGGATAGCATCATAAATAGTGTGCGCTCCAATGGACGTCATCACTTGCGTTCCATTTATCAGCGCTAGACCTTCCTTCGAGGTCAATTCAACTAATTCAATGCCCGCCTTTTCCATAGCGCTTTTCCCCGTCATAATTTCACCGTCAAGCTCTGCCTTTCCAAGTCCTAGCATTGGTAAAACCATATGAGATAGCGGAACCAAGTCACCACTTGCACCAAGCGAACCCTTTTCAGGAATCACAGGATGAACAAATTTATTCAACATTTCAACCATTGTATTAATGGTCTCATAACGTATTCCGGAATAACCTTTACACAGATTATTAATTCTAAGCAGAATAATTCCTCTGACAATCTCCGTATCGAATGGATTTCCTCCACCTACTGCATGAGAGATGATCAGATTCTTTTGTAACTTTTTGGATTCTTCTTTTGAGATAACAACTTCACTAAAATTTCCAAATCCTGTAGTAACGCCGTAGACCACTTTGCCTTCTTCAACAAATTCATCAACAACAGCTCTTGATTTATAAATCTTCTCAACTGCATCTTCAGCAATTGAAACGATTGCATTATGTCTAGTAACTGAAATAAAATCTTCTAATGTTAGGTTAATTCCATCAATGAGAACTTTTGATTGTTTTTTCATAGTAACCCTTTCTCGCCCAGTATAAACGGAAAAAAAGACAAATAAACTGTATTTAAACAGATTATTTGCCTCCAATTATCTAATGTCTATAGGCTTTCAATATTTAGCCACAACATCTCCAAAAGATGTGGGCTTTCTTTATTATATTATAACTTATTCTATGATTTTATGCAATTTACCATGGTAAATCGCTAAATACCAATCAAATAGCATAGAAATAAATCCCCCTATAAATGGACAAAAAATTATCCTACCTCGGAGGTAGGACAAAGCAATTTTTAATCTATTAAAATAAAAGGGGGGATTGTATTACTAGGTAAGAATAACAAAGTCATATGACATTATGATGTATATATTATTACGAAAGAATTAAGTCTATAATTTATTGGTTAGTTCTACAAATTGATCTAAATTCAAAGCTTCTCCACGAATCTTTTGCGAAATACCTAACTCATCTAAAACTTGCCTGATTTTTTCTTTACTCAACTCTAATTCCGTTTGATGAGACAGTGTATTGACTAACGTCTTTCTTCGTTGTTGAAAAGCGCCTCTAATGATCTTAAACAAATAAGCATCATCGATATCCATATCTTTATATTTGTCCGTAGCCTCTAATCGAATAACAGATGATCCTACATTAGGTCTCGGAACGAAACAAGTTGCAGGTACATCAAGTACAATTTGGGGATTTGAATAATACTGCACTGAAAGAGATAATGAACCAAAATCTTTAGTAGAAGGTACTGCTTGCATACGCTGTGCAACTTCTTTTTGGAACATTACTGTAATTGAATCCAATGGAATATGTTCTTCAAATATCTTGAATATAATGGGTGTTGTAATATAATAAGGTAGATTAGCTACAATTTTGACTTTTTGGCCTTGCCATTTATTAATTGCAAATGGTTTTTGTTTGAGTTCTATATTGTAATTCACAGATTCTATCTGATTGGAATGATCTTCCTCGTGACGTTTATCTTTATTTTCTTGTACACTTATAAATCTAATGATTCATTTGTTCCCTTTGTAAGTATGATCATTGTCTTGTATCCGTCTTCATTAACACGCATAGGTGAAAAATGGCCAACTAAAGGATACAATTCCAAAACTGTACCTTCAGGAATAAAAAACAGATGACATTCATCGATATTATAAGGTTCTACACTGCCTACTTGTTTAT
>Ga0314774_1002198_pt1 | contig 11296 bp, 10 predicted proteins | sample MetaGCBIA2018_FD_204515 | JGI IMG/M metagenome (GOLD analysis project Ga0314774, IMG submission 204515) | Cryopeg brine microbial communities from Beaufort Sea near Barrow, Alaska, United States - CBIA 2018 | ecosystem: Environmental > Aquatic > Marine > Coastal | place: USA: Alaska | collected... | reverse complement strand
ACACAAAAAGAAATAGTCTTTGAACAAAACTTATTTTCCGGATAATTATTAATTTTACATCGGAAACACTGGGATATAGCTACGTTTTTGTTAAAATCTCAAAAACTTTCGGATGCTAGTGTGAATATGTATAAAAAAAGAAAACATCATGTATTTAAGTTATTGATTTTTATACATTTAAACAATTACCCTACTTGTAATTAATTTTGACAAAGCCATTGATTTTTTTATCTTATTGTTGGGTTTTGCTAAAATTTTGATAATTGAACCAAAGATTTCATTCTTGGACTTATTTTACAAATCTAATTGGCAGATTAATTGCTCGTATTTCTTTTCCTAAAAACCCATCAATTGCCTACACTGTGATTTAAAAAAAAAATCGCTGACCCGGTTAATCAACCTTAATTTCTTTGAAAGTTCTCATTTTGTCAGCTCTTTTAACATGAACCCATTCCGGCCAAGTGGATGCATCTTCGGCATCATAAACCCGTAATTTTTGGTTGGCATCCTCAATCAGTAAATCTTCGGCTTTACAACCCAAAATTTTGGCTGCTGCTGCAACTCCAGAATGTGTTGCGCCTCCAACTCCGTGGGAAAGTGTACTTGCTCCACAAAGATATACGTTTTCAATCTCAGATTTATTTTTAAAAGAAAATGGCCCCACTTGGTTTAATGTTTTTTCAGTCCCATACACATTACCTTTGGTAGAATTGATGTAAAATTCGTTTGTTTTTGGTGTCCCTAATTCGGCTTGAATTATTTTTTGCTTGGCTCCATGAATTATCTTTTCAATGTTGTTCATCAATTTATTAATGACTTTTTCTTTGAAAATTTTATAATTTTCGGAATGATAATCCTCTAGCCCATTAAATTCTGGCAAGTTATCATAATCTATATAAGTTACAACTTCAAAATTATGGTACCTACCGTTGAAACTTACAGGGTCTTTCATAGTGGTACAGCTAATAAATACGGCGGGAAAAGAATCTCCTTCAGTAATATTGCCATTCATTAACTCATCAAAATTAGCATCATCATTCTCATCTTTCATCATCCAAATATTGCCAGAATCAATCCCAAATTCGGTCACATCTATATCTAAAGTAAGGAACAAAATCAATGAAGTAACCGAATATTTTGTGTTTTCCAATTTCTTAATCAAACCTTTGCTTAAATATTCTTTGCCTACTAAATTTAAATAAGTAATGGAAGGGTCAGCATTAGAAACAATTGTTTTCGCTAAAATTTGCTGCCCATTTTTGAGTTGAATTCCAATGGCTTTTTTATTTTTAATTAAAATTTTAGCAACATCTTGCTTCACGCGTACTTCACCTCCATGTTTTTTGACACCGTTTGTCATTGCTTTTACAATGCCTCCGCCACCTCCCATTGGATAAAATCCTCCGTCAAAATAATGATTCATTACCGAGCAATGAACTGGAAAACAAGCGCGATTTGGTGGAAGGCCATGATCGCCACATTGAATGTTAAGAATGGCTTTTAGCAATGGATCTTTGATATGCCAACCAATAACTTTTTTTAAGGGGAATAATGCAAATTTTCCAAAATGTTTGGTTCTGAAAGGAACTGTTATTTTTTGCCAAAAGCCTTTAAGTTTTGGAATTAGTTGCAATTCATAGCTAACGCTTTGTACTAAAGTAAGGTATTCATTGATGTTTTTTGCTTCTTTTGGGAAACGAGCAGCAAGTGATTTATTCCAGTTTTCAATTCCAGCAGGAATATCTAATTTTTCACCATTTATTAAACAGTGTTCATAGGCATTTTTGTTCATTCGAAAAAAAACGACATCGTTTGCAATTCCTAAGCCTCGATACATTTCGTTTGTAGATTGACCTTCGTCAATGAGTCCTACATAATGAACCCCTGGACTAAATCTTTGACCGTTTAAACTAAAACTATGAGCCCAGCCTCCCGGGACATAATGTTGTTCTAACACCAGTACTTTTTGCCCAGCTCTAGCTAAACAAATTGCAGTTGATAGACCTCCAACTCCAGAACCTATAATAATTGTATCAAATTCTTCCATTTTATTTAATGGTTTACCAAAATACAAAATGGATAAAATATCTCAATTTGCAGTTTTAAAATTTATTTATTGCCATGATTTTCCAATTGATCCCAAAAATCAAAATAATTAAACCATTGAAGAGGGTATTTTTGGAGCATAGACTCAACGCTTTCGGTATAAGCTTTTAACAATCCTTTTTCATCACGATGCTTTACTTTGGCTTCTCTGGTATACAAATGATAATGCAAATTAGGCTCTTTCATTACATAAACAAAAACAACTGGAACTTGCAAACGTGAAGCAATTAGAAAAGGTCCTGCAGGAAAATGGGCTTCTCGTCCTAATAGTTTTTCGGATAGAGATTTTACACCTTTAAAATATCTGTCGCCTGTAAAACATATCAACTCATTCCTTTCCAAAGCTGAATTTATCTCAAAAATATGAGATAAATTGTCACTTATAAGAATAAATTTAACACTAGGCTTTTGTGTAATTCCTTCGAGATAATTCTTTATGGCAGAATGCTCTAAGTCAGTAGTAACAAGGTTTATTTGAAAATCAACATCTATTTCACTGAAAAAATGCTTTGCGATTTCAAAATTACCAATATGGGCACTAATTAGAATGCCTCCCTTTTTTTCAATTAAGAGTTTTTTTAGAATATCAACTCCGTCAAATTCATAGGTAAATTTGTTTCGCAATCCTGCCGAAATAGAAATTTTATCAAGAATAATTTGTCCAAAAGTGAAATAACTCTTGAAAATCATTCTTTTTGCTTTGAAATAGGAATAGCCTAATCTTTCTTTGAAATAATAAAAGATAGCTTTATTGCTTTTTTTTAGAAAAATAAAATAATAAGCGGCAACAAAATAAAGTACGAAATAGGCTGACCTAATACTAACGTTTTTAATAAAAAAGACAAATATTTTGTATCCTAAAACAGTTCCTTTAGATTTCCCTTCCCATTGACTCATTAATTATAATTTAGCTTTTAACTTATTTTCAATTAAGTCATAAAAACTTTGAAAAGAAGCAATCCCAACAAAATCTACTTCTGCTAACTTTACACCAAAGTTAGATTCAATAGAAACTACCAAATCAACATAATCTAAACTATCTAATCCTAACGAATCTTTTAAATTAGCTTCTGGTTGAATATCATTGGCGTCTGCCTCAAATTCTTCTACTAAAAAATCATTTATTTTATCAATTATTTCTTCTTTTTTCATCGCTTATTTTAAACTTTTTAACTACTAATGCTGAGTTTGTCCCTCCAAATCCAAAGGAATTTGACAAAAATATATCAAATTTTTTATTTAATGTGGTTTTAACTAAATTTAATTTTGTTGCATATTCATCAGGATTTTCTAAATTAATATTTGGTGCTATAAAATCATTTTGCATCATCAATATAGAATAAATAACTTCACTTGCACCCGCCATCCAACACTCATGTCCTGTCATAGATTTTGTGGAACTAACATATGGATTGCTTTCACTGAAAACTTTAAAAATTGCATTGGCTTCATTGCTGTCTCCAACAGGTGTTGATGTTGCATGTGCATTGATATAATCAATATCACTTGGTTTTAAATTTGCCTCATCAATTGCTCTTTGCATTGCTATTGATGGCCCTTCTACATTTGGAGTTGAAATATGTCCTCCATTGGATGAAAACCCATAACCAACAACTTCGGCAATAATAGTTGCACCACGTTTTATTGCTGATTCGTAACTTTCTAAAATTAATGTTGCACCACCTCCACTAGGAATTAATCCATCCCGACTTGCATCAAAAGGTCTTGAAGCTTTTGCAGGTTCGTCTTCTCTAGGAGAGAAAACACCCAAACCATCAAAACTGCTCATCGCATATTTATTGATTTCTTGCGCTCCACCACAAATTATGATTTCTTGAAAACCACTTTTAATTAAAAAATAGGCCAGTCCTATTGAATGAGAACCACTAGCGCAAGCTGCACTAATAGTAAGATTGATTCCTCTTAATTTAAAAATCGTCGAAAGGTTCATTGTAACAGTCGAATTCATCGATTTAAAAATAGCTCCCGAACCAATTAATGCCGTGTCTTTTTTCTCGCGAATAATATCTGTGGCCTCAATGACTGCTTTTGAAACGCTGTCATTACCATACATAATTCCAACTTCATTTTCTTCGAAAAAAGTCTCATCAATTTTGGCATTTTTCAAAGCTTCAATTGTTGCCATATAGGCATATTCTGTTTCTTCACCAAGACTTATTCTTTGTCTTCGGGTAAGTAATTTTTTTAAATCTGGTTTGGGAACCATTCCGGTTAAAGCAGATCGAAAACCAAATTCCTTGCGTTCCGGATCAAAAACAATTCCTGATTTTCCTTGATATAGCGAATCCTTAACTTCATCTAGTGATGTTCCAATACACGAGTAAATACCCATTCCTGTTATGACAACTCTTTTATTCATAATCGCTAAAGTAATTTTTAAGAATAAATACCTCCGTTTATATTAATTATTTCCCCCGTGATATAACTTGCTTTTTTTGAAACCAGAAAACTCACTAAATCAGCAACTTCCTCTGCTTCACCAAAACGATTAACCGGAACCATTTTTATTAATTCCTTTTCATCTAACTGGCTAGTCATATCAGTCCTGATGAAACCTGGAGCTACTGCATTTACAGTTATTTTCCTTTTTGCGATTTCTTGTGCCAATGCTTTTGTAGCAGCAACTACAGCTCCTTTTGCTGCAGAATAATTAGTTTGTCCCGGGGTTCCTTTTACTCCCGACAGCGAAACAATGTTCACAATGCGACCGTATTTATTGCGCAACATTTTTTGCATAAAAAAATTAGTTACATTGAAAAAACCATTCAAACTAGTATCCACTACACTTGTCCAATCTTCCAGGCTCATCCACATAAATAATCCGTCTTTTGCAATTCCAGCATTATTGACAATTACCTCAACTATGGCTTCTGGATTTAAATCCTGCCATTGTGTTAAAGCTGCTTTTACTTCTTCAAAATTAGCAACATCAAAGGGAATAAGCTCTCCTGTCCCTCCATTTTTGATTACTATTTCTAAAGTTTTCTCGGCAGCTTCTTTGTTAAATTGATAATTTATTAGAATATGGTAATCAGAATCTATAGCTAATTTTTGACAAATTGCACTGCCGATTCCTCTTGAGCCTCCTGTTACTAATGCGCACTTCATATTATATTTTAAATTGTAGTTTTTTAATAAGAAATAAGAATTATTTTATTTTATTTTATTTTATTTTATTTTATTTTCGAAAAAGCTCTGCGTTTTCAAACCACTGATTTCCAAGGACTTGTCCGTCTGGTTTTAAAAAACCCCATTTTCTTTCATTTTTCACTCTTGCCAAACCATTTATAAATCCTTTTTCGTCATCTTTAAAAATTGAAAAAATTCCACCAGCAGTAATTTCGTATTGAGTTGGAATTACTAATTTTCCAGAAGTATTAATAAACCCCCAATTTTTATCTTTTACGGGTGCTAAGCCATCTGCACTAAAAACTTCAGCATCATTATATATAGATTCAATTACTAATGTTCCTTTTATATCAATAAATCCCCATTTTTTTCCAACTAAAACAGGAGCTAAATTTTTATTAAATGCTTTCGCTTTGTCAAATTTTGGTTCAATTATCCAATTCCCTTTTAAATCTACAAATCCAATTTTATCATTCTTTCTAACATAAGTTAGGTCTTGACTTGAAAAATCCCATATTTTATCAGCGCCTTCAATAGCAATAAATTTTCCGGCAACGACCAATCCAAAAGCCGTTCCGCTTTTTGCCCAAGTAACGTTTTTAAAATAATTTCCAATTTCGTCATAAATAATTTCAACAACAACTTTACCTGTATTATCTATAATTCCCCATCGATCATTGTTTCTTACTCTGGCAAAACCATTTTCAAAAGATTTTACAACATCATATTTCGGTTCCAAAACAATTTCCATTTTGTTGTTAATCAAACCTATTTTATCTCCTTGTCTTATAAATGCCACTCCGTCTTCAAAATCAAAAACCTTGTCTGAGTATGGCGCAGTAAGCGTTTCTCCCTTTTTATTAATATAAATCCAATTTTTGTTTTTTTCTACAACACAAATGCCATCATTAAAATATTTGACATCGTCAAAAATAGCTGGAATAGTCCATTCACCTTTGGAGTCAATAAATCCCCATTTCCTATCATCTTCTATTGCTGCAAAACCATCTGAGAAGCTTTTAGCCGTTTCAAATTTTGGTTGAATGGCAAATTCACCATTTTTAGAGATATATCCAAATTTCCCGTCCTTCCTTACCAATGCTAACTCTTGAGCATTTGTAAATTGAGTTAATAAAAATAAAATAAATAGTGCCTTTTTCATAATTGCAAGTTTATACGATTTAAAGCAAAGTACTAATTATTTATCAAATAATCTTTCACTTTTTGAACAAAAGGATACATTACTTGATCTTCACTGAATTTCGGAATAATCTTGCGAGTATCGTCGTATATTTTTTTAGTTACAGACGAAATTTTATCATTTTGTTCTAAATAATCAATTGCCTGAACAATAGTAATCAACTCTATTGCCAATACTTCAAATGCATTCTCAATTACTTTTGCGGTAATTACAGCCGCATTTGTCCCCATACTCACAATATCCTGATTGTCATTGTTATTAGGAATACTATGAACATACATTGGATTTGATAACATTTGATTTTCGGCAGTTGTTGAAGTTGCTGTAAACTGAACACCTTGCATTCCAAAGTTGAATCCTAAAGTTCCAAGATTTACAAATGGGGGAAGAATTTCATTTATTTTTGAATTTAATAAATAATTCAATTGTCGTTCTGCAAGCATGGTTAATTTTGTAACCACAATTTTCAATTTATCCATTTCCAATGAAATATAATCGCCGTGGAAATTACCTCCGTGAAAAATATGTTGATTTTTCACATCAATTATCGGATTGTCGTTGGCCGAATTAAATTCGTCTTCAAGAATTGATGCTACATTGTTTATGGTTTCAAGAACAGGGCCCAGAATTTGAGGAACACAACGCAAGGAATAGTATTCCTGCACTTTTTCTTTGAATATCTCTTCAGTGTTTTCACCAGTGTATAAATAATCTTCTCTTTTTTTGATTAGCGTACTGTCTTCAAGATTTTTTCGCATTCTTGCCGCTACTTCCCTTTGCCCTTTATGACGTTTGGTATTATTTAATTCTTCCGAAAAATGATCGTCATAAGCTTGAACAATTTCATTAATGGCACAAGAAAATTTCAGAGACCAATCTAACAATTTATTGGCATTATGTACATTTACAACACCAATTCCTGTCATTACCGACGTTCCGTTGATCAATGCCAAACCTTCCCTAATTTCAACTTGAATAGGTTTAAGATTTTCTATTTCAAAAACCTCTTGGGTTGCTCTTTTTTCTCCTTTATAAAATACTTCTCCTTCACCAATCAAAACTAAAGCAAGATGTGACAATTGCACTAAATCGCCACTAGCTCCTACACCTCCGTGCTCAAAAATTAAAGGAGTAATATTTCTATTGATAAGTTCCTTCATCAAATGAATTACTGAGGGATGAACTCCAGAATTTCCTAATGAAAGCGTATTTAATCTTGCCAAAATAGCAGCTTTTACAAAAATAGCACTTAAAGGTTTGCCTGCTCCTGAGGAATGACTTCTAATTAAATTGTATTGCAATTGAAGTCTGTCTTCGTCTTTAATACGGTATTGAGCCATAGGGCCAAAACCTGTATTTACTCCATAAATCACTTTATTTTTTGAAAATTCACTTAGAAAATTAAAACTTTCATTTACTCTATTTAAAACAACCTCACTTATAGCAATCTTATTATTCTTAAAGATAATTGATTCAAACTCTTTTAAACTTAAATATTCATTTATAGTATTCATGCAATTTGGGTATTTTTTTAACCAAATAACTTAAAAATTAATTTTTATTTAGAATTTAATGTGGTTAATTTGGAGTACTCAAATGTAGTCAATATCATTTAGAAATAAGTATTGATTTTCTTTTTGGTTAAGACCATTAACAAATAAACATTATTACTACACAAACAACAACTTACGAATTAACGTATTAAGAATGAAAGATTTTGGTTCAGACAAAAAGAATGTTATTCAGGCAAATTTAGACGCACAAAAAATTGCCTTCGCTCCTATTATGTTTCAAGCTGCAAAGTCCCTTCGAAATTTGGGTATTTTGGAATATCTCTTTAATAAAGACAAAGCAAGTATAGAAACTATCGCAACTGATTTAAATTTATCCATTTATGGTGTAAAAGTACTTCTAGAGGCTGGATTAAGTTTAGAAATTGTTTATCTGAAAAATAATGAATTTATTCTGACTAAAACAGGCTATTTTATATTGAGAGACAATATGACCAACATAAATATGAATTTCACACAAGATGTAAATTATATTGCGATGAATCATCTTGAAGAATCTATTATAAATGGGAAGCCTGAAGGATTAAAAAAATTAGGGAAATGGGATACCATTTATCAAGGATTGTCTGAATTGCCAGAAAAAATCAAAAAAAGCTGGTTTGACTTCGACCATTTTTATTCTGATTATTCGTTTTCGGAATTAATGCCAATCTTGTTTGAAAAAAATCCTAAGAAAATTTTGGATGTGGGTGGAAACACAGGAAAATTTTCAATACAATGTGCCAATTATAATCCAATGGTTCAAATAACCATTTTGGATTTACCTGGTCAAACCAATGTTGCCCGAAAAAAAATTACCGAAGCCGGATTTCAGGATAGAATTTCGGCAATTGACATCAATTTATTAGACAATGATATCCCTTTTCCAAAAGGTTTTGATGTTATTTGGATGAGTCAATTTATTGATTGCTTTTCATTAGAGGAAATTTCCGGACTTTTTAAGAGAGCGTATGAATCGATGACAGAAGATGCTTGTTTATATATTCTGGAAACATTTTGGGATTTGCAAAAATTTCGAGCCTCAACCTATAGCTTGCACGCTATTTCATTATATTTTACTGCTGTTGCCAATGGAAATAGCCAAATGTTTCATTCAGAAGACATTCTGAATATTATCGAAAAAGCAGGTTTTGAAGTTGAAAAAATCCACAAAAATATTGGCATTAGTCATACTCTGATAAAATGCAAGAAAAAATAATATAAATTTAAAATTATGTTACACGAATATGTAGATGTTTTAATAATAGGAGCTGGTCCATCTGGATGTGTTTCCGCATCTTATCTACATAAAAATGGTGTAAAAATAAAAGTTGTTGAAAAAACAAAATTTCCAAGACTGGTTGTTGGTGAAAGCTTAATTCCTAGAGTGATGGATCATTTTGCCGAGGCTGAATTATTTGAATGTTTAGACGCCATGAATTTTGAAAAAAAATTGGGTGCTCGTTTCATTAGAGGCGAAGAAGTCTGCATTTTTGATTTTAGTAAAAAATTTGGAGAAGGTTGGAATTGGACTTGGCAAATGCCAAGGGCTGATTTTGACAACACTATGGCACAGGAAATAATAAAAAAAGGAATTGATTTAGAATTTGAATCGGAAGTAATATCTGTTTCTTTCGAAGGAAAAAATTCCACTTCAATTGTTAAAAATATTGATGGGAATCTAAAAGAAATTCATGCCAATTTCATCATTGATTCCAGTGGATACGGCAGGGTTTTGCCAAGACTTTTAGACTTAGACACACCTTCAAAATTAGACTCACATTCGTCTATATTTTCTCACTTCAAAGACATTAATCGCCCGGAAGGAAAGGAAGGGACACTAATTTCTTTTGATATTCTGGAAACTCAGGTTTGGCTTTGGGTTATCCCTTTTTCAAACGGAAATACAAGTGTGGGAATTGTTGGGCCAACAAATTTTATCAATTCACTTTCAGAAAACAAAGATAATAGTGAAGCATTAAACAATGCTATAAAATTATCGGATTATTATATCAAACGATTTGCAGGTGTTGACTTCTTGTTTAAACCTATAAAATTAGAAAATTATTCGCGTTCAGTAAAACAATTGTATGGTGATGGTTTTGCTTTAACAGGAAATAGTTCAGAATTTTTAGATCCCATTTTCTCATCAGGGGTTGCATTTGCTACCGAATCTGGAATCCTTGCTGCTAAACTTTTTCTAAAAGAATCTCAGGGAATAGCCGTAGATTGGGAGGAAGAATATAGTGGATATATGAAACGAGGCATTGCCGTGTTTACCACTTATGTAAAGGAATGGTACACCGGAAACCTACAAACTTTATTTTTTCATCAACCAGAAGACCCTGATGTAAAGCGAAAAATATGTGCTATATTGGCTGGTTATGTTTGGGATAACAACAATCCTTTTGTTAAGAAACACGAAAATGTCATTAAAAACATGGCCTATTTATTAAAAATGGGAAGTGTTAAAAAAAGAGGAAAACCTAGTAATTAGCCAAATTCCCCCTCTTTATATTTATAATCTATTTAATAGGCTTTTTTCAACAACAATTTCGCTAAAGATTTTCCTGTTTTGGCAAACCCTTCTCCAATTCTGCTCTCATTGCTATAGTTATTTCCCCATTGGTCTCCTGGAGCATTATCGCTAGAGATTTCAAGTAAGACATTTGATTTATTATTGGTTTCAACAAATAATAATTTGGTCGAAACTTTAGCATGTTGTTTCATTATTCCTACATCCCAACCTGGATAAATCCACACTGTTTCTACAATTAAAGTATATTTTGCATCGGTTAAACCCTCTTGAAAAAAAACATCCTTATTTTCCTTTGAATAAATAACATTCATTAACTCTAAAAATTTCGGATTCCATATTAATTCTTTACTTGAATCCCATTTCTTTTTCCAAACATCTCCACCTCCTCTGCTTTTATCATTTAACGCTCCTCTTCTATCTTCAACATATTGTTCCTCAGATAAATTATCTTTCATCAAAGTCATTTTACTGTAGTCAAACTCTACATTAACATCCTTTTGATCTTTGAGGAATCCAAAATCTCCTTGCACGACTTTCATTTTTTGAGCAGTCATCAAGCAAGAAACAAACAATACTGCAATTACCATTAATTTTTTCATATACTTTAATTTTATTTAAAATCTTATCACTAGCATCCGAAAGTCGGCATTTTAAAAAGCCCTCAGAATCCTATATTTTTGAGTTCAACAAAAAACTGTATAAACATGGGACTCTTCAGGCGAAACAAAAATAACAATAAACCAATAATTC
>Ga0314774_1002197_pt1 | contig 11304 bp, 7 predicted proteins | sample MetaGCBIA2018_FD_204515 | JGI IMG/M metagenome (GOLD analysis project Ga0314774, IMG submission 204515) | Cryopeg brine microbial communities from Beaufort Sea near Barrow, Alaska, United States - CBIA 2018 | ecosystem: Environmental > Aquatic > Marine > Coastal | place: USA: Alaska | collected... | reverse complement strand
AAATTTGTGATTCAGGGCGTTAACAATTTTGATAAAAAACAGGAGTTGCCTTTAGGGTTAAAGATTTTTAAAGCTGGATTAGCGAGCATAAAAATTGACGATTCATCAAATTTGAATAAAAAAGTTTCGGTTTATATAAAAGATAAATTAACGGGCTTGACTTATCAAATTAATGACAATCCTTTCGAAATAAATTTAGAACCGGGTGAATATCTTGATAGATTTTCTATGACATTTAAATCGGGAAAAAAGAATGACCATGATGATAAGGATGATGACAATGACGATGATAATGACAAGCATAAGGAAAATAATGCTGATTTGTTAAATATACCAGGACAATTTCTTGTTTACATGAATAACAGAACTTCCGAATTGCAAATTACCAAACCTGTTGATACCGAAATAGAAACCGTTAATTTATACAATTATTTGGGGCAACTGGTTAAAACTTGGAATACAAATCTTAATGATTCTGCTATTTATCTCCCAGTAAATGTTTCCACTGGAGCTTACATTGTTCAAATAAACACCCAAAACGGCCCGGTGGTTCAAAAGGTAATTATGGAGTAAAAAGGCAAAGGTAAATTGTTTTAATTGAAAGGAATCCATTAGCCTATTATTGCATAAGAATTGATTTTTTGTGTTGCCAATCCTTAAATTTAATTTACACAACGAAGTCGTTTTGAAATCGTCAAAAATCAATTTAGGACGGGTCATTTATTTTAGGCAAAATAAACTGCCCTGCCGAAAGTTTCGGAAGCCTTCCCAACGCTTCAGCTGGCTCGTCGCTAAAAATGTTCACAGAACATTTTCTTAACGTTCCGCCCTATTTCTTTTTTGGGCGATGCAAAAAAGAAAAAGAAGAAATGGATGGAGTTCCAAACATGATGTTTAATTCAAAACAGACAAATAAATTAAAAACAGCAATCTATTGAACATATTGCCATCCGGCTCATGGGAAGAATTATAATAAAAAATATAACTATGAAATAGTAGATGTATAGTATATTTAGGATTAAAAATTATAGTTGTATAGCTATAGTAGGATTTATTTAATAACCTGTATAGTTATTTTAGGACGGGTCAGACGGGTCACAACACCAGTCACAATAAGGGCTCATGGGAGGCAAAAGGGAGGATACTCCATACATAGTGTTATAGTAGTGTTATAGTGACTATAACACTCGGGCTAAAATTGATCAAAAAAGATAAGTCAAATAACAGGAATTTTGGCTCCAAAAAAGCTTTGAAAAAAGAAAAATACCAAAAATACAAATAGTTTGAAATTTAGGGAGTCTCTTTTAGCAATTCCAATTAAAAATTGAGAAAAGCAACCAAAATTTAAAGTTATTTTATACACCATATTGGGCCAAAAAGTGCAAAGCTGTGAAACCAAAGTAAATACCCAGAATTTAAATAGGTCAAATATGCCAAAACCAGGTGTTTATGTGCTGTTTGCCTATTCTTAAAACGGCAGAATAACCAAAAAATAGCGATTAATTAATGTCAAAATAAGCCATTTACATTAAATAACATACCATTTGTATTAATTTACTCCCCATTCATTTAATAATCAGCTCTTTGACAACAAGATATTTCTAAAAAAACTATATTTGATGTACCCAATTATGCTTAACGTATGATAAAAAATTACCCCGCTCTAAAAAAATTAGCATCCCTATTTTTCTTGTTATTTGCATTTACTGCTTTTTCGCAAACCCAAACATTCACAACTCTTGTTCCCGGTCCTGGCACCGTTACTGTACCTCCTGGTGTTACGCAAGTTACCCTTGAAGCTTGGGGTGGTGGTGGTGGTGGTTCAAGTTCTTGGGAAAATAAATATTCAGGCGGAGGCGGCGGCGGCGGTGCTTATACTATTGCCGTTGTTAGTGGTCTTACTACAGGACAAACAATTAGTTACAAAATTGGAAATGGTGGGATAGGAGGATGGGATAATCAAACAGGTCAAGCAGGATTGAATCCGCAAAGAGGCAATCCTGGAGAACCCTCTACCTTTACAGTGTCTCCCTCTTTATCCGTAACCGTTAAAGCCAATGGAGGTATAGGAGGAGGTGTCAACTTTACCTCAAATGGATATTCAGGCGGAGCCGGGGTGATGCTGAAGTTCCTCTAGAAACATTTCCTTTACGCGTATTAAGCTATCATGGTGGAGCAGGAAGCCCTGGCTCCAATAATTATAAAGCTAATGGTGGTGGTGGCGGGAGTAGTGCTGGTATAGGTTCTATAGGAAATCCTGCTAGTGGCTTAAATGGTGGTATAGCTCCTGTTGGAGGAGGTAAAGGGGGCAATGGAAGCAATGGAAATCCTTCTCCAGGTTTTGTTCCAGGTGGTGGTGGTGCACCGGACGCAATTGGAATCGTTTGGGCTTATGTTGGAAGTAATGGGGCGGCAGGCCAAATAAGAATTACTTGGAGTTATCTTAATTTTATTGAAACTACCAAAAACGATTATGTTGATTTTGGAAATAACCATGGCTTAACAAGTGCTTTTTCATTGGAAGCTTGGGTTTTGCAGAAAGCAACTGTTACAAAAGGTACTATTATTTCTAAAGGAGATGCTAAAACAGGAAACTTAAGAGGTTATCATTTATTTTTAAATAATGGCAAACCTAATTTAACTTGGTACGATAATACTGGAGTTGAAAAAATAAATATTGAATCACCAACCGCAATTCCAATTAACAAATGGTACCATATTGCTGCCACTTTTGATGCCTCATCAAATAAGGCAATATTGTATGTAGATGGTGTTGAAGTTAAAAGAGGAACACCTACAGCCTCCCCACCAATAGGGGGAACGGAAAAATTCATTTTGGGCGCTATGTATGATAGCGGAACGCCAACAATTCCTAAAAATAATTTTGATGGTTATATTGATGAAGTTCGTGTTTGGGATGTGGCCTTAACGGCGCAGCAAATACACGAAATGATGAACCAGGAAATACAAATAAACACTATTACAGGAAAAGTTAAAGGAAAAACAATACCAATGGATATTTCTGGTGTAGGATTAACTTGGACAAATTTGAAGGGTTATTACCCTATGAATGACAACACAACCAATGATAAATCTAGTAAGGGGAAACATGGTTCAACTAAAAATATGCTTTCATTTGAACCTCAAACTGCGCCTTTGCCTTACAAATCAAATGCAAATGGTAGTTGGGATGCACAAGCCACTTGGTTAAACGGCGACGTTCAAAATTTGCCAAATAGTTTGGGAACTTATGGTTTGAATATTGTGCAAACATCTCATAATATTACTTCCGGTGCTAAAAATATCACAGTTTTAGGCTTAATTTCAACAGCGGGTAAATTAACCATGAACGGAGATAATGTTGCCGGAACAGGACAAAGCCTAATAGTTACCCATTATTTGGAATTGGACGGAGTGATAGATTTAGAGGGAGAATCACAACTATTACAAGATGAAGGATCAATTTTAGACCAAGATAGTGGTGGCTATATAGAACGTGACCAGCAAGGTACCGCAAACAGTTTTAATTATAACTACTGGTCGTCATCAGTGGGGCCTATTTCCGCTGCTAGCACTAAACTTACCAGAGGAACAGGAATAGCAAGTACAAATGCAAGCCACAAATTAGTCGATGTTTTAATGGATGGAACCTCTTCAAGTTCTCCAGTTTCTATAAATTTTCAACCAGCGTATTGGTCAGCAGATTCAGGTCCATCATCTCCAAGAACTATAAGCAGCTATTGGCTATACACCTTTTATGGTGCCGATGATAATTATTGGGCTTGGAAATCAATCAATCAAAATACGCCGATACTTGCAGGCGAAGGCTATACCATGAAAGGAACTTCTGGTAATGTGCCAATCGCAAATCAACAAAATTATGTTTTTAAAGGAAAACCATATAATGGGGATATAACTTTAGCACTTGATAAAAATATTACAACAGCTAATCCGTCTGGTGATGTAGACAGGTTAATAGGAAATCCGTATCCGTCAGCGTTGGACTCAAAATTATTCATTTTAGATAATTTAAGTACTACAAATGGAGGTACAAATACCAAAGGAAATATTATTAATGGTGCCCTTTATTTTTGGGATCATTTTGGTTACGTAAATTCACATAATCTTGGGGCTTATGTGGGTGGTTATGCTACGCGAAATTTAACTTGTGGAGCTCCTGCAATTTCAAATGACAGTCGTATTAATCATAGTGTTGGTCCACAAACCGTTAATAACCTTGATAAAACACCCGGTAAATATATACCGGTAAATCAAGGATTTTTTGTGATTACTAACACAGTTACTGGTGGAAACATTGTTTTTAAGAACAGCCAACGAGTGTTTGAAAAAGAAAATACAGGAAATTCAGTTTTCATGAAATCTTCCAAAACTAAAGGGGAAAGTAGCCAAAAAACTAAAGAAAACTCAAGCGCACGTCCAATTATTAGATTGATGTATGATTCGCCTACAGGATATCACAGACAAATTGCTGTAGGAGCTGTTGAAAATACAACCAATAATTTTGATTTAGGCTATGACGCACCCATTGCAGATATAGGCATCGAAGACATGTATTGGGTTATACAAGGTGTAAACCTTGTAATTCAGGGAGTTCCTAATTTTAATGATGATCAAGAATTTCCAATCGGCGTTAAAATTGCAAAGGCAGGTTTGGCAACCATAAAAATTGATGCACTTGAAAATATGGATGAGGACATTTCGATACAGATTAAAGACAAATTAACGGGTGAAACTCATAATATTTCCCAAAAACCTTTTGAAATCAATTTAGAAGCAGGAACCTATTTAGACAGGTTTGCATTAACCTTTAAAACACAAAAATTGGTGGCCGAAGATGTGAAAGCTGAAGTATTGGTACCGGCTATAGCGCAACCCATAATAGAAGGTATTCATGTTTTTATGAACAATGCCATAAAGGAATTGCAAATAAAAAATAACAGCACCGAGGAAATAACAAGCGTGGCTTTAATAAATGCTGTAGGACAAACCGTTAAAACCTGGAATTCCAATTTTAACATAAGAATCATTTCTTTGCCGGTAAATATAGCAACAGGAGTTTATTTAGTACAAATAAACACCATAAATGGGAAGACCGTTAAGAAAATTAGTGTGGAGTAAAAAGGCTGAAAGAGTAATTCAATATTCCAAAATATCGAATTAATTGAAATCAAACTCCCTTTCCTTCGGAAAGGGCTGGGGATAGGAAAAAAATATAATATCAATGCCTAAATTATGTCAACAGAATTTGATATAATTTAGGCATCGATATTTAAAAAATTGATAACTTATAACTTAAAACTTACAACTAAAAACTCCCTACTTAAATGCGGAAATTCCTGTAATATCCATTCCTGTAATTAACAAGTGAATATCGTGCGTTCCTTCATAAGTAATCACGCTTTCTAAATTCATCATATGACGCATAATAGAATATTCGCCGGTAATTCCCATAGCGCCAAGTATTTGACGGGCTTCCCGTGCAATATGAATTGCCATATCAACATTGTTTCTTTTCGCCATGGATATTTGAGCGGTTGTTGCCCTGTTTTCATTTTTTAAAACACCCAAACGCCAAGTCAATAATTGCGCTTTGGTAATTTCAGTAATCATTTCAGCCAATTTTTTTTGCTGAAGCTGCATTCCTGCAATAGGTTTACCAAACTGAATACGTTGTTTGGCGTAACGCAAAGCGGTATCATAACAGTCCATGGCAGCACCAATGGCGCCCCAGGCAATTCCGTAACGTGCAGAATCCAGGCAACCAAGCGGTGCACCCAATCCGTCTTTGTTAGGCAAGATATTTCCTTTCGGAATTTTAACATTGTCAAAAATCAATTCTCCGGTTGCAGAAGCGCGTAAGGACCATTTGTTATGTGTTTCAGGTGTTGAAAACCCTGCCATGCCACGTTCCACAAGCACTCCTTTAATTCTTCCTTCTTCATTTTTGGCCCAAACTACGGCAATATCTGCAAAAGGTGCATTTGAAATCCACATTTTAGCGCCGTTCAACAAATAATAATCACCCATATCTTTAATATTGGTGGTCATTCCACTTGGGTTGGAACCGTGATCGGGTTCTGTCAATCCAAAACAACCTATAAACTCACCGCTTGCCAGTTTTGGCAAATATTTTTGTCGTTGTGCTTCATTGCCATATTTCCAAATAGGATACATCACCAAAGATGATTGCACGGAAGCCGTTGAACGAACCCCGGAATCACCGCGTTCAATTTCTTGCATAATCAATCCGTAAGAAATTTGATCCAGTCCGGCACCGCCATATTCTTCAGGAATATAGGGTCCGAAAGCGCCTATTTCAGCCAAACCTGAAATGATGGATTTAGGAAATTTTGCCTCTTGTGCGGCTTCTTCAATAATAGGAGAAACTTCTCTTTTTACCCATTCTCTTGCAGCATTTCGAACTAAAATATGCTCTTCCGATAACAATTCATCCAATTGATAATAATCAGGAGCCTGAAATAAATCTTGTGACATTTGGTTTTATATTTTGTTGTTTACAAATTTACTAATTAAAATCTTTTATTCCTTACATTTGTGTGTTGTAAAAAAGTGCCTAAAGTACTTAGAGTGCCTAAAGTTAAAAAAGAAATTGCTTATGGAAAATAAAGAGTTTAGTAGGCAACTTGAAAGCAGAACTAAGAAATTTGCAATTAGTATTATTAAAGTATCCGTTTCATTGCCTGTTACCTCTGAGGAAGGGTGATAAAAAACCAGATTACAAAATCAGGAACAAGTATAGGCGCTAATTACAGAGAAGCAAATAGGGCAAGGAGTAAGGCCGATTTTAGGAATAAAATAAAGATTTGTGAAAGTGAAGCAAGTGAAACTGTTTATTGGTTAGAGTTGATTCTTATTTTAAATTAGGCTGATTTAACAACAACACAACTCATTATGAATGAAGCAAATGAAATTCTTGCTATTTTCACATCAATAGGTAAAAATTTAAAACTCTAGGCACTAAAAAAAGAACATAAAGTGAACTAAGAATAAAACAACTCTAGGCACTCTAAACCTTAGGCAATCTAGGCACTAAAAAAAGAACATGAAGTGAACCTAAAAATAAAAAAACTCTAGGCACTTAAAAAAGAACATGAAATGAACCAAAAAACAAAACAACTCTAGGCACTTTAAATTAGAAGTAATTATAAATGAAATACACCTTAGGAAAAGACGAAAAATTAAAAAGCCGCAAACTAATTGAACACCTGTTTGGGGAAGGAAAACGCGTTAAATCATTTCCTTTACAGTTGATTTATTTACAAATCAGCCACGATTCGGAGTTTCCTGTAAAAGTCGGATTTTCTGTGCCAAAACGGGTGGTGAAACTTGCCGTTGACAGAAACAGAATTAAAAGAATGATGCGTGAAGTATACAGGAAAAACAAATATTTAATTTCTGAAAACGTAAAAGAACCCTATATTTTTATGTTTATTTATACCAATAAAGAGGAACCGAAATATACCGATTTAGAGGAAGTATTTAAAAAAGTGTTCACTAAATTTTTAACTAAAATTGAAGAAGATGGGCAAGATTAAAAAATGGACAATAGGTGTTTTGGCTGGGTTGGCGCTTTTGGTTTCAGTTGGCTTTCAATCGGACTTTTTTGAAATTGCCAAGCAAATCGATATTTATACCACCTTGTTTAAAGAATTGAATATGTATTATATTGACGAGGTGAATCCGGCAAAACTGTCAAATAAGGCAATCAGTTCCATGCTCGAAAGTTTAGATCCTTACACGCGTTATTACGACGAGCAGGGGGTTGAAGACGCGCGTATTGCAGCTACCGGTGAATATGGCGGAATTGGAGCTGTTACCCGTTATAAAAATAACACATTGACCATTCGTGAACTGCTCAAAAACTCCCCTGCTGAAAAAGCTGGAATTAAACCGGGTGATAAAATTTTAAAAATTAACGACATTGAAGTCAAGGATTTTGATGAAACTGGTGTTGCCGCATTGCTAAATGGTTTGCCAAACACCAAAGTAAACCTTCAAGTTGAACGTCAGAATAAAAAAATAGAGATTTCTGTAGTTCGTGAAAAAATAACGGTGAATCCTGTTCCTTATTATACAATGCTGGCCAATGAAGTGGACTATATTTCTTTCACCACTTTCAATGAAAAAGCTTCAACCGAAGTAAAAAAGGCTTTTTCAGATCTTAAAGAACAAGGAATGAAAAAACTGATTATTGATGTCCGTGGAAATCCGGGCGGATTGCTGAACGAAGCGGTTTCCATTGCCAATTTTTTTATTCCGAAAGATAAAATTGTGGTAACCACAAAAGCAAAAATTGAAAAATGGAGCGACACTTATAAAACATTGCAAGAACCAATGGATTTAGAAATGCCCATGGCCATTTTAGTAAATAAACGTTCGGCTTCGGCTTCAGAAATCTTGGCAGGCTCGCTGCAAGATTACGACAGAGCGGTTATTATTGGGGAACGTTCTTTTGGTAAAGGGTTGGTACAGCGTTATTTACCGCTTTCTTACGGAGCGCAAATGAAAATCACCATATCTAAATATTATACGCCAAGCGGCCGCTGCATTCAGGAATTGGATTATACCAATACCGACGAAAAAGGCAATGTCCCTAAATTTTCAAAAAGTACCGAAACTTTTAAAACTGAAAAAGGAAGAACCGTTTTTGGCGGCGGCGGTATTTTGCCCGATGTTGAAATTGAAAAACCGGTAACTACAAAAACGACGGAAACCGTGCTGAATTCTGAGGCATTTTTTAATTATGCGACCCAGTATTTCTTCGAAAACAAAACGATTTCCGAACCTTCAAAATTTAAATTGAGTGAGTCAGATTATGTTTCTTTTAAAAATTATTTGGCTAAAAATCAGGAAGCTTTTGAAACAAAAACTGAAGCTGAATTTAAAAAAGCATTGGAAACAGCGGTCACGGAAAATTTAAACGGAAATTTATCTAAAGGCTATTCTGAACTTTTAACGGCTATTCAAACAGAAAAATTTAGAGAATTGGATAAAAACAAGGAGGAGATCATCAATGAATTGGCAGAAGAAATTATAAAAAGGTATTATTATGCGGAAGGCATTTATCAGCAAAAAGCAATCTTCGACAATACCATTTTAAAAGCCGTTTCTATTTTGAATAATTCGAAGGAATATAATGGAATTTTGAAAAATTAAACGATTTAAGGATTAATCAAATCAATAATTACACAACTAAACGAATAAACAGATAAACACTATATTTACGCATCATAACCAAACAAAGAAACGAGTATAACAAATTTTGAGCCACAGAGGAATGATTAATGGCGAGCAGGTGTTACTGCTAAAAAATAAAATTTAAATAAATGAAAAATTCTAGAATAAAAGAAAGAACGCGTGCACAGGAATCATCAGGTGCTATTGAGCGTTTATATATTTCTATGCGTCATATATTTACCAGAGGATTCTACAAACCAATGGGGATTTCAGGAGAGACTTTGAGACAATCTTTGTTACTGCTTCGCCCTGAAATTTACGGAACCATTGCAGAAGAAAAAGTGGAGTTAAATGGATTGATTTATGTGATTGAAAGACTTCCTATTGGCATTGAAGAATGTCGGTATATCAATTTAACTTCTGAGGAAGGCTACAGGAAATCGCATTTTAAAGCCATTGTTCCGCCCAAACGCAGAAGAAATTGTTACCGAATAGATAAAGATCAAATGAATATTGAGGTGACCCGAGGCAGGTCGGAAATCTATGACGTTTTAACGCATCTTACTTTTTTATTCATTGAATCACATAAAATTGCAGACAAAGTATTGATCAGTGATGGAAATGAAACCATTAGAGAATGGAAAAAATTAGAAGAAGTTGTTTTAAACAATTCAAAATTATCCAGGGATGAGCGCGATATTATGTTGGCGCATTTGGCAAGTATTTTAGGCCGAACTTTTGAAGAAACCCAATTGGTTCATGGCATTTTAGAAGAAAAAAATAATCCGGATCGGTTTTTTCAAATTATTTTTTGGCTTGGGAATTTGGCCATTAATGAAAAAGTTCATGAGTTAAAAAGAACCATTACTTTTAGCCCAGTATTGCGTGAGCGCATTGGACATCACATTTATGGAGAAATTTGGGCAAATAACATCAAAGATGTTTTATTGGAAAAAAACTTAATGGAACGTCCAATTCATATTATCAGCGCAAATATGCACAGCGTCATGAATTCTATTTATGCCCCGGTGGTGTTGCCAAAACAAATAATAGACAAAGACACCATTTCACTGTTTGAATTGCTAAGCGATTATGAAAATGAAGACTTACGAAAACAAGTGGAAGATTATGCTGCAAAAAATGGATTGGTTTATATAAAAGACACCTCAGGAACCTATATTGATGTTCAAATTATTGATACCGAAAAAATTGACCTCAGTAAAACAAAGTATAAGTTTGAAAACACTATAAATATCGATGAAAAACCGGTGCTGATTGTGATGGATTATGCTTTTGGTGAACAGGCTTATGAAACTATGGATGAGTTGTTAAAACCTTATATTGATGAGAATGGAAAAAACAATCACTTAAATGTGGAGTCCGTCTCAATTATGGGTAAAGCTGGAATTTTAGATGGCGGAAAGGGTGATATTATGATTCCTTCCTCTCATATTTATGAAGGCACGGCTGATAATTATCCTTTTAAAAATCAGCTTAAAAAGAAAATGTTTGAAGGCTGTGGCGTTGATGTTTATACAGGTGCAATGATTACGGTTTTAGGAACATCACTTCAAAACAAAGACATTTTAAATTTCTTTCATAATTCAACATGGAAAGTTACCGGACTTGAAATGGAAGGGGCACATTACCAAAAAGCGATTCAGGCGGCTTCAAAAATCAGGGGGAATATTTCTGATAAAGTTAAGGTGCGCTTTGCCTATTATGCATCAGACAACCCTTTGGAAACTGGAAGCACGTTGGCTTCTGGAGGATTGGGAACTACAGGTGTTCGCCCAACTTATGTCATCACACAAAAAATTTTAGAACAAATATTTTAAGATCTTTCTGAATAAAGAAAAGAGATAAAATCAATTGAAAAAATATGAATATATTAATTTTAGGTTCTGGAGGAAGGGAACATGCAATGGCCTGGAAAATAGCGCAAAGTGACTTGTTATCGCAATTATTTATCGCGCCGGGAAATGAAGGAACCGATCAATTGGGCACAAATATAAAAATACAGCCAACCGATTTTGAATCGGTAAAAGAGCTGGTTTTAGAACACGAAATTGAATTGGTGGTTGT
>Ga0314774_1002195_pt1 | contig 11313 bp, 10 predicted proteins | sample MetaGCBIA2018_FD_204515 | JGI IMG/M metagenome (GOLD analysis project Ga0314774, IMG submission 204515) | Cryopeg brine microbial communities from Beaufort Sea near Barrow, Alaska, United States - CBIA 2018 | ecosystem: Environmental > Aquatic > Marine > Coastal | place: USA: Alaska | collected... | reverse complement strand
AAAACTCGTCCCGCTCCTTCGCCTTGTACTGCACGTTCTCCAGACCCCGAGGCCGTCCAACCATCACACACTCCCAATCAGAGTGTTGCGACGATGGCTAGAACTCAAGCGTGGCAGGGCTTCATCTACCTGGCCACCGTCATCGACTGTTACTCGAAGAAAGTCGTCGGCTGGTCCATCGCCGATTCCCTTGCGCACCGAACTGGTCGAAGACGCACTGAAGAACGCGGCCGCAACGACCCTGATTTCGCCGAACGTCGTATTTCCAACCGATAGGGGCAGTGTCTACACCTCGACCGATTTTCGGGCCCTAGTGAAGCGCCCGGGCATGCGCTCATCCATGGGCAGAACGGGCGTGTGCTGGGACAACAGCAAGGCCGAATCTTTCTTCGCGGCGTTGAAGAACGAACGTGTGTATCGCACCGCGTATGCCACCAAAACGCAAGCCCGGCGTGACCTCATCCGCTACATCGAGGGGTTTCATAACGGTCGACGTCGACACTCAGCGCTCGGCTACCGACGCCCCACGAAGTCCACTATGGATATCAACAGCCAGCCCTAGCAGCGTAGAAGAATCCACTAAATCCGCTGTCCGAAAACTCCGTCGTAGCCCACTTTTCGCCGCGAGCACTTGTACGGCTCTGTTCGACGGGGGAGCGGCCCGCTGGCTCTACGTCGTTGCTCTCGTCTGCATCTGGAACGCGCTCAAGTTCATCGTGATCGGGCCCGTGTCGGCCGTGTTCTTGCTCCGATGCAAGCGTGCTGAAGATCGGGCCAGGCGGCGCAGCATGCCGCCGCACGTTCCTGCTCCGGCGGAGAGCGACCTCGCTAGCGACGGATGCGACCAGCGGCGCCATGATCTGCTCACCACAAGCGGTGGTCTCATAGGATTGGGACAATGTGACAATCGAAACGAGGAGGTTCCTGCTTGTCCGTTGTCCAACCAAGCGCAGGCGATGCTACTTGGCGACGAAATGCCAGCTCCACCAGATATCGCGTACTGCTCACGAACCTTCTACGGGACATGCTTGCGATGCAGTAGGTGTCTTTTACACGCTCGCTGCTGCTGACGCATGTGGTGCTACGGGGTATTGCGGTGCGGCGCGCGGATTGCGCCCAGATGCGGGCGCTAGAGGTCATTTCCTGCATATGACAGGCCAAAGCTCTTGTTGACCAGTGGGAAGTCCGGCACGATGGTCTCGGCGAGGGCAATGGGTACCGCAGGCCAGTTGAAGAAGGACGGATCAACAACCTTGAGTCTGGTGACAAGACCCTGCTTGCCGATTTCGACCCGATGACAGAGGGTTCCGCGAGTTGCCTCAATAAGCGCCAGGCCCTGACCGGGTTTGGCCACTTTCGCACTCCGCGCGGTACCCTGATTCCCGCCGAGTCGCCGGATGATGTCGATCGCTACTGCCGCCGACACCGCAAATTCTTCGGCTCGGACCTGGTAACGGCTCAGCACGTCCCCGCCTGTTTCGGTGACGACGTGAAAGGCGGGTCCAAGGTCTGCAAAGGGGTGATCCTGGCGTGCATCGTTGCTACCTCCTGATGCGCGGGCGACATAGCCGAGCGTGCCCAGAAGAAGCGCCTGATCTGCGGGAAGCGTCCCTGTGCCGGTGAATCGGTCCCTCACGGTGGAGTGGCCGAGAGTGATGTCCACGATCTCCTCGACCTCATCGGCAATGCGACCCAGGTCGTCGGGATCCGGGAGCAGCTTAACTATCGTCCCTCCGATCGTTAAGGCTCCCCGCAGAAAACGGTGGCCGGTAACGCTCTTGTTGATGCGCAGTAGGCTTTCGCGGAGTCGGCCAGCATACGAATTAACGACACCAAATCCAGCATCGTTCGCGAGGGCGCCGAGGTCGGTGACGTGGTTGTGCATCCGTTCCAACTCCAGCAACAGGGCGCGCAGCAACCGGTCGGGTTCAGATACTTCCGTCCCCGATGCAGCCTCGACGGCCATGACATAAGCCAGCGAGTGGCCGATAGCGGTGTCTCCGGCGATGGCTTCGGCGAGCTCGATGCCCGCTGTGGGGGTGTGTCCTTCGAACAGTTTCTCAATGCCACGGTGCATATACCATTGGCGGGCTTCCATCCGGATAATGGTTTCGCCGACGACGGAGAATCGAAAATGGCCCGGTTCGATGATGCCGGCATGGATCGGGCCGACGGCGATCTCGTACACGCCTGGGCCCTCGACTTCGAGGAAGGGGAAGGACTCCGTATCGGGTTCGAAGGTGGGAACTTCGTTCGCGTTGTGACGCATCGGATACCACCCGCTTGGCCAATGACCGTGCCGCACCAAACGGTACGGTTGCGGATGGTTGACGGGTCGCAGTCCGTAGAGGTCGCGCATTTCGCGTTCGAAATTCCCTGCCGGGTGCGAGAGGTAGGCAAGGGATGGGACCCATGGGTCGTCGCTGGGAACGCGCACGATGAGCTCATTGACCTCGTGCGGGGCGTCACAGGTGAAGGTGTAGACGACACGCAGTTCGGTGCCATCGTCGTGGCAGGAGATCATGGCCAATCGGTTTCCGGCAGCCAGGAGTGCCGTGGCTTCGGCGAAGAGGTGGTCCCGGTCGACCGAATGTGCGCGCAGTGTTGCATGCTGATGGTTGGGCATGTTCATCAGTGGGTCCCTCCCAGCACAGCTGCCGCGTGGATGAGGATGGTTCCGATCGGCTCGGTCAGGAATGCGATCACAGCCGCGGTAGCGAGTGCGAGGAGAAGAGGCAGTCGCGGTCCGTGGGCGGACCTGTCAGGGTGCACGGTGCCGTTGAGATCGGCAGGCCGGAGGTCAGCGGATCCAGAATCGGTGGGTGCGAGCTTGGGGGATCCGAGGGTCATGGTCACGGTGGTCCGCGCGAGTGCGGAGAAAATGACCAGTACAAGGAAGAGGGCGATGCCGACGGCGATGCCCATACCCGCCGCCCAGCCCGCAAGAATGATGGCCACGATGGAGAAGAAGATGCTGAATGGTGGGAAGCCGAGGATGGCGGCCATAGCGACCAACCAGGGGACTGCAAGCCCTGGCCGGCGCTGCAGTAAACCGCGCACGTCCGCGATGGCGGAGGTCCCTTCGGCGGTGAGGATCCGGCCGGAGAGAACGAACAGCACGGCCTTGACCAGGCCGTGGCCGAGAATGTACAGCAGCACTGCCGGAATCGCTGCGGATCCGACAGCGGCGCCGAGCGTCATAATGCCCATGTGCTCAATGCTGGAGTAGGCAAGCATGCGCTTGTAGTCCCGTTGCTTGATCAACAGTGCCGCCGCTACTGCCAGCGACAGAAGGGCGCCGACGGCCAACATTATGCGGAGGAAGTCGGGTCCAATAATGGGATCGACGATGGCTTGGATGCGCAGGATCGCGTACAGAGCGACGGAGAGAAGAACCCCGGACATGAGGCCGGAGACGGGAGCAGGCGCCTGGCTGTGGGCATCCGGCAGCCAACTGTGCATAGGCGCGAGTCCCGCCTTTGTGGCGAACCCCAGCACAGCGAGTGCACCACCGGCTCTGACCAGGGCAGGATCCAACGGGAGGGTGTTATGGGTGAGCGACAACCAGGACAGGGTTGGCTCACCGGCGCTCAGGGATGCCGCATAAATTAAAACGATACCCAAGAGTGCGATGGCGACACCGACAGAGCCAAGGATCACATATTTCCACGCAGCTTCCAACGATTTTCGGGTGCGCTGGTGCCCGACGAGGAATGCGGTGGCGATAGTTGTCGCTTCCACCGAAGCCCAGATCACCCCGATGTTGTCAGCCAGAACGGCGAGTGACATTGCGGCCAGAAACACACACAGCAGGCTGTCGTACCCGCCGGGGAATCTGTTGTGTTCGGTGGGGACGGCGCGCAGTCCGCCCCAGACCGAAACAAGGCCGACGGCGCCGATAACAGCGAGCATGTATGCGGAAAGCGAGTCGGCGCGCAGAACGCCGCCGAACGCGGTGGGTACCTGGTCGTGCTCGGTAGCGATGATGAGGAGAACGCCGGAGGTCAGCACGATGATGCTGGCGGCGATCGGCGCGAATCGGGTCACACTGGCTAGGCGGTGCGGCATGCTGAGAGCCGCCAGCAGCAGCGGCAGAGCCAATGGGGCGAGGAGAGTGAAATCCATCAGTCGTGCAACTCCCTGAGGGTGTCAACGTCAGTGCCGCCGAATTTGGTGCGCATCCGCCCGGCAAACACATACAAGATGACCACGACCAAAAAAACGTCCAAGGAGATCGCCAACTCCAGGAAGAGCGGGACGCCGCCGGAGGTAAGAAAAATTACGGTGGCAATGCCATTGTCCAGGACCAGGAATCCGATCAGTTGGGAGCCAGCGCGTCGCCGGGTAACCAGCAGCAGGAATCCGATCAGCACCATGGCTAAGCCGATCGGTGCGGCGTGTGCGGTGACCGTATCGAGGTGGACGAGGATGGGACCCAAGATGGCGTAACTGAGAATTGTCAAACCGGCGACCAGAAGCAGCGAGGCGGTCGGGTTCAGGTGCGGCGACTCATCGATCGTCCGAGTGGTCGCCCCTGTCTGACGGGCAAGAATCCGCGGAAGGGCCACACCCTTGATCGCGAAAACCAGGGCGGCGGCGAGAAGGAGTTCGGCGTCGTCGGTCTGGGCACCGATCACGGCGACAAGGGCGGCCAAGCCGGCCCCCTGAATCGCCAGCAGACCAATGGATGCCAGAAGTGAGTGGCGCCAAACCATGAGCAGGGAGGTCAACAGGAGGATCCCAGCGCAGAGGCCGATGATTTGTGGGTAGTTGTTAGTAATCATGGGATTCCTAGGCGACCAGGTACGAGGCGGTGACGGCCAGAAAGGCGAGGACGAAAGATCCGGCGAGTAGCTCCGGTACCCGGAACAAGCGCACCTTGGCCATGAATACTTCACCCACGCTCAGCAGGGTTCCCAGCAGGAGAATCTTCACCGTCATCGCGACGATCCCGATCAGGACAGACCAGATGGTGAAATCAGTGAGAACCCCCCACGGCGCAGCGAGGTTACTCAGCAGGCCGAGGAGAACCGTCAATTTCAGCCACGAGCCCACCTCCAGCCACGCCAGGTCTCGCCCAGATGCCTCCAGGGCCATCGCTTCGTGCAGCATCGTCAGCTCAAGGTGAGTGGATGGGTTGTCGACCGGAAGGCGCCCCGTTTCGGCCATAATCGCGATGGCCAAAGCAACCATCGCGAGCACGCTCACGGGGGAGATAATCACGGCCGGGGTGTGCAGTCGGGTCTCAACGATCTTTGACAGGGTGCTGGTGCCGACGGGAATAGACAGTGCATATATCGCCAGTAGCACTGTGGGCTCGACCAGGGCGGCCACGGTCATGTGTCGGCTGGAGCCCATCCCACCGAATGCGGTGCCGGAATCCAGTCCAACGAGGGCAAGGGCCACCACCCCCACGAGCATGACCGAAACGATGACAAACAGATCGCTGGGGAGAAATGGCAGGCTCAGTGTCCCGACCAACGGCAGTAGTACGCACAGCAGCAGGCTCGACAGCAGCAGCGCGATCGGGCCGATCGTCAGCACCCAACTACTGCCCTCAGCGTGCACGGGATTTTTTGCGAGTAGTTTGCGCACTTCCCGCCACGGTTGCCAGATACCGGCGCCAACGCGCCCTTCCATCCTGGCGCGCACTTGGTGGATCACCCCGACCAGTACTGGTGCGAGGAAGATGAACAGCGCCAACTGGATCAGCGCGACGACGACAGCCGCTGCAGTCATAGGGCCACCACCACCAACACAATCAGGAGCGTGACGAACGAGTAGGTCAGGTACCGGTGGATGCTGCCGTTCTGTGCGTGGCGGGCGAGCTTCCCGAAACGTTGCGCGCCATTAAGCACAGGGCGATACAAGCGTGTCTCGATGACGTCGGTGACGCGCTGGTTCACCTGGAGCCGCTCGATCAGGTACCGGGATTCACCGAGATGGGTCACCTGCACATCCCGGGTGGGTTTCAGCACATCGTCAAACACGCGCACGAGCGGCTCAGCATAGGAGGTGGCGGTGTATTGCATCCGAGGCCTGGCCCGAGATCCGCCACCGCCCCACGGTAGCGCGCTGACGCGGATGGGATGGCGGCGGGAATTGAGCCGGACAATGATCAACGTCGGCACCAGAAGCAGCGCCGCAAGCACAACGAGGGTTGCCGGATCCAGCAGGACACCGATCCCGGGAATGCTAATCCCCCCGGCCCCCACCGTCCGTACTGTTGGGGATCGGTTTGCGGGGACGGTTGAGGCGAGTGCCTCGGCGATCGGCCCCGGCAGTATCCCGACCGCGAGAATCCCCAACGCCCCAAAAACAAGGGCTATCCGCATGCTGGCCGGAACTTCCGCGGCGGCGGCGGCCTCAGCGGAACGCGGGCGAGCGAGGAACGCGATTCCGAATGCTTTCACGAACGTCAGTAACGCCACCCCGGCCGTCAACGCCACCACCGCGACCCCGAGAGGCATCGCCACAACCAGCGCTACGGCGACTGGCGTTCCTTCGATGCCGGAACCGTGGATCAAGGATTGCAGGAGGGTCCACTCCGCGACGAACCCGGACGTGACCGGCAGTGCTGCAGCGGCCAGCGCCGCCACTCCGAAGCTGGCCGCGGTCCACGGCATGCGTTTGAGGAGCCCGCCAAGCCGATCCAGGTTAATTTCTCCGGTGGCGTGCTGAATCGCTCCCGCACCAAGGAACAGGGTGGTCTTGAACAAGGCGTGGGAGAGTGTCAACAATAGTGCTGCGAGAAGAGTGGCGTCGGCGGTTGTCTCGGCGTGGTAGGCGCGCAAAAGCACTGAGGCGCCGATGGCGAGGAACACCAGTCCCATGTTCTCTGTCGTGGAATGGGCAAGGAGCACTTTCAGGTGGCTGTTCACCGACGCCTGCACTATGCCGTACACGGCAGAGACGCCGCCGAGCACCATGATCAACGCTCCCCACCAGGGCGGCCCAGCTGGCAACAACTGGACGCACGCCAGTAGCACCCCGTACACACCCATGCTCACCATTGCGGCGCTCATCGCTGCGGAGATGTGGCTCGGTGCTTCAGGGTGAGCCCGCGGCAGCCAGACATTCAGCGGCACGAGCCCGGCCTTGCTGCCGAATCCGAGGACCAGGAGAACGAGCGCGATGCCGGCTGCCCACGAGTCTGATTCCAGTATCCGCATCTCGGCAAAACTTGTGCTGCCCGCACTGGTCGCGAGTACGGCGAAGCCTGCGAGGATCAGCAGGAAACTCACTTGCGACATGGCTGAATACCACACGACCGCGGAGTTCACTTCGTGACGTCGAAAATGCTCCGTCAGCAGCAGGACCGTCGAGCCCAATGCCATCACTTCCCACATGAGCAGAAACGACACTGCATCCGCGGCAGCTGGCACCAACTGCATGCCCACCAGGAAGACGGCGAGGGCGGCCCACGACATGGGCGACGCCGTGGCACCGTGTGCGTAACCGATTCCGTAGACCGACACGAGGATGCCGACGATGGAGGCCATCAGCATGAACAGTCCGCCGAGCTGCGTAGGGGCGAGCTCCACCGGATCCGCTGACAGGGCAAACGGGATACTCAGGCTCCCGTGCCAGCCGGCGAGGGCGAGAGCGCCGGTAAGTGCGCCAGCCGTGGAAGTCAGCGCACAGGATATGCCGCTGGCGAGGGAACGCGCCCGAGCGGGAACGCTGAAGGCAACAATTATCGTGGCGAGTGTGAGCCCGAGCTGCGCCATCAGCCCCAAACCGAGAGCCGTCATCGTCCGGTCATCCGCCGCAACGCCTCAACGATCTGCTCCGGTTTCGGCGGCGCGCCTGGCACGGTCAGATCGACGTCCACTATTGATGACACGGGCCCGACCACGCCGTATCCGTCCCTCGTGACGCCACCGTCGATCGCGCAGTCACCGACCGCGATGATGAATCGGGGTTCTGGGGTTGCCTCGATTGTTCGACGCAACGGTTCCAATAGGTTGTGGGTCACCGCTCCGGTGATCAGAAGCACGTCCGCGTGCCGAGGGGACGCCACCAGCCGGATGCCATAGCGTTCCACGTCGTAGACGGGCCCCAGCGCGCTTGCCACTTCCAACGCGCAATCGCTGCATCCACCCGCACTGATGTACCGGACGTTGACACTTCCGTGGAATCGTTCTGCCCCAGCGGCACGGGTAGGAGCAGGCGGTGCAGTTTCGGCGATGCGGCCCGTGCGGACAATCAGACGGGTCAAACTCTTCGCGCTCATCAAAACTCTCTCTGGTGGTCTCGAATGGCAACGGTCCTCGGCGAGAAGAACGGCAAGGTGACACGCATACGTGGTTTCCCAACTGAGTGATGGTCATTCGTGAACGTTTATGGAGAGTCTTAGGTGCGTACCCCGACATTCGACGCGGATGGCGATCGCATGCCGGGCTATTACGGTGAGACGGACTGTGTCGTCACCGTCTCACCAGGATCTGCATGAGGCTGCGGAGCTGTGATGTTCGGCAGGTTAATGGTCGACACCAACTGTTGCTGTGTGGTTTCGAGAATTTCGATCATTAGCGACCGTGCCACGGTCAACAGGTCCGCCACCCGCGGGTACGCGAGCCGGTAAAACACCTGACTGCCCCGACGCTCGGCCACCACCAAGTTGTGCCGACGCAGCACCGACAAATGCTGCGAAAGGTGCGACGCCTCGAGGCCCGTATCTGCCAACAAATCTGTGACCGAAACGTCCGCGGTTGCAGTGAGTACTTCCAGCACCCTCACCCTTACGGGGTGGGCGAGCCCTTTGAATAAATTGGCCTTAACCTCGTACAAGGGCCGACGCGTATCCCAAAAATCTTCCATGTCCACACTTCCCTGACCTGACCATTTCATCAACTCGTATCGGAACGTCACTGCGCGCGGCGCCCGATCTCACGCGGCATCCCACCAATCACGAAACCATGAATTAATAACTCCATCATCTCATATAATCGAGATCTGTACCCATGGTGCGATCTGGTGTACGCGGTCGTCATCCCGATGTGGCTGGCAGTCACCCTGACCATCATGGCGGCCGGCCGTGCCGGGGCGTTCCCAGGGGGACCGTGGATGAGCGAAGTAGACCGGCAAATCGGTGGCGATCGTGAGCTTGGCGTGGTTGGCCATCTCGGTGCCCTGATCCCACGTTAATGACCCCCGCAGGTGCCGGGGCAGGTCGTTGACCCGGTCAATGAGGACGTCTGCGAGGCCCTCGGCGCGTTTGCCGTCAGGCAAGCCAAGGATGATCACGAACCGAGAATTGCGTTCCACGAGGGTTGCGGCCGCTGCGGATTTGTTGCCCTGACCGATGATCAGATCGCCCTTCCACGCACCAGGGACTCGTAGGGCGGCGTCTTCGGGTCGGTCATCGATAGACACCATGCTCACCATGCGACTCCCGGTACGCCCGCCCAGGCCACGACGCGGTTTGCGAGTGGTCCGCTAGGAACGCAACAGGATGCCGTGCTTGACGAGCTCGCCCTCGGGGTGAGCGTAAATCCACTGTTAGATCGCTTTGTGCGAGACGGTGCGGCCTTGGGCGTCAGGAGAGTGAGTCATAGTCACTACGGTTGTCTCTGTTGCTTCCAAACGCAACCGGCCGGCGATCTGTCTGGGAGTGCGTGAGCACCGCAGATCAGCCAGCACCCGTGCCCGCAGCATCGGATCAGCGTCAACGGCGCGGGTTAGTGGCCGCCGCCGCGCACCCGCTGCTTTGAGGTCTGCGCTGACCGGTTTGTAGGCACCTGACTTGGGCGAGTTGCGACGCGTCTCCCGCCAGATGACCGAATGGTCACGCTCCAACAAGTCACCGATCTGGCGATCCGACAACCCCTGCGCCACCTCGACCGCGATTTGCGCCCGATCCTGAAATGTCAACATTCTCCGCACAGCAACCACCCTCCGTTGCTACGACGCTATGACACCGCCGTGGGTATCACTGTGTCCGTCTGTATCATTAGCCTATGAAGCAGGCAGATTACCCACTCGGTTACGCTCCAGCACACGCTGCTTTTACACCGCAGGTGTCATCGGTTCGAGTCCGGTAGGGCCCACGTTGTCTGATGGGGAGTAGCGCTATGGCACAGGTCAACGTGGAGACCACCAGGTATGAGCATTACGCACGCCGCTTTGACAAGCTCATGTTGGTGCTTGCGTTCGTGTTCTTGGTGGTGTGGTCCACACGGATCATCGTCCACAACGATCTTCCGCGAGGTATTTCTGCCGCGCTGCTGACGATCCAGTTCTGGATCTGGCTGGCATTTTTGGCCGATATCATCATTCGTACCGTGCTCTCGGAGAAGTCCTGGCGCTACCTCTGGACGCACCCCCTTGACGTCATCGCCGTAGCCTTACCTGCCGCACGGCCACTCAAGATTCTTACCATATTCACGCAGGGGACGATGCTGGCGAGTTCGCGAGGGCGCGTCAAGACAATCCAGGCCGTCATTTTGTCGACCATTTTGCTGCTGTGGATCGGCGCCGTTTGGGTGTTGTCCGCGGAACGTGGCGCAGCGGGCGCGTCAATCACCAACTTTGGTGACGCGCTGTGGTGGTCGATCGTCACCGTCACAACAGTGGGTTACGGAGACTTCACTCCAGTGACCGTGACCGGTCGCATTGTCGCCACGATCATGATGCTAGTCGGCATCGCGCTCATCGGCGTAGTGACCGCTTCCGTAGCGGCCTGGTTCGTCAGTCTGACGTCGTCCATGGACGAAGAGGACGACGACGTGCGCGACGCGCGCGACGATGCCATGGCCCAGCGAGTAGTCGACCTCGAAGCCAAGATCGATCGGCTGCTCGAGATTCAAGATCCCAGTTCCGCGTCGAGGGACGCCCGCGATCGGGGCTAGCACGTCGCCGGATGAAGGACGAAGCCAGTAGCGTGGTGGTCATGACAACCGTCGCGGACGTAATTAAGGTTCTCGAGACCCGCTTCCCTCTCGCATACGCGGAGGACTGGGACGTCAACGGTCTCGCGGTCGGCGATCCCACCGCTCCGGTGACACGAATTTTCTTCGCTGTCGACCCGACGCTTGCGGTGGCCCAGGAGGCGCTCGACGTGGGTGCCGACCTGCTCGTCACCCATCACCCTTTAATGCTCCGCGGCGTGACCTCCGTGGCCTCCGACACGTCCAAGGGTGCCGTGATCCAGCGACTGATCACTGGTGGCTGCGCTTTGTACAACGCCCACACGAACTCAGATGTCGCTCATGGCGGCGTTGCCGACGCGTTGGCGCAAGTTCTTGGGCTAGTCGATGCGGTGCCTTTGGTACCCGTCGCGGCCGATGCGACCGTAGGGGCCGGTCGCAT
>Ga0314774_1002190_pt1 | contig 11338 bp, 13 predicted proteins | sample MetaGCBIA2018_FD_204515 | JGI IMG/M metagenome (GOLD analysis project Ga0314774, IMG submission 204515) | Cryopeg brine microbial communities from Beaufort Sea near Barrow, Alaska, United States - CBIA 2018 | ecosystem: Environmental > Aquatic > Marine > Coastal | place: USA: Alaska | collected... | reverse complement strand
ACAGTATAAGTGTAATTGTATAACTAGAATTATTAGTTAACAGTTACACTTATTTTATTCTATAATTAAGAGAGTAATTGGTCTGACGTTGCTTTTTTTGGATTAACCACATCCGTGTCGGAAACTGTCAACCATCTCTTATTATAAACATTCGATTAAGCAGGTTGAAACCGTTAAGGCTTTCGCGTAACTAACCAAAATGAATCATAATAAGTGTAGATGGAAACAATTACTAATAAAATTTTGGAGGTTGTTTATGATAAGTGTTGGAATTGATGTATCAAAAGGTAAAAGCACAGTATGTATAATGAAACCATATGGTGAGGTGATAAGTATGCCATTTGATGTACTCCATACGGAAAGAGAGTTGTCTGAACTTGCTGCTATGATTGAGCGATTAACTGGTGAAACTAGAATTATTATGGAAGCAACTGGAAATTATCACCTTCCTATTTTGAGTTTTTTAAAGGAACATAATTGTTTTATTGCAGTTATAAATCCTTTAGTAATGAAAAAATATGCAAGTACTATGTTACGAAAAGGAAAAACGGATAAACTTGATGCAATCAAAATTGCTAATTATGGATTAGATCATTGGTTTCGTTTAACAAATTATGAAGTTAGTGAAGAAACTTATGTACAGCTTAGATTACTAGGTCGACAATATGCACACTATAATAAGCTTAGAGTCGAAAGTAAGCTCTCTTTAACAACCTTACTAGATATGGTAATGCCTGGAATAAAAAAGTTGTTAAGTGGCAAATCATACTATACGAAAAAAGATAAATTAAGTGATTTTGTTGAAGAATATTGGCATTTTGATAATATTACATCTAAAAGTGAAAAAAGATTTATTAACAATTATAAAAGCTGGGCAAAGAAAAATGGATACCATCAAAGCGAATCAAAAGCTATAAAAATATATGAATTAGCTCAAGATGGTATCCCAACGTTAGATTACAATGCACCATCGACAAAAATGTTAGTATTGGAATCAGTTAGAGTTCTACGAGAAGTAGAAAAGACTCTATCTAAAATATTAACACATATGCAAGATTTAGCAAGAACTCTTAAGGAATATAGTACCGTTAGAGAAATGAATGGAGTCGGAGATGTTCTAGCTCCTAGATTAATAGCAGAAATAGGTGATGTCAGAAGATTTTATAAGGGTAAGGCATTAATTGCATATGCAGGCATAGATGCACCACCTTATCAATCAGGTAATTTTGTGGGTACTAAACGAAGAATATCAAAAAGAGGTTCATCAACGCTAAGAAAAACAGGATATGAAGTAATGAAGTGTTTAAAATGTAATAAACCTGAGGAAGATGCTGTATACAAATTTATTATAAAAAAAGAAAAAGAAGGTAAAGCACTAAAAGTTGCAAAAATCGCAGGACTAAATAAATTTCTAAGGATTTATTATGCAAGAGTTAAAGAAATATATCAATAAATAAATAAGGAAATCGGAAACCAGAACAAAAAGAGAGATGTGTTCTGGTTAGTTGACATGCAAAGAAAGCAAAATATTGATTACAAAAGATCTGCAAGATTGGTATTGACTTTTCTTAGCAGGTTTCCGACGATAAATTAACGCGACCTTGGCAACTCTTGTTCTTGACTATTATGCGAAAAGTTGATATAATACAAATTGAGCCAAACGTTTGGCCAAAAGGAGTGGAGGTTAGATGGTTAAGTTAAAAGACATTGCAGAAAAAGCAGGTGTATCAGTTTCTACAGTATCCAGAGTAATTAATGCAGATAGGGAAAGACCTGCTAGTAAAGAAACTTCTGATAAGATTTGGGCGTTAGTAAAGGAACTTGGATATATACCTAATCAAAACGCGAAAAATCTTGTAAAAGGTGCAATTGATTCGGACAAAGTGAAAGGTAGCATCGGTTGTATTTTTACTTCTACAATAGATTTGAATAATGACCCGTTTTTTTCTTGTATTGGCTTAGGAATACAAGAAGAACTGCGCAACCAAGGATATAATTTGTCATATGCTTTGTCAACTTATAATATGAGTTTTTCAGAAATATATAATCAAATAGTTAGTAAACCCGCTCAAGGCGTTATTGTTACAGGCCGGTTTGAAAAATCCGTATTAGATCTTTTGAAGCAACAGTTTACGCATATCGTTTATACAGGTGTTAATGCTGTTAATGCTGGATTTGATGAAGTGATTTGCGATGGGTATGAAGGTGCAAAAACAGCGCTTAACCATTTGTTTGATAGGGGACATAAAAGAATCGGTTATATAGGCTATGTTCCTGAAAAAGTTACAGAGGATGTGTTAATTAATGAACATCGATATAAAGCGTACTGTGACCTAATGAATGAGCGTAGTTTGGCAATAGATGAATATCAGATCATACATACGAAGCTTAGCACAACAGAAGCATATAGGAACATGTTGGAATATTTAGAACAGATAGAACCGAGTGAAATACCAAGTGCATTTTATTGCGCAAATGATGCAACAGCATTTGGTGTTATGAAAGCATTAAGAGAGAAAAATTATCGAATTCCTGAAGATGTCGCACTTGTTGGGCTGGATGATGTTGAAATGGCTTCTTTTGTCACACCATCATTATCAACAATAAGCATACCAAGAAAACAACTTGGAATTCGAGCTGTAAAAGTTCTTGTAGATCAATTTGAAACAGGTAGAGATTATGCGATGCATATTGATATACCGTATAAATTAAAAATCAGAGAAAGTAGTAATTACAAAAAACCATAAGTAAAAAATATAAAAACAATTAGAAACTTAGATTAAACAAAGATATAAATAGACTAAATATTGAAGGAGTGACGGATTATGCATATGAGTGATGCTTTAATTACACCGGTAGTGGGTGGCTCTATGATGGCTGCAAGTAGTGGCGTTATGGGATATTCAATACGTTCTTTAAAAAAGGAAATATTTGAAAAACGCTTACCATTGATGGGAGTTATGGGTGCATTTTTGTTTGCTGCTCAGATGATTAATTTCGCCATTCCGGGTACCGGTTCAAGTGGACATATTGGTGGAGGAATATTATTAGCAATAGTATTAGGTCCTGCAGCAAGCTTTTTAACTATGGCATGCGTATTGTTAATACAAGCATTATTTTTTGCTGACGGTGGGCTACTTGCTTACGGGTGTAATTTAATTAATCTTGGCTTTTTTTCCGCATTTGTAGCATACCCATTGATTTTTAAACCAATAGTAAAGAATAATCTAAATAGGAAAACGATTATGGTTGCATCAATAGCTGCAAGCGTTATTGGATTGCAGTTAGGATCGTTAGGAGTGGTATTTGAAACAATTGTATCAGGTCGAACTGAGATTCCACTTTCGGCGTTTCTGATTTTCATGCAATTCATTCATTTGGCTATTGGAGTTGCTGAAGGTGTTGTTACCGGAGTAATCATTAATTATCTTTATAGTCAGAACAAGCAAATGATCTTTATGAAAATTGAAGAGCCCAAAGAAAGTCGGAAATGGAATAAAAATATTATTCTTAAAATTGCGGTTTTGACTATAATCATTGCAGGAATTCTTTCTCTTTTTGCATCAGTTAAACCGGATGGTCTTGAATGGGCGATACAAAAGACCGCTGTTGTAAAAGAGCAATCAAATGACTCAACTATTGCTACTTGGCTAGATACAGTTCAGAAAAAGACAGCCATTTTTCCTGAGTATGAGCTTAAAGCTGAAGAGAGCAAAATTGCTGTTGGAACAAGCATTCCCGGAATCGTCGGAAGTATTGTAACCCTTTGTGTAACATTGGTTGTCGGTGGGGTGATTCGAAAACGCAGAAAGCATGCTGAACTTTATGAATAAATTCATGAAATCTATGTTTAATCTAAATGAATTAGAACAGTATGCAAGGAGAAGAATACCAATTAATCAGTATAATCCTTCTTTGAAAATAATTGTCACATTGGTTTATATTATACTACTGACTTCAGTAAATAAATATCATCTGAGTAGAACGTTACTCTTTGGTATTTACCCGATACTACTTATCAGTATTTCAAATATACCAGCAAAAGCGTTGTTTGGTAAGTTGTTTATACCTGCAGTTCTAAGTATTAGTTTGGGAATTTTCAATCCCTTTTTTGATAAACAACCTATACTACACATTGGAACGATAATAATCAATGGAGGAGTTATATCCTTAATAACCTTATTTGTTAAAGCTATGTTGAGTATTTGTGCAACGCTGTTATTGGTTTCGACTACAACCATTCAAAAATTAGGTTTAGGGTTAGAAAACTTGAAAGTTCCTAAAAGTTTGGTTGTTCTTTTATTACTAATGTATCGATATATTAGTGTTTTACTGGATGAAGTAAACAAAACTATGGAGGCCTATCAGTTAAGATCAGCTGGGGGCAAAGGTATTCATTTCAAAACTTGGGGATCCCTTGTAGGGCAGATTATGATTCGCTCTTATAGACGTTCGGAAGAGATATATAATGCAATGTTACTAAGAGGTTACAGTACAGGCGGAATGTAAAATGAAAGTAGATACCAATTTAATCATCTAATTCGACAATATTGGATTTCAGTATAATAATCAAATAAAAATCCTTAATAAACTAACGTTTGACATTTACGAAGGTGAAACCGTTGGAATAATTGGAGCAAATGGTGCCGGGAAATCAACTATCATGAAGTTGATTACAGGACTATTAGAACCAACAACAGGAAAAATCAGGTTTGAAGGAAGTGAATTAACACCAAAGACAATTAAAAAAGTCAGACGAAAAGTTGGTTATACATTTCAAGATCCTGATAATCAACTTTTTATGCCTTCAGCTTTTGAAGATGTAGCATTTGCAGCAAGGCAAAAAGGATTGTGTGAACAAGACATACAGATTATTGTCTCTAAAGCACTAGATGAAGTTGAAGCACAACACTTAGCTGAAAAAGCTTCATATAATATGTCTGGAGGGGAAAAAAGACTAATCACATTGGCGAGTGTATTGGCATCGGAACCCGAGGTGCTCATGCTTGATGAACCTTCAGTGGGGCTTGACCCTAGATCAAGGAGAATGTTGATCAAACTTCTTGAAAGAAGAAATGAAACAAAGATAATTGCAACTCACGACATGGATTTGGCTTTAGAACTTTGCGACCGTGTCATTGTGTTACATAATGGTGAAATACGAGCTGATGATACACCGGCAGGAATATTTGAAGATAGTATATTACTTAATAAAAACCATTTAGAAGTACCCTTATGTATGCAAGGATGTATCAGATATGGTAATCAAGATAGAGTGAAAGGATAAACTATGAAGGTATTATATTACGATTTATTTTGCGGTATTAGTGGAGATATGAACTTAGGTGCATTAGTGGACTTAGGAGTTGATCTGGATTATTTGAAAAGCGAACTTAAGAAGTTAAAGATAGATGACGAATTTGATGTGACTGCAATTCGAGGTATGAAACATGGGATGAGTGGCACAAAAGTTGATGTCATACTTCATAATCAAGGACATGACTCCGACCATGAGAGCGAACACAAGCACAAGCATGACCATGAGAGCAATTACAATCACGACCATAACCATGAAAATAAGATACAAGCTAAACATAGTCATTCATCGGGACATGAACATAGAAATTTTGCAATGATTGGAGATATGATAGATGGTAGTGAATTAAATGAAAAGGTGAAATCCTTAAGTATTGAAATGTTTCGAATTGTGGCTGAAGCTGAAGGAAAAGTACATGGAAAACCTATGGATGAAGTTCATTTTCATGAAGTCGGTGCGACAGATTCAATTGTTGACATTGTAGGTGCAGCTATTTGTATTGATGCACTTAAAGTGGATAAAGTTATGGCTTCAAGTGTTCAAGTTGGCGGTGGTTTTGTGAAATGTGCCCATGGGAAAATGCCTGTTCCGGCACCGGCAACAGCAGAAATACTTGTAGGTGTTCCTATGAAGTATAACATCGTACCTTTTGAAACAACAACACCAACAGGTGCTGCAATTCTAAAAGCTACAGTTAGTGAATTTACGGACAACCATCAATTAATCATTAATAAAATTGGCTATGGCCTTGGTTATAAAGATTTTGAAATTCCTAATATACTGAGGGTATACCTTGGTGAAACAGATGAGAAACTTCTGATTTGATTGTTGAAGAACAGTATATTATGGAATGTAATAGATGAGGAATGAGTAAAGTTAGCTAATGAACAAGGAGTTACTCATAGTGAAATATATAGAAGTATAAATGAGATACAGAAAGAGGGCAATTGATTTGAATAAATATGATGAACTCATTAGTTATATACAAGAACTTGAAAGTGTTGCAGTAGCTTTTTCAGGTGGAGTCGACAGTACTTTTTTAGCATATGCAGCGAAACAAGCCCTCGGTGATAAGGCAACGGCCATAACCGTGGACTCGCCTTACATACCAAGATGGGAGATAGAAGAGGCTAAGGAATTAGCACAGCAAATGGGCATACGACATGTGGTATTAAAGGCGACTATTCACCCGTCTATAAAAGAGAATCCATCCAATAGATGTTATTTATGTAAAAAGGTTATTTTCTCAAATATTCTTGAAGAAGCGAAGAATCAAGGTGCTATCGTTGTCATGGACGGTACGAATTTTGATGATACCAAAGATTATAGACCGGGATTAGTTGCACTAAAAGAGTTATCTATTAGTAGTCCGTTAATGGCATGTGAGTGGACAAAAGATATGATTAGAGCGAAATCTAAAGAAGTAGGATTAACAACTCATGATAAACCGGCATATGCGTGTTTACTGACAAGAATTCCATATGATACTATTCTTTCTAACGATGAACTTGAACGTATCGAAAAATCAGAAGTATTTATGATGTCTTTAGGTTTTAGAGCTGTTAGAGTTAGGTCACACGGGGACTTAGCAAGAATAGAAGTAGATAGAGATGCAAGGAAAAGATTGTTTGACGAAGTAGTCCTTGATAAAATATCAGAAGAAATAAAGTCTTTTGGCTATAAGTATGTTGCATTTGAAGCTTCTGGTTATTCAATGGGGAGTCTGAACAGACAGATAGGTGAATCAAATGAATAAAGTCGAATTAGAACGATTATTAAATCAAGTAAAGAACAATGAAATTGCAATTGAAGAAGCAGTTGGGAGTTTAGAAAAGCTACCTACTTTTGGTGATATGGATTTTGCTATGATTGATAACCATAGAGAAATGCGTGTAGGATATCCAGAGGTAATATATGGAGAAGGCAAAACTAATGATCAGGTTTCTCGGATTGCCGGGTATATGACTTCTAATAATCAAAATGTTTTAATAACAAAAGCAAATGAATCGATGTACACTGCAGTACTAGAAAAATGCCCAAATGCAGAGTATAACATTATAGGTAGAACGATTGTTGTGATCAATAAACCAATTGAATTAAGTGAACATAAAATCGCTATAGTTGCAGCTGGCACATCTGATTTGTCTGTAGTTGAAGAGGCTTATGAAACTGCAAAGATAATGGGTAATCGTGTTGATAAAATTATAGATGTTGGGGTAGCCGGAATACATCGACTTTTCAGTAGGCTAGAGCAGATTCGCGAAGCTAGAGTTGTCATAGTTGTGGCTGGAATGGAAGGTGCGTTAGCAAGTGTTGTTGGTGGACTCATAAACAAGCCGATTATAGCAGTGCCTACAAGTGTTGGTTATGGTGCGAATCTAGGAGGTGTAGCAGCACTTCTTTCCATGCTTAACAGCTGCGCAAGTGGAGTCAGTGTTGTAAACATTGATAATGGTTTTGGTGCTGCATATACAGCGAGTATGATAAATCAGTTGAAATAGCTTCAATAGATTTTCTAACTACCCATTTCATCTTAGGGCAAACAAACTAAAATGTTTTGATGCCACATCGCAAACGCCCAAGAAGTAATATACGTTGAAAGGAGAAGTATAATAGATGACTCTTATTTGTTATACAAAGACTATGATTAAATATATAATAAATCGCCTAGAAAAAAGGATACCTACAAAAATTTACGATTTCTCAAAGGAAGATATGATTTTAAGAGATTTTCTGGCTCTTGACCGTACGATTTTAGCCAATGAAAGAACATTCTTGGCATGGTTCAGGACTTCTTTGAGTTTGATCGCCGCCGGCATTGCTGTTGTGAAATTAAACATAGATTTAATGTTCTTTATTGGAGGACTTTGCTTAATTGCTATGGGAATTCCTATCGGGATCATCGGATTTATAAGATACTCAAGAATGAACAAACGGCTCGAACAAATCAAATTCTAGTGCACTAGGATATAGAAGAACAGGAAAGAATTGAACTTTTAGTTCAAAGAGGTTAACCATGAATAGTATATCGATTTTAATAAAACCTTCGTCTTCCAATTGCAATCTAGGCTGTAAATATTGTTTCTATTATGATGTAGCAGCCCATAGAGAGCATAAAAGCTTTGGTTCCATGGAGGAATCGACAGTGACTTCCCTCATTGAAAAGGCTTTTATGACAGGAGCACAACAGGTAACATTTGCCTTTCAAGGTGGAGAACCCACTTTGATCGGATTAGAATATTTTCGCTTTTTTATCAATGAAGTTAACCGTTTGAAAGACAATCAAACGGTTAACTATGCTATTCAGACGAATGGTACATTGCTAAATGATGACTTTTGCGAATTTTTCCATGAGAATAAATTTTTAGTAGGCCTTTCATTAGACGGGCCTAAAGATGTGCATGATATGAACCGCCTCAATAGCAAGGGGCAAGGTACATTCAAAGAAGTGAACAGAGCTGCGGAACTGTTAGTTAAGCATCGTGTCGAATTTAACATTGTGGCAGTTGTAACAAAAGCAAGTGTTCGACATATTCGTAAGATCTATCAGTATTTTAAAAATCAAGACTACAGGTATCTCCAATTCATTCCCTGCATCAATGATTTTGATGAAACGGAATTGAAACCTTACAATATCACACCCCAGGAATACGGTGAGTTTTTAGTTGAACTGTTTGAGATGTGGTATTCGGATATTATTGCAGGCAATTTTATAAGCATAAGAACTTTCGATAACTATGTTCAAATGCTTTTGGGCATGCCGCCGGAAAGCTGTGATATGAACGGGTTTTGTTCGGTTAATCCGGTTGTTGAGGCAGATGGTTCTGTGTATCCTTGCGACTTTTATGTGCTTGACCAATGGAAACTCGGGAACATTAAAGACGATGAGCTTGAAGCCTTAATGAAGAGTGAAATAGCAAGCTCGTTTATTGCATCAGGACAACATGTTGACGAAAAATGTCGCTCATGTGAATATTTCCAATTATGTCGAAGCGGTTGTCGTAGGCATAAGGAGATGTATCAGAATCAAAATGGGATCAACGATGGGAATCTAGGCATCAATTATTTCTGTGAGTCCTATCTGTATTTCTTTGATAAATGTTATGTGAAGATGAAAAACGTGGCATCGATGATTAGATCGAACCAGCAGCCGACGGGAATACCCCACACGAAATAATTTGAGTTATAGAAGCTAATATATTCTTTAGAAATACATTTAACAAATAAAAAGAAAATCAAAGTATAACAGAAGCATATACCTAATAAAATCAGGATTTACATGCTTTTGTTATGCACTGCAGCCGGAGGGACTTGAACAATCCAGTGATTTCTAAACCCTTATAGAAAGGAGGCTTCCAGCATATTCTCCATATGGCACAGAAAAATTCAATGAAAGAAAAAAGAATATAGGTTTAAAGGAAGAATGGGTGCCAAGGATAGCAGTTAAGCTTAAAATATTGAAAATGCTAAAAAACTCAATGATTTAACCGACATCTTAAAAGTGCATCGAATTCGGATAATAAACACTTCAAGTAAAACCCCGTTTTTGCTAAAACTATAGCGGAAATGGGGTTTTGATATTGAGAAAAAATCACTTTGAAAAGCTAGTTAAATACATCAATTAAGATATGTAATGCATGCAAAAAGAAAAAGTGAAACAGATCGATCACAGATGCTGATCATAACAACACGTGTCAATATGTCTCTAGAAACTCTAAATGAAATCATGTCAAAAGACAGAGAGGGTCAGGAAGGTTATTGCTGAAAGGTTTGTATTTGCTTAAACAGGATAAGAATTTAATTTTCAATGCAACATAGTGTGAAATTAATTTAATATTTGCTTTGGTTGTTTTTGGGGGTAAGACCATTGTGGTACAATCCCACTTAAGTAGACAGATGAAATAATTAAAATCATCTATCTACGGAGGTGGGATTTTATTATGTCTAGAAAATCAGAGTATTCACCAGAAGAAAAAATCAAGGCTTGTACTGAATATTTATCTGGAGCTAAGTCTGCCACAGATATTGCAAGCAAATTAAATATGGGAAAGAATGGCTGTGGAACTGTTCGTTTATGGGCAAAGAAATATAAGTATTATGGGGGTGGGGTATTCCATATCAAGCCTAAAAACGGGAGCTATTCTGCAGAATTTAAGAAGAATGTTGTAGAAGAATATCTTTCTGAAAAAGGGACTTTAAGAAGTCTGTCTATAAAATACAATATTCCTGCAAACTCTTCTATACTAACGTGGGTTAAGCGGTATAATAGTCATATAGAATTAAAGGATTACGATCCGAAACCGGAGGTCTATATGGCAGATACATTAAAAACTACGTTAGAAGAAAGAATTGATATTGTTAAAGATTGCCTTGCTCATGACAGGGACATAAAGGGAACTGCAGCTAAGTACGGCTGTAAATATGCTCAGTTGTATCAATGGGTTAGAAAATATGAAGTCAATGGTGAAGACTCTCTTGTTGACAAGCGCGGTAAAAATAAACAAGAGGCAGAACTCTCTGAAATTGAAAAAGCAGAACGTAAAATAGCTCAACTAGTGCGCGAAAAAGAAGAATTTCGAAAAAAATATGAACTGTTAAAAAAAGCCGAGGAACGCGAAAGGTGGTGATTGATGGTCTGGTCAAAGCAAAACGAGCTTACTATACCAGATACAACAGGATTGTAGATTATGAGTTAATCATGGAATTGCATGATTCAGAAGAAAAATGGGATATTTCATTTATGTGTAAGCACCTGGACATATCCAGAGCTGCATACTATAAATGGCTTAATTCTAACCCTTCAAAACATCAACTTGAAGATGAAAAGATTCTTTTTCAGATTCAAAAGATCTCAGAATCTAATAATTCTTTGTTTGGCGCAATGAATATGTATTAGGCTCTGTCACTATAAATGGTTGATTTTTGGCAATTAACTGAAAACATTCTTTCTCGGATTATTATTGATCTGTTTTTTAAGTAGCAATGGGTATAGCAGGTCGATTTGATAAATCATGTGATTTA
>Ga0314774_1002189_pt1 | contig 11338 bp, 7 predicted proteins | sample MetaGCBIA2018_FD_204515 | JGI IMG/M metagenome (GOLD analysis project Ga0314774, IMG submission 204515) | Cryopeg brine microbial communities from Beaufort Sea near Barrow, Alaska, United States - CBIA 2018 | ecosystem: Environmental > Aquatic > Marine > Coastal | place: USA: Alaska | collected... | reverse complement strand
CAATTCCACCCCGTCATCTGTTTGACGTGACGCGAAGATGAGGATGTCGGCGGTCGAGTCGAGCGCAGATTCCGTGGACAGGGACAGCGTGGGAACAGTCATACCTCGATGGTATCCGTGGCCGTTGTTCGCTCTGGGCACGACACTGAAAGCCCCCAAACACAGCACGATTGCGGCCCCCGGATTAGAGTTGAAGAATGTTAGACCCAGAGGAGCTGTACGAACTCACCGCTGACGCCGCTGGCGTTCCGGAGGGATTGCACCTGATCGCAGGCTTGACCGGCTTCGCGGATGCCGGCGGCGCGGTCGGGCAGTTCACCGACTACCTCCTGACCACGTTGGACCACACCGTCGTGGCATCTTTCGACGCCGACACCCTGCTGGACTATCGCGCCCGACGCCCGATCATCTACTTCGATCAGGACCACCTCACCAACTACCAGCCGCCGTCGCTACGGCTGTATTTGGCGCACGATGAGATCGGTCAGCCGTTCCTCTTCCTCACCGGCTTTGAGCCTGACTTTCGCTGGGAACAATTCACCGCCGCCGTGGTGCAGCTCGTCGATCGGTTCACCGTCGCGTCGACGACCTGGGTACATGCCATCCCGATGCCGGTTCCGCACACCCGTCCGATCGGCGTGACGGTCAGTGGTAATCGCTCCGATCTGATCGAGAACCGATCGGTTTGGCGTCCACACACTCAGGTCGCGGCCAACGCGCTGCACCTTCTGGAATTCCGGCTGCAGGAACGCGGAGCCTCTACTGTCGGGTACGTGCTGCTCATCCCGCACTATCTGGGTGATACCGAGTTCCCCGCTGCAGCTCTGAGCGCGCTGGAGAGCGCGAGCGCGTCCACCGGTCTGATCTTTCCAACCGATCAGCTGCGGGAAGCGAATCGCGAATTCGTCGCCCGCATCGACGAGCAGGTACACAGCAACCCGGAACTGGCCAAGCTCGTGGGCACCCTCGAGCAACGCTACGACGCGTACATGGAAGGCAGCCCACTGCGGTCGCCCCTCACCGATGAAGACGGGGAGCTTCCCTCAGCCGATGAAATTGCCGCTGAACTGGAGAATTTTCTCGCCCTGCGCCGAAGCCGCGACGATGGGGCTGCCAGCTAGCAGCCGCTGCCGACGGTTTGTTGTGGCACGAAGCGCGCCGCAAAGAGTGACCAGCACGAAAGCGATAGGTTTGATCGAGTGAACTCTCGTCGATCCACCCTGATCTTTTTCATTGGGTCATTCGCGTACCTGTCCGCCGTCTTGCAGCGCAGTTCGCTGGGAATCGCCGGCGTTGCCGCAACCGAGAAGTTCGGCGGGTCCGCGGCCGTTCTCTCAAGCCTGGCCGTCGTGCAACTCATCGTCTACGCTGCCGCGCAGATTCCAGTCGGCGTACTTGTCGATCGGTATGGGCCACGTGTACTCATGATCTCCGGCACCGCGTTCATGGTGACCGGCCAGGTGACCCTGGCCCTGGCACCGGATATCACCGTCGCTGTTGTCGGGCGCGTTCTCGTGGGTGCCGGTGACGCCACCATCTTCATCTCGATGATCCGGCTGATCAGTTCGTGGTTCAGTGGCCGCATCGTTCCCCTGCTCTCGCAGTGGATGGGCAACATCGGCCAGCTCGGACAGGTATTGTCCGCGGTTCCGCTCGCCTGGCTGCTGCACACGAGCGGTTGGACGACGGCTTTCCTCTCTGCCGCTTCCGTCGCCGTAGTCGCCCTGATCGTGGTCATCATTTTCGTGCAGGACCGTCCCCCGGACGTCGCCGAGCACTCGCGTGCCAACAGCCTCGGCATGGCGCTGGCCCAGCTGAGGCACAGCTTCAAACGGCCGGGAACCCAGCTCGGATTCTGGTCCCACTACGTCTCCCAGTCGTCCGGCACCGTGTTCAGTCTGCTGTGGGGCTACCCGTTCATGGTCTTCGGTCTCGGGTACGAACCGAGCTTCGCCGCCGCGATGCTCACCGTACTCGTCGGTGCGGGCGTCGTCTTCGGTCCGATTCTGGGCCTTCTGACGGCGCGGCACCCCTTGCGCCGCAGCAATATTGTCCTGGGCATTGTGGCGGGCATCGCCGCGGCCTGGGCGCTCGTTCTCCTCTGGCCGGGAGTTCCGCCGGTCTGGACGGTTGTCGTATTGCTGGTGGTGCTCGGCATCGGCGGTCCCGGTTCGCTCATTGGTTTCGACTTCGCGCGCACCTTCAACCCGATGCGCAGCCTCGGTTCCGCGAACGGCGTGGTCAATGTCGGAGGATTCACCGCGAGCTTCGTCATGATGTTCCTGATCGGGCTGCTGCTCGACCTGCAAAACGGATGGCACGTTGCTCAGGGTGCCCCCAGTGACCTGTACGCGCTCGACTCGTTCCGAGTCGCCTTCTCGATCCAATACATCGTTGTCGGCATCGGTGTCGGATTCTTGCTGCATGCCCGAAGGCGCACCAGGCGTCAGCTCTCCCGCGACGAGGGAATAGAAGTCGCCCCGATCTGGGTTGCACTAACACACGCCTGGAAAGGGCGTAACCGATGATCGTAGTACGCAGCGTGGCTTGTCGTCCAGACAAACCGTGCAATAATAAGTTCTAGGACCCGTTCTGGTCTGGGGCATGCTGAAACTACTTCCGCATGGGTATCCCGGGACTTGACATGGGTCCAAGTTCTGCCCAAAAACGCATCTGGTGCCTGTCTGGCCGCCAGGAGCAGGTACGACTCCGCATGAGAGGTGTTCGAATGGCAACCACCGTTAAGACCGAGGTGACCGACGAGTCCGGAGCGACTCCCGTCGTCCCGGCGGTCAAGAAGCCCGTCACGAAGGCGGCAGCTGCAAAAGCGGCTGCGGCCGAGGCTGCAGCGGCGAAGAAGTCTCCGGCTCCGGCCGCAGGCAAGCCGGCCCCGAAGAAGCGGGTCACCCGGGCGAAGGTTGTCAAGAAAGAGGACGAACCCGTTGCCGACGGCGCTGCGGAAACCGAAGAAGAAGAGACAGAAGAGGCCCGCGCGAAGCGTGCGGCGTCGACCGAAGCGCTTCCCAGCGGGGCCCTCGTGCTCTCGATCGTCGACGACGACGACGAGGTTCCGGTGTACTCCAGCGCCATCACCGGTGCCACCGCCGACCCGGTCAAGGACTACCTGAAGCAAATCGGTAAAGTTGCCCTGCTCAACGCGGCCGAAGAGGTCGAGTTGGCGATGCGCATCGAAGCCGGCCTGTTCGCCGAAGACAAGTTGTCCGAGATGACCGACGTCGAGAAGAAGAACGCTCTCGGCCGCGAGCTGCAGTGGGTGGCCAAGGATGGCGCCCGTGCCAAGAGCCACCTCCTCGGCGCGAACCTCCGCCTGGTCGTGTCGCTGGCCAAACGGTACACCGGCCGCGGCATGCAGTTCCTTGACCTGATCCAGGAGGGCAACCTCGGACTCATCCGTGCGGTCGAGAAATTCGACTACACCAAGGGCTTCAAGTTCAGCACCTACGCCACCTGGTGGATTCGCCAGGCCATCACGCGCGCGATGGCCGACCAGGCCCGCACCATTCGTATTCCGGTGCACATGGTCGAGGTCATCAACAAGCTCGCCCGCGTGCAGCGCCAAATGCTGCAGGATCTCGGTCGCGAACCCACGCCGGAAGAGCTCAGCCGTGAGCTCGACATGACACCTGAAAAGGTCGTCGAGGTGCAGAAGTACGGGCGCGAACCGATCTCCTTGCACACTCCGCTCGGCGAAGACGGCGACAGTGAGTTCGGTGACCTCATTGAAGATACCGAAGCCGTTGTGCCCGCAGATGCTGTGGGCTTCACCATGCTGCAGAAGCAGCTGGAAAGCTTGCTCGACTCGCTTTCGGAACGGGAAGCCGGCGTGATTCGCATGCGCTTCGGTCTGGGGGACGGCATGCCGAAGACCCTCGATCAGATCGGTGACACCTTTGGGGTCACCCGCGAGCGCATCCGTCAGATCGAATCCAAGACGATGGCCAAGCTTCGTCACCCGTCCCGGTCGCAGTCCCTGCGCGACTACCTCGAGTAAAGGTGACTGTGACAGGGCGAGCCCCGTTCTCGAACCCGGCTTCATGAGTTCCCTTCGGTACGCCCCGGCGATTCTCATCGGTCGAGTCGTTCGGGTGCTCGCCCGGTGGCGCAAGCCGGGCGGCGGCTCTGCTATTCCCGGAGTCGTCGTGAACCGCATCGCTCCCGACTTTCTCACCACGACGCTCAATGCGTTTCCCCTCGGGCTCGTGATCGTAACGGGTTCCAGCGGCAAATCGACGACGACCAAGATGCTCGTCGCTGTTCTGCGCGCCCACGGCCTCACCGTGTTCACCAACCAGTCGACGGCCAACATCAGCCAGGGGCTGACCAGCGCACTTCTGGAGCGGGTCAGCCTGTCCGGGCGGATCGCGGGAGACGTGGCCGTGCTCGAAATGGACGAAGGCCACGGTGCCTCTATCGCTGGGGGGCTCGCTCCGCGCGTCGTCGCACTCACCAACGTCATGGTCGACCAGATCGATCGATTCCACGACTCCGAAATGGTCGCCGGATTGCTCGCGAAGATCGCCGCTCGGGCCACGGAGACGGTTGTGCTCAACGCCGACGACCGCTATCTGGCCGACCTTGGTGACACCCTCGAACCGACCGTGCACGTGGCCCGTTACGGAGTGACCGCCGATGTTCTCGCGCGGCATCCCCGAGGACTCGGCTATGCCGATACCGCGCAGACTCGCCTGGCTGCCGGCATCGGTCTGCAGCTCGCGCGCGTGGTCGGCCGTGACGCCGAGGTGGAGTTCAGCGGCGCCAGCCACAGCATCCATCTGCCCGCGCGCGGCATCCACTACGCCGTCGACGCAGTAACCGCATTGAGCACGGCGCAGGCTACGCTCGGGGACCGCTTCGATCCGGCCGTGGCTTGCACGGCGCTGTCGGCCATGCCGGCAGTCTTCGGTCGTGGCGAAGTCGTCACCGTCGGCGGCAAGACCATTGAGTTCGTGCTCGTGCAAAACCCGTCAAGTTTTCAGCTCAACGTGGACAGTCTCGAAGCCGACACCGAGCAGATTCTGGTCATTATTGGATCCGACGTGCGTGATCCGTCGTATTTCTGGCCGGTGGATGCCTCCGGGCTTGGCCATGTGCTCATCGCCTCGGGGCTCAAAGCGCACGAAATAGCGGTGAAGCTCGCCTACGACGATGTGCGGGTCGACAGCATCGAACCCGATGTCCCCACGGCCCTCGACGCTTTTTTGGCGCTTCCTGATCCCACCACCGGGGTGAAGACCATAATCTTCTCCGCCGACGGCATGCGGCGCACCCGCGCCCACCTCGGCCTTGTCTCGAATGCTGAGGAACTGTAGATGACCGCCACTTCGCTTGAGCGGCCGTTCACGGTCGTCTCGTTGTTGCCCAGAATGCTCGACACCAACGGCGATGCCGGCAATGCGCGTGTACTGGCGCAGCGGGTGCGCTGGAGCGGACACGAAGCGCAGGTCGTGGACGTACATTCTCGGGCAGACCTGCCCGCACACGTCGACGCGGTGTCGATCGGATCTGGAACTGACGCTTCGCTCGTACCGGCCCGCGATGCGCTACGCACCCTCGTGGAGGAGCTGCGCGTCTGGTCGAACTCCGGCGTTCCCATACTCGCCGTCGGTACCGGGTGGGAACTGCTGAGCTGGGGCATCGACCTCGCCGACGGTACGGTCATCGAGGGCCTCGGGCTCGTGGCCGGGCAGGCCGTACCCCGCGCGGCGCGCGCTACCGACGACATCGTCGTGACGTCGAAATACGGGCGCCTGATCGGATTCGAGAACCACGCCCGAGACTATGTCGGCGCCGAGGCCAGTCCGCTCGGCCGGGTGGCCTACGGGACCGGCAACGGTGATCGAACGGCTGGTCCGCAGATTGAGGGCCTGACCATGGGGGAGGTGTTCTGCACTCACCTGCACGGCCCGGTCCTCGCACGCAATCCCACTCTCGCCGACCACCTGTTGCGGGCGGCGTTCACGCGTCTCGGTCTCGACTATTCGCCCGGTGCCACGGCGGTAGCCGTCGATCAAATCGCGCAGGCCGCCGGCAACCAGGTCGCCGTTCGAGTCGGCCAGCCCGCGCAATAGCGCACCCGGCTTCACTCACCCGGCCAAACGCACCCGGCTACACGAAAAACGTGCATGCGGTCGGCTCTGGCCGACCGCATGCACGGCATCCGTTCAAAAGAGTCAGACGAACCTAGGAACGCTGATCTTCGAGCAACCGGCTCGACTCGTCGTGCCAGCTCTCGGCGATGCTTTCGAGCTTCTCTTGGTGCTTGCGTCCGTGATGGGCGCAGAACATTAGTTCACTGTTCTTGACGACGACACGAATGTAAGCCTGGGCGCCGCAAGCGTCGCAGCGGTCGGCTGCGGTGAGCTGGTGGGGGGCGCCCTGGTCTTCTATTGCACCATTTTCGGTGGCGATCTGGGACATATTCTCCTCCTCCAGACTGAATTGCATGAACCCTTGTCACTAATGTAAACACGCCGACGAGACATTGACGAGATCATAAAGCGGTATTTCGCTTACCGCGTAGACCTGTCGGGCCGGGTGCCGGGTCGTCAGGCGTGCCCGGCGCAAAAGGTTGCCGGTGGAGGCCGGTATTCTTGGTTGTTGTGAGCTCTGACTATTCCGCGCGCCACCTGTCAGTCCTGGAAGGACTGGAGGCAGTGCGCAAACGCCCCGGCATGTATATCGGTTCCACCGACTCGCGCGGGCTGATGCACTGCCTGTGGGAGATCATCGACAACTCCGTCGATGAGGCCCTGGGCGGGCACGGTTCCAGCATCAGTATCGAGTTGCACCCCGACCAGAGTGTCGAGGTCCGCGACACCGCGCGTGGAATCCCAGTCGATATTGAGCCCAAGACCGGCTTGACCGGCGTGGAGGTCGTGTTCACGAAGCTGCACGCCGGTGGAAAATTCGGCAGCGGCTCCTATGCTGCATCGGGCGGCCTGCACGGAGTGGGGGCCTCCGTTGTCAACGCTCTGTCCGAGCGTCTCGACGTCGAGGTCGACCGCGACGGCAAGACCTGGGCCATGTCCTTCCACCGCGGTGAACCGGGCCTGTTCACCGATTCGGGGGAGAAGAGCCCCGACGCCCCATTCACCCCGTTCGAGAACCAGAGCGAATTGCGGGTGATCGGCAAGGTTAAACGCGGCGTCACGGGAACCCGCATCCGCTATTGGGCCGACCGGCAGATCTTCACCAAGGGCGCAGCGTTCCAGACCGACGAGGTGCTGAGTCGCGCCCGACAAACGGCCTTCCTCGTTCCCGGCCTCGCCATCGAGGTCGCCGACCGTCGCACCGAAGAAGCGGTGACGAGCCGGTTCCAGTTCGACGGCGGCATCTCCGAATTCGTTGAACATCTTGCCACGGACGCTCCGATCACCGACACCTGGCGGCTGACCGGCAACGGAACTTTCAGCGAGACCGTGCCGGTACTCACCGACACGGGAGCCATGGTTCCCACCGAGCTCGTGCGCGACTGCCAAGTCGACATCGCCCTGCGCTGGGGCACCGGCTACGACACCATCGTGCAGAGCTTCGTCAACATCATCGCCACCCCCAAGGGCGGCACCCACCAGGCCGGCTTTGACGCCGGTCTGCTCAAATTTCTGCGTAGTCAGGTAGACCTGAACGCCCGTCGCCTGAAGGCCGGCAGCGACAAGCTCGACAAGGACGATGTCATGGCCGGGCTCACCGCCGTGCTGACCGTGCGTCTGCCCGAACCACAATTCGAAGGACAGACGAAAGAAGTCCTCGGCACCCCGGCAGTGCGGGCAATCGTCGCCAACGTCGTCGCCAAGGCAATGGCTGAGCGGTACGCCTCGCCGAAACGCGACGACAAGACGCAGTCAGCGCTGCTGCTGGACAAGATCGTCGCCGAGATGAAATCACGCATCTCCGCTCGGGCTCACAAGGAGACCCAGCGTCGTAAGAACGCCCTGGAAAGTTCCTCTCTGCCCGCCAAACTCGTCGACTGCCGCAGCAACGACGTGGCCACGAGTGAACTGTTCATCGTCGAGGGAGACTCCGCCCTCGGCACCGCAAAACTCGCCAGGGACAGCGAGCATCAGGCCCTGCTTCCCATCCGCGGCAAGATTCTGAACGTGCAAAAGGCAACGGTTGCCGACATGCTCTCCAACACCGAATGCGCCTCCATCATCCAGGTGATCGGCGCCGGGTCCGGTCGCAGCTTTGATCTCTCAGCCGCGCGCTACGGCAAAGTGATCATCATGAGCGACGCCGACGTCGACGGCGCGCACATTCGGACCCTGCTTCTCACCCTGTTTTTCCGCTACATGCGACCGATGATCACGGAGGGCCGGGTTTTCGCCGCAGTGCCCCCATTGCACCGGGTCGTGGTGATGAACCCGGGCAGCAAACCCAACGAGACCATCTACACCTACTCGGAGGCTGAGCTGCACTCGGTGCTGGGCGCGCTGGACAAGAAGAACCGCCGCTACCAGGACCCGATCCAGCGATACAAGGGTCTCGGCGAAATGGATGCCGACCAGCTCGCGACCACGACCATGGAACGCGCCCACCGCACCTTGCGGCGCGTGCGAGTCGACGACGCCGAAGCCGCGGGAAAGGTCTTCGAGTTGCTCATGGGCAATGAGGTCGCCCCGCGCAAAGAGTTCATCATCGGCAGTTCCGACATGCTCTCCCGGGACCGCATCGACGTCTAGGCTCCATTCAGTCAGGCCGCGCTCCCTGACCCACTACCGGATCGATTGATCGTGGCGAACAGGCACGAGGAGCGCGACGATGCGGGGCCGCTAGATCTCGGTACCGATGGCCCGGATCACTGCATCGAGCATGATGCCGGAAGCGTCGCGGCGAGACCCGGACTCCGGCAAGGCACGCGGGGTGCCGTCCGGTCCGACGGCACGAGCCGGAGCGCGTCCGACCCAAGCCACCTGGAGGGTGTCCTCACCCTTGAGAAAGCGTTGGGCGCGCACCCCTCCGGTCGCCCGACCCTTGGCCGGGTACTCGGAGAAGTCGCTTTGCTTGGCGCTGCCGGGGTCGGTTCCGGGCAAGGTCTGGCTGCTCGCCGCCACGGTAGCCACGACGGCCGTCGCGGCGTCCTCGGCTGACAGACTGGTGAAGAAGACCACAGATTCGCCGGGCGTCAACTTGACGCCGGCCATGCCACCGGCCGTTCGGCCCTGAGCACGCACGCCCGCGGCCGTGAAGCGCAACAGCTGGGCGTCCGAGGTGATGAAGACGAGGTCATCATTCTCGGCACCCTGCACGGCGCCGACGACTTCGTCTTTGGGCTTGAGAGCGATGATCTCAAAGTCAGGTTTGTTGGCCCAGTCCTTGGGGGTGACCCGTTTGACAACGCCCTGCCGGGTACCGATCGCGATCGCCCGCTCGGAGTCGAGCGCCACGATCGCCAGCACGTGCTCTTTCTTGTCGGGCAGCGGGAGATACTCGCTGATCCGCACACCGGCTGCCAGCTGAATCGATGTCGGCGGCATCACCGGCAGGTCAACGGGGGAGAAACGGATGAGCCGGCCCCGGTTGGTCACCGCTCCCACCTCGGTGCGACTCGTCGTGTCGAGTGTCGACAGCACCGCATCGTGCTTGCTCCGGCGCTGCGGGGGCTGAATGCGCGGCGGTGCGCTGTCGTCGACGGCGACCAGATCGACGCGGGCGATGCGTCCGGTCACGCTCAGGAAGACTCGGGTCGGAATGTCCTGCACTTCGAGCACCGCCGCCTGGCGTTTGGCGGCAGCGGCCGACAGGCCGGCGATGCTCGGCTTGGCCTCGGTCAGCACGGTGCGACGCTCGGTGCCGAACTTCTCGGCTACCGCGCCCAATTCCTCGGACACCAGCGTGCGGATGGCGGCCTTGGACGACAGGAGCTTCTCCAGCTTCGCGATTTCGGCGAGCAACTGGTCACGTTCGGCTTCGAGCTCGATGCGGGAGAACTTGGTCAGGCGCCGCAACCGCAGTTCCAGGATGTACTCCGCCTGGATCTGGCTCAGGTCGAACACATCGATGAGCTTGGCCCTGGCTTGCTCGGTATCGTCGCTCGCCCGAATTACCTGGATGACCTCGTCGATGTCGAGAATCGCCACGAGGAGGCCGAGCACGAGGTGCAGACGCTCCTTGCGTCGCGCGAGACGGTAGGCCGACCGACGGGTGACGACCTCGATGCGGTGATTCACATACACGTGCAGCAGTTCGAGCAGGCCGAGGGTCTGCGGCGCCCCCTTGACCAGGGCGACCGCGTTGATGTTGAAGGAGTCTTCGAGCGGGGTGTAGCGGAAAAGCTGCTCCAGCACAGCATCGGGGCTGAACCCGGTTTTGATACCGATCACCAGGCGCAGCCCCTTGGTGCGGTCGGTGAGGTCTGTGACGTCGGAGATGCCACTGAGCTTCTTGGAGTTCACGCCGTCCTTGATCTTCTCGATCACCTTTTCCGGCCCGACCAGATAGGGGAGTTCGGTCACGACGAGGCCGGTCTTGCGGGCGGTGATCGCCTCAACCGAGACACGCGCGCGGGTTTTGAAGCTACCGCGCCCCGTGCTGTAGGCATCCTTGATTCCGGCCAAACCGACGATCGTGCCACCGGTGGGCAGGTCCGGTCCGGGCACGAACTCCATGACATCGTCCAGGCTCGCATTGGGGTGCGACAGCAGGTGCCGGGCCGCTCCGACGACCTCGATGAGGTTGTGCGGAGCCATGTTGGTCGCCATGCCCACAGCGATGCCGCTCGTGCCGTTGACGAGCAAGTTGGGGTACGCGGCCGGCAGCACGTCGGGCTGGGTGAGCTGGTTGTCGTAGTTGGGAACGAAATCGACGACGTCCTCGTCGAGGTTCTCGGTCATGGCCAACGCCGGCGCGGCCAATCGGGCTTCGGTGTACCGCGGCGCGGCCGGCCCGTCGTCCAGGGAACCGAAGTTGCCGTGACCGTCGATGAGCGGCACCCGCAGCGAAAACGACTGGGCCATGCGCACGAGGGCGTCATAGATCGCGGTGTCTCCGTGCGGATGCAGCTTACCCATCACTTCACCCACGACCCGGGCGCTTTTCACATGGCCCTTGTCGGGGCGGAGTCCCATATCGCTCATCTGGTACAGGATGCGGCGTTGCACCGGCTTCAAGCCGTCTCTGGCATCGGGCAGGGCCCGGGAGTAGATCACCGAATAGGCGTATTCGAGGAAAGAACCCTGCATCTCCACCGACACGTCGACATCTTCGATGCGTTCGGTGCTGGGGGTGCCGGCGGTGCTGGGGGCTGGTGTTGTGCTGTCTGAGCGGCTCATTAGCAATTCTGCTTCAAGCGTGCGGCGGAAGTTGATCGATCCGGCTACCG
>Ga0314774_1002187_pt1 | contig 11345 bp, 14 predicted proteins | sample MetaGCBIA2018_FD_204515 | JGI IMG/M metagenome (GOLD analysis project Ga0314774, IMG submission 204515) | Cryopeg brine microbial communities from Beaufort Sea near Barrow, Alaska, United States - CBIA 2018 | ecosystem: Environmental > Aquatic > Marine > Coastal | place: USA: Alaska | collected... | reverse complement strand
TCATTATTTAATTACTCTGTAGAAGTTATAACTAAGGTCCAAAATTGGTGCAACATGCTGCCACGTAAGATATTAAACTATCTTACACCTGATGAAGCATTCCAGGATGAACTCTATGAGATCTAGCCATTATGTATATACATATTTTTACAGTTAAATTTAGTTCAATTTGTTATTGCAATTTAAGATATTATATTTGGTCTGTTTTTATTTTCATTCATATTCTTTCACCTCTTATAGCTCCTGTTGGCAATAATTTAACATCTATATAATATGCAGCCGTACAAAAATTGTCATCATCTGAAAACCATGCTTTTAAATCGGTTATGCCTGCCACTAGGTCAACTTCAAACGCTGCACAGTCATCATCCGCTTTAACCAAACAAGTCTTTGTCTGCCCTTGTATATGAAGTGTTGCCTTTGTAATGTTTAAAGACTCACCACCTGTATAATCTCCCCAGTTTTTTTCTTGAATGAAGTCTCTTCTAAATTCAATATCGTCACCTTTAATATCACTAACAATCGCTCTGTTTTCCGTTTTTGGCCAACGTCGCAATTCAATTCTATAACAAGCTTCTGTTTTCACTTCTATTTCAAAATAACCATTTACTTTTTTACCTTGGCGAACTAACCCTTGGTTCCAAGCCACTTCACACTCTTCATTTCTCATATCATGACTTGTCATCGTTGTTTCTATTTCACTTAATACAATTGGTATAGGTTCATCAAATTTTTCAGATACCAAATTCCACCAATGATTATATTCTTCTCTTAATTTGGAAACTACTTGTGGATATTGACTAGATAGCTCATGTCTTTGTTCTAAATCTGCACTCATATCATAAAGTTCTCTACCATTTACAAGTCTCCATCTATCGGTCATAACTGCACTTTTACGCCATTTAAGCGGATTTGTTAATCTTTGTGAATCTGTTACAAGTGTCCTTTCACTCCATATCGCATTTTCTTGGAACAAAGGCGTTAAACTTTTTCCATGAAATTCTATACCTTCTTTAACAGGAATATGACATAAATCAAGAATGGTTGGCATAAAATCTATATTGGCAGTTACGGTATTTACATCAAAACCTTTAGCTAATCCACCATTTGGCCAAGAGATAAAAAATGGTACACGATGACCACCATCATACTCTGAATTTTTCATACCTCTAAAGCCTGCATTGTAACCTTCTAAAACAAACTCATCAGCATCCAAAGTTGCTGCACAACTTGATCCATTATCAGTCATAAATATAAGAATGGTATCATCCAAAATACCCCACTGCATAAGTTTATTCTTAAGTCGCGCAAAATTTTCATCTATATTACTAATCATGCCATAAAATCTAGCCCTATCTTCCGGAACTTTTCCTCTATATTGATCTGCATATTTATCTTCTACATTATATGGTAAGTGAGGTGCGTTCGTTGGTAAATAGCAAAAAAATGGTTGGTCCTCGTCAATCTTCTCTTTCATGTATTTCATTGCTTCATCAAAAAACACATCTGTACAATAGCCATTGAATTTACAAGGTTTTCCATTGACATAATATGAATCGTCAAAATAATCATTACCCCAACAATCAGGTGTCTGACCTATTCCACCACCACCATGAACAATTGATTTATCAAATCCTCTATCCATAGGTCTATAAGGATATTCATCACCTAGATGCCATTTCCCAAATATCCCTGTTGAGTATCCATTTTCTTTAAGTGCATTGGCAATTGTCCACTCATCTTTTCTAAGTAAAGATCGTCCACCAATTGTATGCCACACCCCTGTACTATTAGCATAATGTCCTGTCATTAATCCTGACCTTGTAGGTGCACATGTAGGTCCTACATGAAAGTTTGCTAGTCTCGTACTTTCCTCATAAAAGAGATCTATATTTGGTGTTTTAATCATATTGTTACCGTGACAACCCAAATCACCATAGCCTTGGTCATCTGTTAATACAAAAATAATATTTGGCTTTTTCATTCTATACATTCCTCTCTAAACGTTCAAACTAATTCTATCCTTTAATAGCTCCATCAGCTAATCCACCTACAAAAGCCCATTATTTTTAAATGACAATATATGTCTTAGCGTGAGGTGTTTTAGTGTTTTTTGACTCAAATAGCCCTTAGCGTGGGATTTGTCGGATTCGCTAATGAGACCCCTTATAGCTCAATTGACAAAGATCTAGACATTTATCTTCCATGGCTGTAAAGCTTATTTCTCCACTTTTCACGTCTATTGCCTACATTCCGTCGAAACGGCCCTCTTCAAAACGAATTTTTCTAGCATATGCGATTTGCTGCATCTTACCAATTTTTTTCATCAGTTCCTGTTTCATAATTTATTTCTCTCCCTCTAATAAAATTTCATCACATCTTTAAGATATGGCATAGCAGTTATTGCTCCTCGTTTTTGGATACATAACGCTGCCACGTTATTAGCAAATCCCACAAAATCTCTTGCTATTTCTTCAGTTAATTCCAGGGGTCTTTTATCCCATTTAACTAGCTTGTATAAAAATCCACCCCAAAAGGAATCTCCTGCACCTGTAGTATCTACAACATCACAATCAATGCTTTTTACTTGTGCAAAAAATGTTTTTGTACGAATTAAAGCTCCATCCGCTCCTAAGGTTATCACAACGCAAGAAATTCCAATGTCAATCAATATTTTTGAAGCTTCCTCAGGAGATTTTGCTCCTGTGATTAACTCAGTCTCTTCATCACTTATTTTAATTACATCCACAAACGAAAGCACGCTTCGCATCCGTTCCATTGCCTCTTCTCTGTTGTTCCAGAGCAGTTCTCTGTAATTAGGATCATAAGAAATAATTGATCCTGCTAACTTTGCTGTCTGCACAGCCGAAAATGTAGCTGAACGCGCGGGTTCATTTGTAAGTGATAGAGACCCAAAATGAAATATTTTTGTATTCTTTATTATGTCATCGTTCAACTCTTCTTCTTTCAGGCAAGTATCTGCTCCCGGTTTGCGTGAAAATGAAAAGCTTCTCTCTCCGCTTTCAGAAAGTTCAACAAACGCTAGAGTTGTAAACACATTTGAATCTTGTACTAACCCAATGGTACTTACCTTTTGGGTTTTTAAGGTTTCACGCAGAAAATCCCCATGCATATCCGCACCAACCTTGCCAATAAAAGCAGTATTTAGCCCTAAATTTGACAGTGAACACAATACATTGGCAGGAGCACCTCCAGGATTTTGCTCAAACAAGCGCATTCCATCAGGGGATACCCCACAAGAAGTAAAATCAATTAATAATTCACCTAAAGCTACTACATCAAACATATAAACACCTCACTTCTGATTTAGTAAAATGCGGATACTCATAAAAATATCCGCATTTTGGTCTATAAATAGAACTTACTTTTCACAATACCAGCGTGGACCTCCTCCAGAAACTAAAACAATATTAGAATTTGCAGTAAAGTCTCCTGTACGTATCACAAATTTTACTTGTCTTGTAATATCATCCCGCAACACAGGATGAGGAACAATTTCAAAATTAATATTCTTATCAAAACAAGCTATAAATTCCGCTTGTCGCGATGGACTTACGTCAACAGTAGCCTGTGATAGAATTATTTTCTCAACAGAAAAATGCTTTAGCACTTCCTTTAGAACCTCAACAGCCGTGGGGATATTGGGCGATAATGAAATATCTATTATTTTAGTTGTATTTGGAACGGCAAGGCCAGCATCTACAATCATCATTTTATCCATGTGCCCCATCTTACTCATTTCAGCTGCAATTTCACGATTTAATATACCTGTTTCTGTCATAGCAACCCCTCTATCTCTCGTAGCAACTCATGAGAATATCATACATCTCATCAATTGTTGCGACACGAGGATTATTCTTGTAATCATCCAATACCTGGCCGCAATTGGCAATTACACGCAAATCGTCCTTAGTAACATTTAGATCTTTAAATCCAAACCACAGATTAATTTTCTTAAGGAATTTATCAATTTCCTCACAGCTTTCCTTTGCAGCTACTATATCTGTTTCTGTCTTAAGCGCTGGGTTAAAAATTCTTCCAACTGCAGCGAATTTTTCGACAGCAGCCAAATAAGTGTAACGTGTAAATTCTGGATAGAGCGCTGCTAAAGCTTGTCCATGAGTTACCTTTGGACAATGTCCTCCAATCTGCATACCCAACCCATGAGGCAATGTCACACCGGCTGAAGAATTAGTAAGACCACCCAATGTATCTGCCCATGCCATTTTGGAACGTGCTTCTAGGTCTTCTCCGTTAGCAAGAGCTTTAGGAAGATATTCAGCGATAATTTTAATTCCTTCTAGTGCTAAAGTCTCCACCATTGGATTGGTATTCGCGGATAGATAAGCCTCAAAATTATGACAAAATGCATCAAATCCAGTTTGGGCGGTTATACTTGCAGGCATTGTTACAGTTACTTCCGGGTCAACAATAGCAACCCTTGGAAAAATATTTTTGTGCCATATAGCGGACTTATCTTTATTCTCTGTTTTAGTAATAACAGCACAAGGGGTAGCTTGTGAACCAGTCCCAGCTGTAGTACTGATTGCTATAATAGGTAAAGTCTTTTCGGTTGGACCCTCAGTATAATGTAAATATTCCCATGCAGTACCAGAGTGAGTTGCTTCAACAGCAATTGCCTTTGCCGTATCCATTGAAGAACCTCCACCCAATCCGATCACAACATTCGCACCGATTTTTTTTGCTATATTAGCCCCTTCGGTTACTATATCTGTAGTTGGATTAGGAATTACACCATCAAAATGTTCCACTGTTAGCCCAGCAGTTAATAGGGATTCTTTAACCTTTTTATAAAGTTCCGCTACCGCCGGGAATTCTGGAACTGTTACAAGTAATACTTTTTTTCCATAACGAGCCGCAAACATTCCCACTTCTTCCACTCTCCCGCATCCAAACACTATTTCGATAGGTGAAAAATAATCAAATTCTTTCATAATAATCGCCTCTTTCCTTTAATTTCGTCTGAATAATAACTTCCATTGCACTATTTTTTTATTCCATTTCAATAATAACTTTCATTGCCTTATCCTTTTGTTCATCGATGATTTTATATGCGTTTATATAATCTTGAAATTTCACGCGATGGGTAATTAATGCATCAAACTCAATGAGTCCGTTATTTACAAGTTCAATTGCATCTATATAGTCTTCTTCGCGATACATGGCTGTACCAATTAACCTCAACTCATGGTCCTGAATGAAACCCATATTAATTGCACCAAGGTCTGCAAAAACACCTACCACAACTATATCACTGCCTTTTCTTGCATATTCAATAGCTTGTTTCATAGTTGAGTTAATACCTATGCATTCGAAAATAACATCCGCTCCATCCGTACTAAAACATTCTGTAATAGCTTCTTTTAATTCTTTTTCTTTAGGGTTTACTGTATTAATTCCACATTTTTTAGCAGTAGCTAAACGATATGCGCTTAGTTCAGAGAGCAGTACTTTAGATGCACCCAAGGCCTTAGCAGTTTGTGCCACAAGGTTGCCAATAGGGCCTCCACCTAATACTAATACACCTTTACCTTTTACATCTCCATATCTTCTTAAAGCATGCACAGCAACCGCAAGAGGTTCTATCATAGCTCCATTTTCAAAACTCATACCATCCGGTAGTTTTAAAGCTTTTTCAGAATCAACAACAAAATATTCACTAGCCATACCTGTGGTCTGGAATCCCATAACTTTTAGTTTTTCACAATCATTATACATACCATGGGTACAAGGATAGCACTCGCCACAAACAACTTGTGGCTGAATAGTAACCACATCACCTACTTCTACATTAGTGACTCCTTTACCTATTTCTTCTACAACCGCAGAAACTTCATGTCCCTGGACCACAGGATAACTTGTATATGGATGTTTCCCATGGTTTACATGAATATCCGAACCACACACACCAATACATTTCATTTTTACTTTAATCTGGTTTATTTTTACTTCGGGCAAGGGAATATCCTGAAATATTATTTTGCCCGGTTCTGTCATAACTGCCTGAATCATACTAGATTCCTCCTTTTAATAATTTGAATGTTATTCATTTTATCCCTTTCTTTACACTCTCTAGCCTTTTAATCCGGATGTGCTAATGCCTTCAACTAAGTGTTTTTGCAAAAAGATAAAGATTATTATAATCGGAAGTATGGATAAAGTTGCCATTGCGAACATAGCACCATAGTCCGAAGATGATCCCGGATCACTAAACAGTTTTAATGCCAAACTCACCGGATACTTAGACGAATCATTTACATAAAGTAATGCGGATAAGAAATCATCCCATCTCCAAATAAATGAAAATATACCGCCTGTGATTAAGGCAGGTACAATCAACGGAAGTATAATCCTTGCATATATACCATAGAAAGAACAACCATCGATTTTTGCAGCTTCATAAAGTTCATCTGGAATACCACTGATAAAGTTCATCATTAAATACACGAAGAATCCTTGAACAGCGAAAAAATAAGGTACAATTAATGGTAGATAAGATCCTACCCAATGTATTTTCTGAAACCAAAGGTATTGAGGAATCATCATGACTTGTGCCGGCAACATCATGGATATTAAAATCGCCACTAACAAAAATTTTCTTCCTATAAAACGACTTCTAGCCAATCCATAAGCGACAAGAGATGAAGAAAAAACCGTTCCGATCGTTGCCGTTGTAGATATGAAAAAGGAGTTGGCAAAAAAAGTCGCGAAGGAGGTGTGACCAAACCCTTTCCAACCGTTAATGTAGTTATCCAAAATAAACTCCGTAGGTATTAGGTTTCCCGCAGTTGTAAAAATAGTATTCGTATCTTTGAAGGAACTCATAATCATCCATAATAAGGGATAGATCATAATAAAGCCAAAAAAGCTAATCAAAATATGATGGATAATGGATTTTAGCGTTCTATTCTTTTTTTTCACCTTATAGTCCTCCTTCGTAAACCCAGAATTTCTTAGTCGCAAATAATAACCATGTTACCAAACCAAGAATAGCAAGCATAACCCACGCCAGTGCTGATGCGTATCCTGTGTTATAAAATTCAAAGGATTGCTGATACATATATACTGCGTAGAATAATGTCGAATCCATTGGTTTCCCTTGCGTTATAATATAACACTGTGTAAAAGCCAAGAATCCGGTAATGGTCTGCATAATTAGATTAAAGAAAATCGTAGGTGTTATGAGTGGTAGTGTAATCTTGAAAAACTTTGCTATTTTTTTGGCCCCATCAACATTTGCCGATTCGTAAAGGGATGATGGGATTTGCTTTAATGATGCAAGAAAAATCAACATAGATGATCCGAATTGCCATACTGCAAGAATAATCAGAGTCCATATTGCAGTTGATGTGTTTCCTAACCATGAAAAATTTGTTTCGATTCCAACCATGCCTAATAAATTGTTGATAACACCATCCATTGCAAACATCCGTTTCCAAAGTATGGCTACTGCTACAGAACCACCAATAATGGATGGCAAATAATACATTGCTCTATATATTGGCGTTAATTTAGAAGAGCGCAATAACATCATAGCTATAATGAGTGCGAAGATTAAACGTAATGGCACAGAAACAAATGCATAATATAATGTTACTAATGTGGATTTGATAAATTTCGAGTCATCTGTGAATATCTTTATGTAATTCGAAAGTCCTGCCCATGTTGGAGGAGATAAGATATCGTAGTCACAAAATGAATAGTATAATGAGATAATCATTGGCACGATCATAAACACAAGAAAGCCAATAATAAAGGGCGAAGCACATATAAAACCTGCCACATTTTCATTATATAAGAACTTTTTAATTGCTTTTCGCTTAATTTTCATTACATTCTCCTTCTAAAAAAATTGGACGGAGAATATCTCCGTCCAAGAATAAACTATTTCTCTGATTTTCTATTTGCTTTCTACAATTTTACTACCTTCTTCAAATAATTGTGTTGCTGCTTCTTCAGCAGTAATAACTCCATAACATAATTGTTCTTCTAATTGATCAAGCAGTACACTAACTTCATTTGCTCCCTCTGGTGAAGGAGCATAAATTGGTGAACAATTAGGAGTCACCACCTTATTGATATATTCCGTTACAAGTTGCTCTTTCTCATCCATCAGTTTTGAGATAGCATCTGCAACAACAGATGACGCTGGCACACCACGTTCACCAAGTAATATCTCATTCGCCGCAATAGAATTCGTAAAGTAGTCTACAACTTTCACTGCCTCCTCCTGATTTTTGCTATCATTGGTAACGGATAGGAACTGACCAGGTTTCAAGTAATTAGATGCTTTAGGGTCTTCTGAAGGCCATGTTGTAATACCAATCTCGACACCTTCCGGCGCTGCCTGTTGCATAGCTGTTAATTGATTAGAAAAAATCATTGTAGACCATGAGCGAACATCCGGTGATGAACCGTACACAAGGGGATCTTGTTCGACGGATGCTTTTTTTGATTCAGCAAATACTTCTGGTGTTAAATGCCATCCTTCTTCTATTCCTTGCTCATAAAATTTGAAGAATGGTATAAAATCAGCTGCTGAAGTCGCACCAAACTTGCCATCTTCATACATTGATATACCTTGTCCTCTTAACGAATACGTAAGAAAGGAATCTCCAAGATTATAGGCAATATTTGTTTTGTAACCTGTTTTTTCATAAACTTCTTTAGAAACCCGGATAAATTCATCCATAGTCATGTTATCTTCTATTGTAATATTGTTTTCTTCAAGTAATGTTTTGTTGTAGAGTAATGCCGGTGCATTCACGCCGATACATACTGCATATACACCGTTATCAATAGAACCTGATTTTACGATTCCGGCGTCAACCGTTGATAAATCTAAGGATCCATTATCTATATATGGTGTTAAATCTGTTAACAAGCCTTTATTTACATACTGTCTAAGAAGACTATAGTCCATTTGAACAATATCAGGCATAGTATGACCTGCTACTGCAGTTGCTAATTTGGTCCAGTAATCGCCCCATCCAGCGAACTGTCCATCAAAAACAACATTTGGATATTCAGTTGTATATAAATCTAAAGTAGTTTGAGTACGTTCGTTACGTAGTTGATTTCCCCACCATGCAAAAACTAAACTCTTCTCATCAGCCGTTGTAGATGTTTCTTCGGCTGTAACTACCTCACTTGCTTTTGCTCCCGTTTCTTCCTCTACTGCTTTTTTCCCACATGCAGAAAAAAGTGATACTGTTAATATACATACTAACAATAGTGTTAATTTTTTACCCATAATAGCTTGTCTCCCTTGTTTTTATTTCATTGATTGAATCAACGTAATTCCTAGTATACCTTGTTAAATTCATAATTTAAATCAAATAAACCGACTATCGTCTCCAAAAAACCGTGTTCATATTGTAACTTCAGCATGGTATGTTATAATTCTTAAGTGAAGTATCATATTTAGAGCAATCAAAAAAGAACAACTAGAGATAAACTCTAATTGCTCTAAATGTGATTCTTCAGCTATTGTACCAACTCGCGGAAGTTTTACTGGTATATGGGGTTTGAATGGTTTTCTCTTTCTCTTTTTTTCGAAGAAAAGTGATATAACGGAGTTTAACCATTGAATAATAAGTGAATATTTTGAGTTCATTGACTTTTAGGGTACCTTAAGTAAGCCTTTTATAAAGGCCAAAAAGTTAATACTATTAAGTTTGCACCTACTAATTCCGCTGGTGAAAGAGTCTCCCGGCATGGCGCATGGAGTTGTTGCCACAATTAGCACATTTTTGGGTGTTAATGCCCCAAAGTGCATGAATAATCTCATCTTGAGACATGGATGCAAATACGGATTGAAATAATAGTTTGCCAGTTAGTTTAGCAATAAGCTTTAGGTTTTTCTTTTTACTACGATTATTTAAGAAACCGTAATAACGGATTTTTTGAAACCCGGTCGGAAGAACATGCATGAGAAAACGTCGAATGAATTTCACATGAGTGAAGGTGACCGTTTTCTTTTCGCCGGTTTTGTAATCATTTGCCACAAAGGATACATGCGAATCAGTCATGGAGGTAACACGAGAGTTGCTAATGGCAATGCGGTGAGTGTATCTTCCAAGATAATCAATGGCATTGCCAAAACCATTGAAGGTTTCTTTAATATAAGGAATCCAGGTTTTATGATAAAGGTTGTTTCTAAACTCAGACCATGCATATGATGTTAGAATATAAATAATACAAGTTAAACGTGGAATGTTCCTCAAAACAGTATATAATAAATAAAGATAATACGGAGGAACTAGATATGAGTATACGGTACAGTAAGCAATTCAAAGAAGATGCGGTTAGGTATTTACATGATCATGCTGATGCAGGCCTTATAGGATGTTCTAAGAATTTAGGAATTAGTAAAAGTGCACTATCAGTATGGGCGAAAGAAGCAAAAGAAAATAATGGTGAAATTACAACCAGGGGTTCAGGTAATTATGAAAGTGATGCAGCAAAAGAAACTGCGAAACGGCGTAGAGAGCTTAGAGATTCACAAGATGCTCTTGAAATATTAAAAAAGGCAATAAGCATTCTGGGAAAATGACAGAAGCTCTCTTCAGTGAAATATCTATTAAAGAAGGTGAATTGATTGAAGATGGTGAACGCCGGCTTAATGTCAGCGGAGTGCTTAGGGAATTAGGCGTTTCAAGGAGTGGTTATAATTCATGGAAAAAAAGAACACCCTCAAACCGACAGCAAAACAAGAAAATAATACAAGGCAGAATACAAGAAATATATGATGAATCGTATCAAAATTATGGGGCACCAAAGATCACAAAAAAACTTAATGCGGAAGGTATTTCTATAGTAGAAAAAAACAGTTGGAAATTATATGCGTGAAATGGGAATAAAAGCACAATATATCAAGCCCTATACTGTTACAACTATTAATTCAGACTTTAGCACCAACTTAATCAATGTTCTAAATGAAGAATTTAATCCACTTGAACCTAATGCTGTTTGGTGTTCGGATATTACCTATATATGGACCTATGCAGGTTTTGTCTAATTGACATGTATCATGGATCTGTATTCACGTAAAATCATCGCTTGGACGTTAAGTGATACTCTAGAAGCTAAATGGGTTGTTGATGCCATTGAAAAAGCAAAGAAAAAACGTAATATCTCTAAACCATTGGTGATGCATAGCGATAGAGGGATACAAGTGCGACAAGAAGTCGCTTAATATATTGTCGAAAGACTACCCCATCCATACGGGGTAACTCTATTGTGACTAGCGTGAATGGTAACGTTCGGGTTAGAAAGCTCACAAGAGAATGTGGAAGTTCTAG
>Ga0314774_1002186_pt1 | contig 11351 bp, 8 predicted proteins | sample MetaGCBIA2018_FD_204515 | JGI IMG/M metagenome (GOLD analysis project Ga0314774, IMG submission 204515) | Cryopeg brine microbial communities from Beaufort Sea near Barrow, Alaska, United States - CBIA 2018 | ecosystem: Environmental > Aquatic > Marine > Coastal | place: USA: Alaska | collected... | reverse complement strand
AAATGAATTTTTAGAGATGTAAAGTCAAAAATATATTGAGATTTAGTTAACAAAAAAATTGTTTCTGCAAAACCAATGGGGATTGCTTTGTAGAAATATCAAAAAAATGAATTTTTAGAACCCACCTTAAACCAAATGAAAGTAAAACCGTTACTTTTTTGGTGAGCTGGTATTTTCCTTTTTATAATGAGCAGGTAGCAGGTGATGGGCAAATGAATAACATTAATGATTTTAAAAATTTAAAAAGGCATTATGCTGCCGAATATACTAATTCCAATGATGTAGCTAGCTATATAGCCACCGAATTTAATAGACTTTCTAAAACTACTTTAGAATGGAATAAAACTTGGTATGATTCCACTTTGCCTTTTTGGTTTTTGGACCGATCCTTTATATCACTTGATTGTTTAGCATCACAAACCAGCCATTTGTTTGATAATGGTCGTTTTTGGGGTTGGGAAGGTGTAGATTGTTGTGAAGGCACTTGCACACATGTATGGCAATATGCACAAGGAATGGCAAGGATTTTTCCGTCTTTAGAGAGGGATTTACGACAAAATGTCGATTATGGAATTGCTTATGATGCCAAGGGTTCCATTTCTTTTAGAGCTGAAAATTTGGACAGTTACACTGGAGAAAATTTTGCTGTAGATGGTCAATTGGGTACAATCATACGAGTTTATAGAGAGCATCAAATGTCAACAAACGATACTTTTCTTGCCAAAATTTGGACTAAAGTAAAACAGTCCATGCAGTATATTATTGATCAGGATAAAGATGGGGATGGCTTGTTGGAAGGAAAGCAACCACATACACTAGATGCTGCCTGGTTTGGGCCTATGGGGTGGATAAGTGGAATGTATTTGGCAGCACTAAAAGCAAGTGAACAAATGGCATTAGAAATGGGAGATATTGAGTTTGCTGCTACCTGTGAAAAAATTATTTTGACAGGGCAAAAAGGTATGGTTTTAAAATTATTTAATGATGAATATTTTATCCACTTACCACCAGATTATAATAATATCAACACTAATAAAGGTTGTCATATAGATCAAGTATTAGGTCAAAGTTTTGCATATCAAGTAAATTTGCCAAATGTTTTACCTGAAAAAGAAACAAAGTTGGCATTAAAAGCTTTATGGAAATATAATTTTGCACCTGACGCTGGTCAATACGCATTAGATCATAAGGAAATTAAGGGTGACCGATTGTATGTTATGCCCGGAGAAGCAGGGTTGTTGATGACCACTTGGCCTTTTGGAGGAGTTGAAAATGCCGTGCCAGGAATGGCAGATCGTCCTGATGATAAGGAATATTGGATTGGCCCAGGAGGTTATTTTGATGAATGTATGAATGGGTTTGAGTATCAAGTAGCATCACATATGGTTTGGGAAGACATGCTTATTGAAGGTCTTTCTATAATGAAAGCTATACATGAGCGTTATAACGGAGCAAAAAGAAATCCGTATGACGAGGTAGAATGCTCCAGTCACTATGCTCGGTCCATGGCATCTTATGGGACATATTTGGCAGCCTGTGGGTTCTCATATCATGGGCCTAAAGGTGAACTAGGCTTTGCTCCAAAAATAAACCCTGAAGATTTTAAATGTGCATTTACAACTGCAGCAGGTTGGGGTAGCTTTAAGCAAAAAATAAGTGATAACAAATTAACAGCTGAATTGAATCTTGTTTATGGGAATTTAAGTTTAGAAAAATTTTCATTTAAAATTTCAAAAAATGCAAAGCACGTTACTTTGAATTTGAATGGAGAAAAAATAGAAAATTCCCACCATCAAATTGACAGCAAACTGATTATTATATTTAATAAGCTACACTTAAAAGAAGGTGGTAAATTAGAAATATATGTCACACATTAAAAATATTGATCTAAGTAATAATGTTGAGACATTTAAAACAAATTATTCATGAAAAACAACTTTTAGATGATGAAATGAAAAATATAATAAGCTTTATTAAAGAAATGTCTGGCATAAATTAAATTCTAAATTTTAAAATATGAATAGTTACAAAAACATCTTAATACTTTTTTTAGCTTCTCTCATTTTAGGTGCTTGTAATCAATCCAAAGTCGCAGAAAAGACAATTCCAATCAAAGAAACAAACAATCAATCTAATTGGAAACTTGATTTAGAAGCAAAATTAAAACTATATGGGCATAGGAACTGGATTGTAATTGCAGATGCTGCATATCCTCAACAAAGTAATCCAGCAATAGAACCCATTACCATTGATGCAAGTCAGTTAGAAGCTGTTGAGTATGTTAGCAGTTTATTAACCAAAGCTGCACATGTTGATGCGAACATTTTTATTGATAAAGAAATGGCTTTTGTTTCAGAAAAAAATGCTCAAGGAATTACTGATTACCGTAATAAATTAAATAAAGTTTTAGAAGGGAAATCTATAAAAACGATGCTACACGAAGATATAATTAGAGAATTAGATGCTTCAGCAAAATTATTTAATGTGCTAATAATAAAAACCGATTTAGCTATCCCATATACGTCCGTATTTTTTCAATTAGAATGTGGTTATTGGAATGAAAGCTCCGAAAATGAATTAAGAAAAGCTATAAATTGACAGGATTAAACAAAGTAAAATAATGTATAAATCTAAAATAAACTATCCATATGCCAAATAATAAAAAACACTTTATTGATGATTTCTAAAATTTTGAAAGTCCTATTTATCCTAATAATAATGGTTTCATGCAAATCTAAAAAAAAACTTCAAGGAACCAATAGAACCTAATATCATTTTTATCCTTACAGATGATCAGGGTTACAGGGATTTAGGAAGCTTTGGCTCAAAAACCATCGAAACCCCTAATATTGATCAACTGGCAGTTGAAGGAGTTAAATTTACTGATTTCTATGTACACCCGATTTGTTCTCCTACAAGGGCGGCATTCCTTACTGGTTCATATGCACCAAAGGGCTGGGTTTCCAGATGTTCAGCTTTGGGTGTCTCCTTTCGGGTTAAATCCTAATGAAATTACAATTGCTGAAGTATTGAAAAAAAAGGAATATTCAATAGCATGTATAGGAAAATGGCATTTAGGAGATGAGGATGTTTTTGCACCTAATCAACAAGGATTTGATTATTTCTATGGTATAAGATTAGTCAATGGGACACAAAAATTTGAAAATTTTGGGGTTCCTATTTATCGCAATGATTTCTTACTCACCATGCGTCCGGATCATTCAAAAATGACACGCGATTTTACAGACGAAAGTCTTTCCTTTATTGAAAGGGAAAAAAACAACCACTTCTTTTTATATCTAGCATATACAATGCCGCATGTACCTATTTACCCAGGGAATGGATTTAGAGGAAAAAGTGGGAATGGATTATATGAGGACGCTATAGAAGAGATAGATTGGAATGTCGGTTGAATACTCGAAAAGTTGAAAAGTGAAGGACTGGAAGAAAACACCTTAATAATATTTGCTTCTGATAATGGCCCATGGGCAGGGCATGGAGATCAATCTGGAAGTGCAGGAGTCCTTAAGGGAAGTAAAATGACCACATGAGAAGGTAGTGTTCGTGTTCCAATGATTATGAAATGGAAAAATGTGCTTCCAGTTTCTAAAGTATACAGTGAAATAACAGGAATTATTGATATGGCACCTACTATTGCAGCCGCTGCTAATTTATCTATGCCAAATGATAGAGTGATAGACGGTAAAAATTTACCCCCCTTTATTTTAGATCAAGAAAATGAAAATGTAACCCATGCTATATATTATCATTATTCAGGCACTTGGTTACAAGCAGTAAGATCTGGTAAATGGAAATTGCATATTGCAAGACCTGAAGTTCGACCTGGAAGGTATGGTGAAAGTGCTGATTGGGTTACCACGTATGCAGGCATCTTGAAGGAAGATTTATTGTTTAATCTTGAGACAGATATTGAAGAAACCAATAATCTTGCGAATGAATTTCCTGAAGTTGTACAAGAACTTAAAAATGAGGCACAGAAGGCAAGAGAAGACATAGGAGATTACGCAATAAAAGGTAAAAATAGCCGACCGATAGGATCTACTTATCCGGAATTAACTGATATTACCCAATATCCGAAGAGTGAACATGCCATAAAAGTAGGCAAAGAAATGCAAACAGAAATGTTGGATTTTCAGAGAAAACGTTTTGATAAATTGTCAAAGTCTAACAACAAGCCATTGAATAATCAAGAATCGGAGGAACTAGACTTTTATTTAAAGATATTTACTGATATAAAGGCTGAATAGAATGAGAAAGAAGGTCTTATATATATTGCTCAGGGCAATCATAACAATTATATGTATTCATACCTTTTTTGGATGTCAAAATTGGATGTCAAAAAGGAAGAACTCGTTACTGAACGTCCTAATATTATCGTCATATTGGTGGATGATCTTGGTTATAACGATTTAGGTTGTTATTATGCAAAAGATGCAGGTATTAAAACCCCAAACATTGATAAATTAGCTCAAGACGGAATGCTTTTTACCGATTGGCAATCGGCAAACTCTGTTTATGGACCTTCAAGAGCATCAATTTTAACTGGTAGATATTCTCCAAGAAATGGTTATACCGTTGTTTCTCATCCATTTGACAAAGAACAATTTAATCATTTGGGACTTTATCAAGATGAAATTACTATACCAGAGTTATTAAAACTATTGGGGTATAAAACAGCCGCTTTTGGAAAATGGCATATGGGTGAACATTATGACTATCTTCCAAGAAGGCATGGCTTTGATCAATACTTTGGGGTTTTACATAATATTGGCGTTGGAGCAAAATCGGCACTATTTAAAGACGATTTACCTACAGGAGATAGCCTCCGTTATGAAAACCTACACAAGCTTTTAACCGAAAACGCAAAAGCTTTTATAAACGAATCAAAAAAAGATAATAAACCTTTTTTCATGTATTTATCACATTATTTAGTTCATGGGCCTTGGGAGCCTAGTAAACGTTTTACCTCTGAATTTGAATGGGAAGAAAGAATGAAAGCAAAGTGTGATTTACGTCAACCGGTTTATCCAGCAATGGTTCGTGAATTGGATTGGCATATAGGAGAAATTCTTGGAGAACTTGATAAATTGGGAATGACAGAGAATACTATTATTTTTTTTACTTCCGATAATGGACCTTGGTTAACTCCGGATAAGGTACGTTCTGCTGGCAGTGCAGAGTCTTTGCGAGGGAGTAAGTTTAATACCTTCAAAGGAGGCCATCGTGTCCCCGGCATTGTTAAATTCCCTAATTACATTAATCCTAGTCAGATATCAAATGAATTAGTTAGGTCAATTGATATTTTTGCAACCATCGCTGATATTACAGGTTCAAAAGTTACTAAAAACAGGGTTATTGACGGTAAGAGCATGTGGCCTCTATTGACCCAAGAAAAAGGAGCAAAAACTGCACACAAGGTATTATTGGGTTATACAGGTAAAAATTTACAAACCATAAAGAAAGGGAAATGGAAACTTCATTTGACTAGAATGCCAAATTCGGTTCCTTTTTATTCGGGTAGTAAGTGGGGAAGAGGAACTGTAGATTCCTTAACTAAACCTATGTTGTTTAATTTGGAAAAAGATATTGAAGAACAGTTTAATGTTGCTCAAAAATTCCCCTTAATTCTGGCAGACCTTTTGGCTGAAGCTGAAAAAGCACGCAGCGAATTAGGAGATTGGAATGTATATGGAACAGATGAGCATGATTACAACGGTTTTAAAGGGAACATTCATGCAATACCAGAAAGGAATAGATAACTAGGATCGTTATGACCTATTATATATATGACCTACAATATATTAAATAATTTGAATAATCATTTTTTTTACTCATCGAATAAACAATAACAATAAGACAAATAGGATAAATGTTTAAATTATATACAAAATTGCAAATTTTTAATAGTACAAAAATTACCAATTTATTGTTAGTTTACATTATGATATAATCCAATTAAATTTATATTTAATAAACTAACCTGAATCATATCGATCTTTTCTATTGTAATATTTAATATAAAAGTGTTATGACGGGGAGTTTATAAGACTCCCTTTTATATAGATTTCAATACCATATTTTTTGGAAGTTTTTAAATAAAACGAAAATATATAATTATTAACATGGAATTTAAAACTTATTTGCTTTTATCAGCCTTCATTATTTTAAGTAGCTGTGCTTCAGAAAATGTAAAAGATAAAACAATCGACTTTTCTTCGCTACTAAAGGAAATGACAAACAAAAAAGAACTTACACAGTTTCCAAGCCCTGAATATCGTTTGATGCAGTCCAGTAGTTGGGATCGGTCACAAACGGGCCCTAATGATAGCTTAACATGGTTTGCGAATCAAGATTACAATCATAGTATTCGAGAAGAAAAAGTAGGAGATCGCACTGAGTATGTGATTATGGATGCAAAAGGTCCAGGAGCCATAACACGGTGGTGGATACCATTAGAAGATGGATTAAAAAACAGAACTTTGCGCATATACCTTGATGGTAACCCTGAGCCAGTAATTTCTGAGAATTACCACTCTTTTTTAAATGGTACTTCAGATGTTAAATGGCCCTATGCTTTTGTTGCCTCTGATGAAAAAGATGCTATCCACCAATATAACCTTCCTGTGGGTCATCCCAAGCAAGTTGGAGCTGATTTTTACTTACCTATTCCTTATGCGAAAAGTTGTAAAGTCACTTTAGACGACAAACCTTTTTTTTATGTGATAAATTATAGGGAATATGCAGAAAACACTAAAATTCATTCATTTTCAAAAGAGGATTTTGATAAAAATAAAGCTTTGCAAGCATCGATTGCAAAAGAATTGTTAACGACCACCCCATCTATAAAAAATGTGCGCAGGGAATCTAGAAAATTAGCTCAAGGTGAATCTTTGGAAATAACAATGCCTTCAGGCGAAAATGCAATAAATACAATACAATTAAATATCAACAGTAAAGAAAACAAACAGAAAAACAGAGGAGCCGTATTGCAAATTAATTTTGATGGAGAAGAAACTGTATGGAGCCCTGTCTCAGAATTTTTCGGTGGCGGAGTTTATGCACGTCCTGTAAAAAATAATAAAATTGAAGTTTCAGAAAAAGGGCTAATGATTGCAAAATGGTTAATGCCCTACAAAAAAAGTGCAACAGTAATTTTAAAGAATTATGGGAGTGAAGAGGTAGATGCAGAACTAATTGTTGCAACGGAAAAATATGATTGGAATGAAAACTCTATGTATTTTTATTCCAAATGGCACGAAGAGGCTCCATTAAACTCGCCTCCTTTTAAAGATTGGAATTATGTTACAATTGAAGGAAAAGGGCTGTATGTTGGTGATGTACTCACTATTCATGCTGAAAATCCTGAATGGTGGGGAGAAGGTGATGAAAAGATTTATATTGATGGAGAAAAATTCCCTTCTCATTTGGGAACTGGTTTAGAAGATTATTATGGATATGCATGGGGAATGGCAAATTTTTTCAATTCACCATTTATTTCCATGCCCAATAGGGATGCACGCGGTAAAGACAATTGGACAGGGTATACTACAGTTTCCAGAATACGCCTATTGGATGCAATACCTTTTAAATCAAGTTTAAAATTAGATATTGAAGCATGGCTAACAATTGGCGGTACTTCTTATTCGGTAACATCATTTTGGTATGCATTTCCAGGGGCTATTGATAATGTGAAAACTGATGAAGAAACAATATTAAGAAAATTACCTGATTTCCCAGGTTTTAATTTATTAAAATCACCTGGAGAAAAACACTCCAATCCGGCAGGTATAGGCTTAATAAAACCATTGGGTAATGGTAGTATCCGACAAGTTGGAAATCATTTAGATTTACTAAAATGGAGGCATAAAGAGATTGAAAAACCATTAGATATTGATTCCAATAATGAATACGGTAGTGCTGGGTACTATTTATTTGGAGCAAAAGCATTCGATGTTAGAAATATGTTGTTTGTAAATGATAGTGTACAATCACTCCCTGATTTTGTAAAGTCAATTAGCTTTTTAAATGCAAAGAGTAATGGTCAAAATGCTGTATTTAAAATGCCTAACGTAGACAGCATTTATTATTTTTCTGGAGCTATAGAAATTATTTGTGCTAATGGTGAAAAAGAAATACTCTCTTTTACTATTGGTAAGGATATTCCTTTAAATTTTCGCTTAGGTATTATGACCGATAATACAGGTTCATATGATAAAGTTGGTGAATATTTAAAAGTAATCAGCAGTAATGGTGGCAACAGTGGAGATATACCTTTAGCAAAATCAAACCGTTTCCCAGACTGGTATTTCTTTGATTTTTCAGGTTTAAAATCCGGGGAGACAATTACAATCATAGGAAAAACAAAGAATTCAAATGACGTTTTCTCATTAGGAGCTATTACATTCGATAATTGAATAATTGTCAAATAAAATTATGAATCAATATTATTTTAAAAATGAAAAATATGAAGATTAAAGTTGTAGGTCTATTATTTTTTTGTCTAAATATAACAACAACGATGTTAGGACAAGAATGGAATAAATATTGGCCAGTTTTAAAAACCTATGAAGGAAAATACCTTGACGAAGTGGCTATGCCTTTAGGTGGAATCGGAACTGGAACTGTGTCTATTGGAGGCAAAGGTGATTTAAGAGATTGGGAGATAATGAACCGTGGTGCCCTTGGCTATTTACCTGCCTTTAAACTTGTAGAACCTACCATTGCAAATGGGCCGTTCTTTGCTTTGTATTACAAAGAGCAGAATAAAACTGCAGAAATTAAAGTGCTTGAAGGACCTGTAGCCGTAAAAGATTATTACGGCGATTGGGGTTCTGAAGCAATAAATTCAGGCTTTCCTCGCTTTGAAGAGACAACATTTGCAGCAGCATATCCACTAGCACAAGTTAATTTTAAACATAAAGATGTACCTGTATCTATTCGTTTAGAATCTTTTAACCCGTTAATTGTTGGTGATGCCGATAAAAGTGGAATCCCTGTTGCTGTGCTTCGCTACGTTATTACAAATAACACAAATCAATCTATCGAGACTTCAGTTGTAGGCATGATTCCAAATTATATTGGTATAGATGGATGGTCTGGAGCTCCTAAAGGAAATTATAATGATTACAGAGAATCAAAAGGTATCAAAGGATTGTATATGTATTCGGAGGGTGTAGACAAGGAAGATGTGAATTGGGGAACAATGGCATTAACGACCACATCAAATGAAGAGGTTAGTTATCGTACATCTTGGGCAAAACTAGGCTGGAATTGGACTTTTAGGGAATTTTATGATGATTTTATAGCAGATGGGAAATTGACAGATTATCCTGAAGAGGAGAAAATAGAAAAATCCGATAAAACAATTGATTTTATTGGTGATGAATTAGGTGATAAAAAATCCAAAATCAAGACACCTCCAGCGACCTTAGCAGTAAAACAAACACTTCAACCAGGCGAAACAAAGGAAGTTATTTTTATGTTAACTTGGCATTTCCCTAATCGACGGGCCTGGGATACAGGAACTGGGTACAGCGGAGGTTTTGGTGGGCCAGAAATTGTTGGGAATTACTATACGACCCTTTATAAAGACGCATGGGATGTTGCTGAACAAACAGCAAATGATTTAGATTCATTGGAAAGGCATACAGTAGATTTTGTAAGTACCTTGGTAAAGAGTGATATTCCAGAAATTTTAAAAGAAGCAGGTCTATTCAATTTAAATAACTTAAGAAGTCAAACCGTATTTAGAACTGCTGATGGCTTACCTTTTGGTTTTGAAGGTACAGGAAGTATTAAAGGAACAAAAATAGGAGCTGAAAAAGCCTCTGGGTGGGGTTTTGGAACTTGTACCCATGTATGGAATTATGAGTCAACTATTCCATTTTTATTTGGAGATCTTTCCACAAAATTTAGAGAGGTTGAGTTTTTAAATGCAGTGAATGAAAATGGTGGTCAGAGTCATCGTATTGGCTTACCCCTAGATAATAGAAGTAAAGATTTTAAGCATTGGGCTGCAGATGGACAAATGGGAACGATTATTAAAGTATATCGTGATTGGCAATTATCCGGGGACGGCGCAAAACTTAAAGAAATGTGGCCAAATATTAAAAAAGCAATGGCATTTGCCTGGACAGGGATATGGGATATAGATAAAGATGGTGTTATGGAAGGAATTCAGCACAATACCATGGATATAAATTATTTAGGACCTAACCCTCAAATGGCTGCTTGGTATTTAGGAGCCTTGAAGGCTTCTGAACGAATGGCTAATCATTTAAAGGATAAAAAATTTGAAAAGGAATGTAGAAATCTTTATACCAAAGGTCGTGCTTGGATTGACTCAAATCTTTTTAATGGAGAATATTATGAGCAACATATTCCTATAGGAGCTAGTGAAGTTGCGCAACTAGGCAAGGGATGTTTGGTAGATCAATTGGTTGGTCAATCTTTGGCGCATACTGCAGGGCTGGGATATGTTTTAGATAAAAAGAATGTACAAACTACGTTGAAAAGTATTATGAAATACAACTATATAGATAATTTTAATGAACATTTTAATACGTTTAGAAGTTTTGCTTTAGGAGATGAAAAAGGGCTTATTATGGCTTCGTACCCCAGAGGAGAAAAATTAGATATGCCTTTTCCTTATTATACAGAAGTAATGTCAGGATTTGAATATAGTACTGCGGCACATATGATTTATGAGGGGCAGATTGAAAATGGACTTCAGATTTTTAAGGATGTTAGAAATCGTTATGATGGATATAAGAGAAATCCATTTAATGAAGGTGAATATGGTCATAGATATGCTAGAGCTATGGCAGCTTGGGAAGGAATATTAGCATATACGGGATTTCAGTATTCTGCTGTGGATAAAACTATGAGTTTTAATTCAAAAAACGGTAACTATTTTTGGTCAAATGGCTACCAATATGGCACAATAATAATAGAAGGCACAGAAGAACACAAAACGGTTACTTTGATTTCTAAAAATGGAGACTTAAGCCTAAAATCTTTTACCTTAAATGGATTTGGTAAAATAAAATTCAAGAAAGAAAAAGAACTTTTATTAGGTCATAACTTAGAATTTGAATTAATAAAAAAGGTCAACGTATTTTGAATAAGATAATATTGTCAATTCTTGAAACCTGGTAATTGGAGGTAATTTATTTCTATGGACGGAATGAAGGCAAATGAATTTATTTATTGACTTAGGCACTTAATTACTAATATTTTTGATATAACATGGTGGGCTTGCTACCATCCTGGCCATGAGATTCTCAAATATGCCCTCCTTCATAAAGCTGCGGTTGAACCGGTAACAGTAT
>Ga0314774_1002177_pt1 | contig 11380 bp, 9 predicted proteins | sample MetaGCBIA2018_FD_204515 | JGI IMG/M metagenome (GOLD analysis project Ga0314774, IMG submission 204515) | Cryopeg brine microbial communities from Beaufort Sea near Barrow, Alaska, United States - CBIA 2018 | ecosystem: Environmental > Aquatic > Marine > Coastal | place: USA: Alaska | collected... | reverse complement strand
TAATATTTTATTGTAATTTGCTTTAAAGTTGTTCATATATTTAATTGTTTGTTATTCAACTAAATATACGCTTTTTCAAAGCAATGGACAACTTTATTCTATCGATTTATTAATGCACAACGAGTTATATTTATATTCTTTTATCTCTTGAATTTTTATCAAAACTTATGAGGTTAAACATTGCTCTTAATCTGCTACCCGGTTTATATATTAGTTTCCTGATTTTTCTATGTAAGGTTGATTGTAATGCAGGTTTTGCTTCCTTTTGTAAAGCTTTGGGCTGTAACAGACAATGTTAGCTGTAAAGAGGTTGCAACCTCTTTCTCCGCTGAGAGAACAACGAATCTCATTAAAAGCCCGTAAATATAATGTTTACGGGCTTTTAAAATTTTGACAAACCATCAAATAAAAACATCTAAAAAGGGCTTAATCTGAGGCAGTAGATTCAAAATTCCAACTGACACAGAATTATTCTGAACCTATTGATTTTATTGGTCCTCTGTGAGATCGTTTATTTTTTTTGCAAATTTATGTTACAAAAAACTGCAGATACCTATGGAAAATTCATTCAACCTGATTATTTACATAAAAGAATCAAAGCCGACAACGAAGGAAAAGTCAACTTATATTTCGGAATTACCTTTAATGGTTAATTCAGATAATATGAATACATTTGCACGAAATTTGAAAACACTATATATGAAGCGTATCAATGAGTACAAAAAAATATTTAAGGTAGAAGGAGAAATTAATCTGAAAGAACTGAAAACTACTTATAGAGGTCTGGTAAAAGAGTGGCATCCAGATAAATTTCAGGACGAAGAAAAAAAGAATGAGGCAGGAATCATAAGTACGAAAATTATTGATGGCTATCATTTTCTGGTAAGTATCGCTCCCGAAACCAAAGAATCTAATTTAAAAGAATACGCTACTTTAACTTCTGAATCTAAAATCGAAAACTTCCATCATAAAAGTATGCTTTTAGAAATTACGTTTGCTTGCGGAACCACTTATGAATATTTTGGCGTGAACCAAAACCTTTTTACCAAATTCGTGAATAGTGGTAAGCGGTCTAATTTTGCCAAAAGAAAATTATACAATTCTTTCCTTTACAGAAAAACGAAAAAAGCCGCATAATAGCCTAAATTTAAAAGCAGGTAAATACATTATAAAAAGCTTCGCTTTTATTGTTAAAATCATAAAATGCCTATGTCACACTAAGCCTGTCGAAGTGATCTAGGCATTTTTTGATACCTTTTAGCGGCGTTTGAATCCGAAACAATTTCTCAGCATATAGAAAAAAAAAACTGATCACAGTGCCACTATTTCCAAATTGTTCTGCCCTTTTCAAGAGAATCTGTAATTTTTAGAAATATTTCTTTATATCATAAAATTTATAACAGACTTCAAGTCCAAATAAAGTTTTTTTAATCATCTTTTAAATATTTTATTTAACTTCGCTAAAACAGACAAAATAAAAAATGTCACCATTAATAACTTATTCCTTTTTCTTTAGGTTGAATAAAATGTAACATCCATTATTTTACTAATCAAATAACAATTATGAAAAAAACCTTTTATTTTATTGTAGTATTATTTTTAATTTTTGCTTCGTGTAAAGAAGAAAAACCGGCACATCTTTTAATTGATGCTCCTGTTGCAAAAAAAATTCCGAAATCATTAACCATTCATGATGACACCAGAGTAGACGATTATTTTTGGATGCGCTTAAGCGACGAACAAAAAAATGCTGAATCTCCAGACCAACAAACTCAAGATGTTTTAGATTATTTAAATGCAGAGAATGACTATTTAAATAAAATAATGAAACATACAGAACCATTGCAAAAAAAAATATATGATGAAATTATTGGGCGCATAAAAAAAGATGATCAATCTGTTCCTGTAAATGATAATGGTTACTCCTATTATACTCGTTATGAAGAAGGTGGAGATTACGCTTTGTATTGCAGAAAAAAAATTGATGGAGACGGTACTGAGGAAATTATGTTGAACGGTCCGGAAATGGCTAAAGGATACTCCTATTTTGGTATCAGAAGTCAATCTGTAAGCCCAAACAACAAATTAATGGCTTATGGAATTGATACCATTTCTAGACGTAGATATACTATTTACTTTAAAAATTTGGAATCGGGTGAAACATTAAATGATAAGTTAAGTAACACCAGCGGAAGTTCAGCTTGGGCAAATGATAACAAAACCATTTTTTATACTACTAAAGATCCTGAAACACTTCGCACAAATAAAATTTATAAACATTTATTAGGCACAGAACAGTCTAAAGACGTACTTGTATTTGAAGAAAAAGACGAAACCTTTAGTTGTGGTGTTTTTAAGTCAAAATCCAAAGCATATTTAATGATTGAAAGCTCTCAAACACTTTCTACAGAGTTTCAATATTTGGATGCGAATACACCAAATGGAGATTGGAAAATTCTACAACCAAGAGAAAGAGGTTTAGAATATCAACCTGATCACTTTGGTGACTATTTTTACATTCGGACCAATTTAAATGCCAAAAATTTTAAATTGGTAAGAACGCCTGTCAAAGCTACTTCCAAAGAAAATTGGACAGATGTAATACCACATAGAGATAGCGTTTTCTTAGAGGATTTTGATCTTTTTAAAGATCATTTAGTCATTGGTGAACGGTTAAATGGTTTACGGACAATTCGTATTATGAAATGGGATGGCGATGAGCATTATATAAAATTTAATGACCCTGCTTATTTTGCTTACACAAGAGGTAATTTAGATTTTGACACTGATCTTTTACGCTATAATTATTCATCACTTACAACCCCAAATAGTACGTACGAATACAATATGAATACAAAAGAACAAGTATTGCTTAAACAAGATGAAGTTTTAGACACTAGTTTTTCACCTGATAATTATACTTCAGAACGCTTATATGCTACTGCAAAAGACGGCACAAAAATTCCAATATCCTTGGTATATAAAAAAGGTGTTGAAAAAAGTTCTGAAACTCCATTATTACTTTATTCATATGGCTCTTATGGTTACAGTACAGAACCAACTTTTGATTCAGCCAGATTAAGTTTATTGAACAGAGGTTTTGTTTATGCAATTGCTCATATTCGAGGTGGTCAGGAAATGGGCAGAGATTGGTATGAAAATGGAAAATTATTAAAAAAGAAAAATACATTTACAGATTTTATTGATGCAGGTGAGTTTTTAGTAAATGAAGGGTTTACAAGCAGTAAGCATTTATACGCCCTTGGAGGAAGCGCCGGAGGTTTATTAATGGGAGCAATTGTAAATATGAAACCAACATTATGGAATGGTGTAATAGCCGCAGTTCCTTTTGTAGATGTTGTTTCTACCATGTTAGATGAAACTATTCCTTTAACTACCTTTGAGTTTGATGAATGGGGAAATCCGAAAGACAAAGAATACTACGATTATATAAAATCATACTCCCCTTATGATAATGTTGAAGCAAAAGCATATCCAAATATGTTAATAACTACGGGTTACTGGGATAGTCAGGTACAATATTGGGAACCGGCAAAATGGATTGCAAAGCTTCGCGCCATGAAAACGGATAACAACCTTCTTATTATGGATTGCAATATGGAAACTGGTCATGGTGGTGCATCTGGGCGTTTTGAGAAATACAAGAGAACAGCCTTATCTTATGCCTTTTTATTAGATTTAGAGAAAATAAAAGAGTAAAATATCAAATCGAGGCTGACAAAATAAATACATTTTTGAAAGCCTCGATTTAAAGCTTAAAATTGAGGAAGATTTAAATTTCTTTAAATAAATTATAGCATTAAAACTGCTCCAGAAACTGAATGCGTTTTTCAATAGGCGGATGGGTTGAAAACAATCCTTTTAAACCGCCAAATAATTTTGCCGAAGTATCTTGCGGGGTATTTTCAATAAACATTTGCTGCACTTCTTCACTCTTCACCTTGTCTACATGGTGATTCCCTGATATTTTTTTCAAGGCAGAAGCCAAAGCCCAGGGTTTCCGTGTCATTTCAGCGGCACCGCTGTCGGCCATATATTCTCTTGATCGACTTAAAGAAAATTTAAAAAGCATCGAAATTAAATAAGCAATCAAAGAAACCGCTAAAATAACAATCATTAATTTCCCTGAATCTTTATTGCTTCTTCTGCTCCCCATTCCGCCGTATAGAAAACTGCGAAACGCAATTTGAACCACTAAAGAAAAAATTCCAACAAAAACAATGGTGACTACCAACAACCGCACATCTTTATTCCGAATATGAGTTAACTCATGAGCAATAACACCTTCTAACTCATTATCGTCAAGCGTATCAATAATACCACGTGTTAGTGTAACTGAGTAGTTTTTTTCCTGCAAACCGCTTGCAAATGCATTTAAAGCATCGCTTTCTATAATGTTGATTTTGGGCATTTTCATTCCTACGCTCATGCAAAGGTTTTCCACCAAATTGTAAACCCTCATGTTTTCTTTGCGTTCCAATGGTTTGGAACCGGTTGCCATAGCAATCATTTTTCCATGGGCAAAATAAGCGATAAGAAACCATACCAAAACTATGGTCGTAACAAATGGAACCGCCTGAATAAACATCTCGGATGCCAGATCGGGGCTCGGATTTCCATATTGGTCAAATGTGGTAAAATAAACCACGGCAAATACTGCAGCCAAAACCAATAATGGAAATGCAATTAATAGAAGCACAGATTTTCTGTTGTTTCTTTTTATTTGAGTTTGAATTCCAACAAATGCCACTGCTTAAAATTTAACCTCTGGTGCTACGTCCATTTGTTCTCTTCCAGCAACGCCTAAATCAAACATTGGTTCTGATTTAAAGCCAAACATCCCTGCAAGAATGTTATTTGGAAATTTTTGAACGGCAATGTTAAGCTCTTTTGTTGCGGCATTAAAGTAACGTCTTACGGCAGCCAATTTGTTTTCAATGTCAGAAATTTCAGTCTGCAATTGCATAAAATTCTGACTGGCTTTTAAATCAGGATATGCTTCAACCTGAATACTCAATCCTTTTAGTGCAGAACCCAATTCTTGTTCAGCGGAAATTTTTTCGTTGATACTTCCGGCATTCATTGCTTTTGATCTTGCGTTGGTTATAGCTTCCAAAGTCCCTCGTTCATGTTCCATATAACCTTTAACCGCACCAATAAGTTGCGGAATCAGGTCGTGACGTTGTTTTAGTTGCACATCAATATCCGCAAAAGCATTTTCCCGGTTGTTTCTATAACTTACCAAGCCATTGTAAATTGCCATTAACCAAATAGCCAATACAACAACAATTCCTAAAACGATAAATATTCCCATACTTTTGATTTTTTGATTTGATTAATAATTAACAAATATAGCGATTAAACTTTGTTTGAAAAAAACCTGACAATTGTGAGTCTAAAATATTGGTTGTCAATAAATTACAGCATAAAAAAAACAACAAGTTCACAGAGCTAAACCGCTATTTTTGAATGGATTACAATTAGAAAGCACCCAATCAATAAAAATGCGAAAGTTTCGTTAAAAGTGCAAAATTATAAAAGCATCAATTTTTAAAATCCCCCAATCTATGGCAAGCGTCACGCACCTGCTTTTGTTAGGTTAAATTACCTTAGCAGCAAATGGAATCTCGCGCAAGCAGGTGGAATTCTTTTTATTTATATTAAAATGACAACACAAAAAAACAGGCAAACTGCCTGTTTATTTTTATGATTGCCAATCATTTTATGTAGTTACTCTTTCCATATTGGCAAGGTAAACTTAAATTCACTGCCTTTATTAGCAACGCTTTCAACCCAAATTTTACCGCCATGACTTTCAACAAAATCCTTGCATAAAATTAATCCCAATCCTGAGCCCTGTTCATTTGAGGTTCCCATACTTGAGCTTATTTCGTTGATATTAAATATAGTTGCCATTTCCGCATCCAAAATCCCCACTCCATTGTCTTTTATGGTAATTTCAGCAAAATCATTTTTTAGGCTTGTATAAATTTGTATTTCACCTCTTGGTTCGGTAAACTTTATGGCATTTGAGATTAAATTCCTAAGAATAGTATCTAACATATTCCAATCCGCCTTCACGAAAATTGTTTTATCCACAGTATTTGAGATAGCAATGTCTTTATTAATGGCCTGAATTTCCAAAAATGAAACCACATTGGTTACTTGTTGCGCCAGGTTTATATTATTCGGGCAAAATTTTAATTTTCCCGATTGTGAATTTGCCCAAATAAGAAGGTTGTCGAGCAAACTTGAAACTTTTGCGGTTGAGCCTTTAATTATTTTTAAAAATTTTAATCGTTTTGTTTCATCATATTCATCATTATTCTCAATCATAAGGTCAGTAAAACCGGTTATTGAATTAAATGGATTTTTTAAATCGTGTGCAATAATGGAGAAAAATTTATCTTTTGTGCTGTTCAGCTGTTTCAATTTATCGCTTTGCTCATGAATTTCATCTTTCATTTTATGCACCTGATAATTATTGAACTCCAATAAATTATAAGCCTTTTTCTTAGAAGCATTCTGAAGGATTAATAAAATAAGTAAAAAAGCAAAAATAACTATTGCTAGAATTAAAAAATGGGTGTATTTTTTTTCTTTATTATAATTTAATTGTGAAATCTCATTTGATCTAGATAAATCATTGATGACATATTGTGATTTTTCTAAATCGTTCAAGGTATTGAATAATTTAATCTTCTTTACCCTGTCCATTTTCAGCAAACTGTCTTTTATTTCAGTATATTCTTTTAAACGCTTTAAGGCCATAACATTGTTCCCTAAACCTTCATAAGCAATTGATGCCTGCAATAAATTATCTGTTTTATAGTCTAAATTGCCAATTAAATCTGCTATTGCATAACTTTCTCTTGCGGCATAAATCGCATTCTGAAACCTTTTTTCTTTATTTTCAACATCAGCGATATTTAAAAGAACTATGGACTGCAAATCTCTTTCGCCCAGACTATCGGCAATTTTCATTGCTTTGTCAAGATATTCTTTCGCTTCCCTATATTGTTTTAAATTGATATAGCAATCTCCAATGTTGTTATAATTGATAGCAATTCCAAGTTGATCGCCCAATTCCTCTTCAATGGCCATAGATTTTTTATAATAAATAAGGCCTTCTTCAACTTTTCCATTGTCTGACAATGAATTTGCAATATTGGTATAAGCGCTTGAAATTCCATATTTATCGTTCAGCGTCTCATAAATAAGTAATGCATCTCTAAAATAATTTTCAGCTAATCCGTAATTTTCTTCTTCATAATATAAATTACCGATGTTTGTGTAGTTTGATGCAATACCCTCCTGATCAGATATTTCTCTGTTAATAGACAAGGATTTTAGGTAATATTCAATACCCCTATCTTCAGAATATAACTTGGAATAGTTATAGCCAAGAGAATTGTTTATGCTGGCCATTTTATTTTTCTTGTTCAGCTTTTCATAAATCAATAAAGATTTTTTGTAATTATCAATGGCATCTTTGTAGTTCCCTGCTTTTTCATGATAAAATCCAATCCAATCTAATGTTTGGGCAACTTTAGACTGGTCGTCTGCCTTTTTTGCCAATACCAAAGCTTTGGATAAATTAACAAAAGCTGAATCAGGATTACTTTTTAAGTATAAATTCGCGATTTTTAAATGAATAGATACTTTAGATGTATCACCCAATTCTTGTTGAAGATCCTTTTTTAATTTATTTATTTCGGTGGTTTCCTGTCCTATTAAGATTGAGGTAAACCCTAAAAAAAGTAAAATTATAAAACTATTTTTCATATGTAAATAGTTATTGCTTTTTATAGGTCATATGTAATTGCTTCGCCAGTTCGCAAAAGCTCGGGTTGCATATTTTCATAGGTGATTGTATCGTGTTTCCGTTATGCTCATTTCATTATTTCCTTTTGGTGCGCAATGAAAAAAAATATTTAGTTTGTAGTCTAGCTATTGATTTTTAACAAATTATAAAAAAAACAAATCTAACGTAATTTTTTCAATAGAAAAAATTGAAAGACCTTAAACGGTATTGATTATAATATAAAATACAATAAAACAGTATTGAATGACATTAATAGCTGTATTATAATTCTTTAAACATCACATAATGCTCCCCCACTAGTGAAATCTCAAATTTTTCGCCAAAAGTTTGAAAGCCTTGTTTTTTGTAAAAATCAACAGCGGCAATACGCGCATTGCACCATAAAACATTGGTGTTTTTTTCTTTTAAAATTAGAAATGCTTTTTGCAGCATCAATTTACCAACTCCAAAGCCTTGATATTCTATTAAAGTGGCCATCCCCCGAAGCTGGTATTGATTTCCTTCAAAATTGCTGTTGCTCGCTTTCATATAGCTGGAAACTGCAATAAGTTCATTATCTTTAAAGGCACCTAAATGAAAAGTCCCAGCATCATAATCGCCCTTAAATTCATAAGGCAATGCAATGTTTTTACGCAATACCTCTAAACGAATTGGAAATGTTTCCTGAGCTGAAATTTCTTTAATATGTATCATTACAATTGCCTTTTAATTTTTAACTATTTGGGCCAAATCATATAATGCCAGAAACAATTCCTTTTGTGAAATTATTTTTATACTATTGACATGAATGATGCTAATTTACTATTAATATGGAACATCCTAAAATTAAATTAATTGAGAAAGAAAATATATTTACCATTTTGCCGCTGTTGAAAGAATTAAACACAAATACTCCTGAAATTATCTTAAAAGAACGCTTACTGGACATGACAAAACAGCATTATAAATGTGTTGGCGTGTTTTTAGAGGGGGAATTGGTTGGCATGAGCGGACTTTGGTTTTTAACACGTCATTACTGCGGAAAAACAGTTGAGCCTGACCACGTGGTGATTGGCAAAAATCACAGAAACAAGGGTTTTGGGAAAAAATTATTCGAATGGATTTACAATTACGCACAAAGTATTGGTTATGAAGCTTCTGAACTAAACACCTATATTGAGAATGAGAAATCTCATCGGTTTTATGAAAATGAAGGCTATAAAAAACTGGGATACCATTATTTAAAGATATTTTAAATATGCAGAACCTATGGAGAAAAGAACATAGAAAATAGAGAATAGAAAATAGACTTAAAATCAGGTAATTAGCCAATCTGCCGGCCACAGGAGTGTTTAAAAAAGTTAAAGTTGAAAACAAAAAGCTAGAAAAGAGAAAAGAGAAAAACAATCTTGCACCTTTAATAAAATTAAGCACTACGTAACATTAGGCATTTTAGGCACTCAAAACTTTGGGTGATAATTGGTTATAAAAAAAATTAAAATTCGTAAAAAAAACGTTGGTAGAAGTCCAAAAGGATTGTATATTTGCGTACCAATTTGCGAGAGTAGCTCAGTTGGTAGAGCTTCAGCCTTCCAAGCTGACTGTCGCCGGTTCGAGCCCGGTCTCTCGCTCAAAAAAAGCCAAACTTTCGTTTGGCTTTTTTTATATAAATCTTTTTCCGAATGCCAACAAAAGCACAATCGGGATTCCCAATAAAATAACGGTTGACATGCTATTTGAAAACACTTCGGGATAAACCAACAACATAAGCGCATAGCCACCAATAGAACCACCCAAATGTGCTGCGTGCCCAATATTCCCTACTTTCTTTTTCATTCCATAAATAGAATACAGCAAATACCCAATACCAAAAATATATCCCGGAATTGGAATTGGCAACGGAAACATAAAAAGTTTCATATCCGGATTTAATAAAATAGCGGCATAAATTATACCCGCAACAGCTCCTGAAGCACCTACTGCGGTATAGTACAATTCATTTTTATGATAACTGAGCGTTAAAACACTCCCTGCAACCAAACTGCCGAAATAAAGAATCAAAAATTTTACTACGCCAAGGTTTAGAATAATTTGCGGGGCAAAAATATATAAAACATACATATTTAAAATTAAGTGCATATAATCTACATGTAAAAATGCCGACGAAAACATCCTTACTTTTTCACCTCTTATGATGGAACCGATTTGAAATTTATATTTATCAAAAAATAAGTTGTCACTAAAACCTTTCATGGATACCATCACATTGGCAGCAATAATTATTAACAGAGCGATATTTAAATTCATGCTTTAAAATTTTAAACAGCGAAAGTATAAAAAAATGGCGATACCATTTCCTTGTTTACGCTCCAATCAAAAAATATTCAAAAATTAAATACGATATTTGCAGCCTTATGATGAATTTATTGGTTTACATATTTGTTTATCCGGTGATTTGGCTTATTTCCATGTTGCCTTTTCGCATTTTATATGCTATTTCAGATGTTGTTTATTTGATGGTTTATTACCTGATAGGTTATCGGAAAAAAGTAGTGTACCATAATTTAAAACTGGCTTTTCCCGAAAAATCTGATAAAGAAATTTTTGAGATCCGTAAAAAGTTTTACCATCATTTTACAGATGTTTTTATAGAATTGATAAAATCTTTCACCGTTTCTAAAGAAGAGGTTTATAAAAGATATAAATATACCAATATCGATTTTTTTGATGAATTGTATAAAGATGGCAAAAGTGTCATTCTCACAGGGCCGCATTATGCAAATTGGGAATGGATTATGAGTCTGGATTCTTTTGTGAAATATAAAGGATACGCCGCTTTTACCAAAGTTGAAAATCCTTACTTAAATGAAAAAGTTTTAAAATCAAGAGTCAAGTTTGGAACCAATTTAATACTCACATCAAAAATAATTGCTGAAATAAAATACAATCAAAAAAACAATATTCAGGCCATGTATGGTTTGCTCAGCGATCAATCTCCACAGCTTTCAAAAACATTTTATTGGCGTGAGTTTTTTGGCGTAAAAGTTCCTATTCATACCGGTGCCGAAATGCTGGCAAAAAGATATGATATGAATATGGTTTATATTGAAACCAAGAAAGTAAAACGTGGCTATTATGAAACTTCATTTAGTTTAATTGCCAATGAAACTAAAAAACACCCCGATTACGAATTGACCGATATTTTTATAGAAAAAGTCGAAAAACAAGTCCGAGCACAGCCTGAATACTATTTTTGGACACATAAACGTTTTAAGCACAAGGATAAAGCACCCGAATAATTGATCATTAAGAATGAATAATTAAAATTATTGAATCGGCTAATTGGCTTAATTAAATAAATTAAATTTAGCTCCAAAAACATACATGTTTTCAAAAAAGTTAAAATGCTGTGATGCCGAATCTGTTGTACTTCCTGTAGTACGAATATCCTGCATATTAATATATCCAACTTTCATATTGGATTGAATAAAAAAGTGCTTAAAAAATGTAATATTTAACCCCGCATGCGCAGAAAACCCAAACCCAGAAACATGA
>Ga0314774_1002175_pt1 | contig 11393 bp, 13 predicted proteins | sample MetaGCBIA2018_FD_204515 | JGI IMG/M metagenome (GOLD analysis project Ga0314774, IMG submission 204515) | Cryopeg brine microbial communities from Beaufort Sea near Barrow, Alaska, United States - CBIA 2018 | ecosystem: Environmental > Aquatic > Marine > Coastal | place: USA: Alaska | collected... | reverse complement strand
GCCTCACTTCGGTGGGGCCTTTTCGCTTTAAGGAGCAACGATGACCGCTACGTCATGGGGACCAAAGAACGAGCCCGAATTTGCTGATGGGGATGCACCTGATGTCGCATTGAACCCGAAGCAGGCCGCGGCGTATGCGGGGAAGGTCGGCAACCGTCGTGTTGGCACTACTGCGGAGCGTAACGCTGCGGCGGGTAAGGACCTGTGGGTTGGGCTCGCGTGGGGCGACACGACGGACGGCAACGATTACAAGTACACGTCGGGCGGGTGGGTTGTCACATACGAGAACGGAACGTGGGTGAACCTGACGCTTCAGGACTCAGCGACCGTCGTGGATGGCCTCACCCCGCAGTATCGCCGCAAGAATGGTGTCACGTTCGTTCATGGGCGCCTGTCACAGCCGAACGCCACGTCGTTCACGATCCCTGCCGGTTTCCGCCCGAACACGGAGATGCGACTGGCGGCTGTTACTGGCTCGTCTGGTTCTGGCGTCGCGGTGTTCGTCATCAATTCCGCGGGCGTTGGCTTCACTGCGGCGGGCGCAGTGATTAACGTGAACTTCTCGTGGATCGCTGACGCCTGATGATTACCCTGATTCGACCGGCGAATAAGGAACCGGGGCGTCGTTACGGTGACGTGGCGGTTCCTGGCGTGTCTACGATCCGGCACCTTGGCAACGATTACGGGTGGGGTTCCGGCAGTCAGGTGTATGCGGCTGCTGCTGGTCGTGTCGCGTTTGTGCGGTGGGGTCGGTATGCGCCGACGAACAACCGCTATGGCGGCTACGGGAATTACATCCTGCTCGACCACGGCAACGGGTATTCCACCCTGTACGCGCACATTCCCGGCAGCACTCCCCTCGTGAGTGTTGGTCAGCACGTGACCGCCCATGAGCAGATCGCATGGATGGGCAACACCGGCAATGCGTGGGGCGTGCACCTGCACTTCGAGCTGCGTATCAACGGCGGCATTGTCGACCCGAACCCGTACATCAGCAGCTCGACCGCAGCGGCATCCACGAAGGCCCCCATTGAAGTTTTGACTACCCCTCAGGAAGAAGACGATATGTTCACCGACGCTGACCGCGCAATGTTGGGGCAGGCAGCCCTCGCGAACAACCTGCCCGTGCTTGTGCGTACCGAGGCGAGCGTGAAGGTGTGGCTGTCGAACCTTGTCACGCGGCGCCTTGTCGATGACCAAGAGCAGCTTGCCGCGGTGCAGCGTTCCCTTGCTGGCCGCGGTCTTGATTCGGGCGTGAATTTTGTCCCGGAACTGGATGTGTTCGGCGTTGCTGTTCTGACCGATGCGGAGAGGGCCACGCTCACTGCTGGGCAAGTCGCCGGCACCGAGTAACCGAACACCCTCGGCGACTGTTTCCGCAGTCGCCGAGGGCTAACCCACTTCCTGAAAACCAGAAAGGGGCATAGCTATGGACGCTACCCACAATTGCCCATATTGCGAAGTTGAAACTGTCTCATGCTCCCAGCGGTGACCGATAGCCCGGAGACGCTGATCGCACTCATTAGCACTGTCGGGGCGGTCGTAGTCGCCGGGTTCGGTGTCCTCGGAGTCATTCTGAGCAAGACCCACAGCCACGCGAAGGCCGCTGAGATTAGTTCCGCTGCGGCCCGCGATCAGGTGCAGAACTCGCACAAAACCAACTTTCGAGATGACACCGACGCGAACCACGCGCAACTGCTCGGGATTCTTCAAGGGCACACCGCCAGCATCTCCGGCATTCAACGCGACGTCGGGCGGCTCGCTGACGCCGACCTTGAGCACACGAAGCAGGCCCGGATCGACCGGGACCGCCTCACGAGACACATAGATCAACCCCCAACCTGACCAAAGGAATAACCATGAACGCATTCATCATCGCCCTCATTCGTACCGTAGTCCCGGCTGGTGTCGGCCTGCTGTTCGGTTGGCTCGCGTCGATCGGCATTGGCCTCGACGCTGAAACGCAGTCGGGCCTTGTTGCCGGGTTGAGCCTCACGATCACCGGCCTGTACTACGCGGGTGTCACCTGGCTTGCGTCGAAGTACCCGGCGTTCGGTTGGCTGCTGGGTGTCGCTGCGACCCCGAAGTACAGCACGGGTAAGCACGTCGCCAACTAGTTCGCCTCCTGTCGCTTCGGCGCATCCCTAACTAACTCGCCCTACTTCTTGGAGGCCACTCGTGCCCAATCTGCTCACTCCACTTCCTTTCCTCGATGCTTCTGAGCAGCCGGCGAACGGGTTCATTTTCACTCAGGCGACCCGGGCATTTTCGACGGCGACTGGTTTCATTACGACGGTTCGCAGCATGGGCCGTATCGTCAACGGCGTTTTTCTGACGGCGGATGACTCCAAGACTGACCCGTTTGTGCTGGTGGCTGCGACTGTTGACGCGCCGCTGAGTATCACGATCAAGTTGGATTCGTACGATGCATCGGGGCGCCTCGCCAAGGGTTCTGGTAGCGTCCCGGGTCGCACGGTGACGGTCCCTGATACGGGCACTGTGACGTGGATGGACCTCGTTGACGTTGTGGCGGTGGCGGATGCTGTCCCGTATGTTATCCAGCCGTGGATGCAGGACGCGATGGACAACGCTGCGGCTGCTGCGACGTCGGCCACGACTGCGACCACGAAGGCGGGCGAGGCTGCGGCTTCTGCTGCGTCCATTGTCCGTGGTGGCGCGAATGGTGTGGCGCCGCTCGATGGCAGCTCCAAGGTGCCCGACGCGAACCTGCCCACTCGGCTCGGAGTAAGCGAACTATCCACCACCTTTGCAGCAGGCGACGGGGGCGGTGCGCTTAAGTTCTCCGGCACCCTCGCGCGTGGCGCAGCCGGGTCCACCCCCGGCTCGCGGGCGTTCCTATTCTCTGGGCAGGAACCCTCCATCGTCCGCCACGGCGGCAAGTTCCACATGTTCTACGGCCTCCCCGGCTCGGGTGTCATACACCGCGAATGCCTCGAAGCGAACGACCCGACCGTGACCGCGAACTGGTCGGCAGCATCCGCCACAGTCCTCTCCGGCCTGTCGCACCAGTCCCTCTACATCGAGGGTGAGAACCTCTATCTGTACGCCGTCGATGTGGCAACCGAGAACATCAAGGTCGCCACCGGCACGACCGCGAACTGGACCGCCTTCACCGTGCAGCCAACTGCTGCAATGACGGCCCCGATTGGGAACCAGCCCAGCTCGGCTACCGGAAACACCTACCTCGTCAAGCGCGGCGAGGGCGATTATGTGATGTTCGTAGAGGCGAACTGGTCTGGCATCGTCAACGGCGTGTCTGTGGGCATGTGGCAGACGTGGGCCGCGACCGGCACATCCCCGGCTGGCCCGTTCACCAAGACGAGCGTTGACCCGCTCGTATCCCTGCGCCCCCTCGGTCGGGGCATGGCAGGCGGGCCGTCTGTCTACCGCGAAGGCGATCAGTGGGTAATGATCTTCCATGGCACCGGCTCGGAGGGGGCCGTGATCCCGACCGAGATGTATCGGGCGGTGAACACTGGCGATCTCCATGCTGACACTTGGACTGTTCTCGGGTCCGGGCGTCCGTTCATGCGCCGCGCGCACGAACGGGAAGTCGATCAGGTCGCGGATGGGGCAGCTTGCGATGGACTCGATGGGGCCATGTACCTGTTCTACTCGGGCAACCAGAACCCGAACACGGCCACGGCTGGGACGTTCAACATCATGTCCACCCGACTGCGGCCCGCAGTTACCCGTTCAGCCTCGGGCCGGTCGGAGAGTGTCCCGTCTGACGCGCAGCAGGCGATCCACACCAAGCCGAACCTGTCTTATGTGGACGTACCCGCGCTGAACCCGACGGGCTCCGCGTGCCTCGGCGCGTGGGGTGTCGTCGCGGAACCGTCCGCGCTGGGCGGTGTGGTGCGCCGCAACTATGCGGCCATGCCCGCCGACTACCTCGCCTTCCAGCTTCGCCTCACGGCGGGCAGCTACAGGTTCCGGGTCCTCACCGAGCACGCCCCTGACATGGGCATCCTCGCGTTCCGGGTCCGTCTCGGCACCCTCCGCGACGTGGCTACGTTCTCTGCCACCGCCGATCTGTACGGGGCAACCCGCACGCTCAATAATGCCCACGAGTTCAGCTTCACCATTCCGGGTGACTTTGAGGGGCCGGTGTGGCTGCAAATGCAGTCCGCCTCAACCAAGAACGGCGCGTCTACCGGGTTCCGGCTGGGCGATCAGGGATGGCAGTTGCTCCGCCTGGATAACATCGACCCAGGCTACAACCCGACCGCGCGCCCCGGCATCCGCACCCCCGCAGGCGACGACTTCAACCGGGCTGACACCACAGACGTGCCTGGGCCAAAGTGGTCGCCTCTCAATTCGTCGGGAGACCCGTCGACAACGTTCCGCATTGCCTCGAACAAGCTCAGCATGGACACGGGATCAGCCACCACCGAACTCTGCGTGTTCACCGAGGCGATCGGCGCGGACTGCCGGATGGAGGCCACCTTCACCCGCGGGACGGCAACGTCGGTCGGGTTCGTGTTCCGGTTCATGGACTATCAGAACTATGTCGGGATGAGGGTCAACGACAGCGGGCAGGCGCTCATGTACCGGGTGCTTGCTGGGGTAACGACGAGCGTGTTGTCTGCGAATGGGGCCGTCTTGGCTTGGCCCGCAAAGCTCGCCGTCACCGTTTCTGGCGACACATGCAAGGTCTACGTCAACGGCACATCGGTGATCGACGGCGCAATGGGCGCAACCGGAGCGCTCGCAACAGCCCAAGGCGTCGGTATCCGCGGCAACGCAGTCGGCGCCACCCCCTTCACGGTTGACGATTTCGTCGCCGTCACAGTTTGATCGAGAGGAAATCATGACCGAACTTGATGCAGACGTGTCCGCACTCGTGGCTACGGAGGGTTCGCTAACCCGTGACGCTATCGTCGCTGCCTGTGGCCGAGTCGCTGGCCCGGAGATCGTCATTGATGGCGACTCGCTGAACTCACAAGGCGGCGGCTTGACGCCACCCGTGAACCCGGCAGCATATCTCGCCACCTATACGGGCCGCACAGTGCACACGAACGCTGTGGGCGGGGAAACATCGGTCGGCATTGCGGCAAGGCAGGGCGGTAACCCGTGGACCCTTCTGCCGGAGGGCGGGAGCATCCCGACCTCTGGCGGGGTCACAGTCACGTTGGCGAACGCGAACGGCGGTTTCCAGTGGCCGTTGCTGCAAACAGCAGGCAATCCGTCGCTCGGACAGGTGATGGCCGGGGCGCTAGCTGGCGTTCCCGGCACACTGAGTCTCACCCAGCCGTCCGGCGCGTCATCTTCGCACCGATCAGATGACTACTACACGTTCACTCGTACGACGGCGGGCAGCGTGGTGGGCGTGACCCGACCTACCGCGTTCTACAGCGACTTCGCCAAGGCGCGCAGAGGCGACATCCACATCATCCAAGCGGGAAAGAACGACTGCCTCAACCCGACCGGATTCACTCACGATCAGGCAATCGCGCAGGTGCTGGCGAACGTTGCCGCGATGGTCGCGTATCTCGAAGCATCCGAGGTCCGCTACCTGATCGTGGGCGTCCACAACGGCACGGGCGAGGGTAGCGACAATGCTGGCATGTACGCCCGGTACGTGGACCTCAACGCGGCACTCCAGGCGCGGTACGGGCGGAGATTCCTGGACTACCGCACTTACCTGATCGCCTACGGACTGGAGGACGCCGCAATCACTCCCACGTCTAACGACACGACAGACATCGCGGTGGACACGGTGCCGCGCTCACTGCTCACGGATGGGACACATTTTCAAATAGTGGCGCGGCAGATACTTGCCAAGCTCGAAGCCGGACGGCTCGCAGAGTTGGGTTGGCTCGGCGACACGCCACCCCCGCCCGCATGGTCGCTCGGAGACGACTTCAGCCGGGCTGACTCGGCTGACCTCGGCCCGCTGTGGGACATGCAATCGAGCTTCGGCATTGTCTCAAACAAGCTGACTCCTTCGGACACATCAGGCACCGTGGATATGTCGCTGCTCGCCGCGACGATCCCCTCGCCCGACCACCGCGTTTCGGCGAGTATCACCCGTGGCGGCTCATCCACGACCGGCGTCGTCGTGCGCGCTACCGACGCCGCGAACTACTACGGGGTGCGGGTCAATGCGACCGGCAACGTCCTCATTTACAAGCTGGTGGCCGGGGCTACAACGTCCCTCGCTGGTGTTGACGGCATGGGGTGGGTCGACGGGGCGAAACTCGGGCTTAGCGTTGTGGGTAACACCTTCACGGCGTACATCAACGATGTTGCTGTGATTACCACAACCCACACCGACGCGACCCTTGCGGGCGGGGTGAAGGCCGGTGTGCGGTCAGGGTCGGCGGCAACCAAACCGACCTTCGACAACTTCGCCGTGACGCCTAGCTAACCCGTCTTACTGACCCAGAACCGGGCGTAACGGAAGCGGCGAAACCATGCACATCTAGGGCGTGTTTGGTAGAATGGGAATGGCCCCGCGCAGACTTTGGAATCTGCTCGGGGCCTAACCCACGAATCGCTTCAACCGATTGGAGGGCTCAATGCAGCCTACTCTTTTTGAACCGTTTACCCCTCACCAGATCGCTCGCCAGGAGTACATTCTGGAAAACTCGATCAGCGTTCAGGCGGTCGACGGCTTCTCTCCATGCTGGGAATGGCAGCTAAGCCGTGACCCGCGCGGCTATGGCCTAAGCACTGGCGGCACAACGTCACGTCTTCGCGAGTGCGGGAAGGCGTACCGCGCCAGCCACCTCGCCTTCATCGGCGCCATCCCCGACAGGTTCCATGTCGACCACCTTTGCTACAACCACTCATGCGTGAATCCTGACCACCTTGAGGCCGTCTCGCAAAGAGAGAATGTGCAGCGCGCAGTTGCTCACCACAAGGCGCTCGGAACTGGCAGTTGGAATGTTCTTGAAGTCTGCGGCAAGGGGCTACACCCAATGACCGATGACAACATTCTGATCGCATTCAGCCGCGGGCGTTCTCATCGAGCGTGCAAGACGTGCCAGTACGCTCGTGCGCGCGCTGCTCATCTGGCCAACCCTGAACGCGAGTTGCGGAGCAGGCGCACCCGGCAGGCAAAGGATCGCGCCAAGACCGTCGAGCGCCAAGCTGCTCGCGCCCTCGCCAAACTGAACCCCGCATAACCGCACTAACCACAAATCGCCCGGCCTCTTGATCCTCACGGATTAGGGGGCCGGGCTTTTTTGTGCGTCCTGACCGGCTCATTTTCTGTCTACCCCCTTGTTGGGGGACGCGCATGGCTATACACATGGCTGCACACGTGTATATTGAGAACCAGCAACAAAGAAGGCCAGCAGGAATGCAATCCCACTGGCCCGAATCCAACCAAGCGCTAGACAAGGAAGGAAACACCATGAACTCTACCTCGATTCGTCGTAGCTCAGCCCCCAGAAGACCCGAGGCTTCAGGGATCATCTCAGGGGCACAGTGGATGTCGCACGGAAGAAGGAGAGAACATTGAGGAGAGTCAATTGACCACAAGCAATCACACGCGAGCGGTCTGCGCACGAGAACCACGCACTCCTGCGCAGACCCTCGACAAGGCTTCACGTTGAACCCGCGCGCAAAAGGGCAAGGGTCCGTGTACGAGATCCGTGACGGGTACTGGGTCGGCGCTGTGAGCGTGACTGACGACACCGGGACACGTAAGCGGCGAACGGTCGGCAGTCGAGATAAACACGTCGCAGAAGCCAAGCTAGAGGCGCTGATAGCCGGCGAACGGTTGCCCGGCACACTGGCGGAATTGCACGCGGTGAAGGATGAAGCGTGGCACGAGGGGCACGATGCTGCGGCGGGTGCGGTTAGTCCGTATTGGCGCGCCCAAAAATAGGGGGCGTGTTGGGGAATGGCCCACATTGGATGGTGTGGGTTATTCCCCACACGACCCCCATCGCCCCCGTTCCCAGTGAGCGGGGGCGTTGTGCTGTCCTCGCACCCTTTTTCCACGTTAGGGGGACCTTTAGGAGGCACTAGGGGGTTTTGACTAGGGGGCCGATACCCTTGCATCCCAGTGTTTATATGGTGCCCCCGGTAGGAATCGAACCTACGACAAGCGGATTAGAAGCTCGCTGGTTAAAGCTTTTGGGGGTAGTCGTCCACTGAAAAACCGCGTGTTTACGCGGATCTCCATCCCATACGAACCCATATGAGCGCATAGCTTAGGGGGTACCTTAGGAGGTAGTAACTTGGTAGACTGGGGATGTGGCAGTTAGCCGCGTGACGAAGGGCGCCAAATGAGCAACGCTGAACTAATCGTCGACCTTCGGAGCCGAGCCCAGGAAGGGCATTATTCCGACCGAGGCGTGCGCTTCTGGTTCCGCAAGGCTGCCGACGCCATCGAAGCAGCCACCGCTGAACGTGACGCCGCGCGTGCAGTGATTGCTGAGGCTCGCGGCATCCGCGGCCTGCAAGACCTGTTCGACGGCGAGCTTGAACCAGAAGACGGTTGGCGCGTGGCTGGGTACGTCATCGAGGCTCTTGACGCAGGGGCCACCTCGTGACCGCCGACACCGCCCCCAAGCACCGCCGCGCAACAGGCGAGCCGAAGCCGTACCAGCGCGCGGATGGCATGTGGCGTGTTACCCTCGAGCTGCCATCCCCCGATGGTTCACGGCGCCGTAAATACTTCGTGGCGAAGACTGAGGGCGCACTGAAACTCAAGCTCAAGGAAGCCAAGCGCGACCTGCTCAAGAATGGCGACCTGTCCACGGCGAGCGTGACCGTGGCAACGTGGATGAATCTGTGGTTCAACGCGATCTCGTTGAAGAAGATCGCACCCCGCACCGCATCGGCATACCGCAGCCAGATAAACAATTACGTCATCCCGAGCATCGGCAAGATCCGCCTCGACAAGTTGACCGCGGCGCACATCTACCGGGTCGCCGACTACATCACCACGAAGCCGAAAGATCCCGCCGACCCGTCCAAGGGTTTCCTGTCCTCGACCACGGCGAACAACACGTATCGGATGCTGCGAGTTGCGCTGACCTACGCCGAACGCGAGGGACGCATCACGAAGAACCCGGCAATGCTCGCTGATGCCCCACGTAAGGCCGCAGCGAACCTAGCCGTACTGACAGCCGTCGATGGCGTGAAAGTGCTTGATAGCGTCTCACGGGACCGCATGGGGTCACGCTGGGCAACGGCGCTACTCACCGGCGCGCGACAGGGGGAAGTGATCGGGCTTGAGCTCGACCGGGTTACCGACGTGCTGGACCTCTCCTGGCAGTTGCAGCGCATCACATGGGAGCACGGGTGTGGCGGGACGTGTGGACGTAAGCGCGGCACCGACTGCCCGAAGCAGAAGATCACGCACCCCGCCGACTGGGAATATCGGCGACTCGGTACAAGCGGCCTGTGTCTCACGCGCCCGAAATCTGCGGCTGGCTGGCGAATCATCCCGCTAGTCGAACCGCTCAAGACGATCATCGAGCGGCGCATTGCCGTTGCAGCCACAGAACCCAACCCGTACGGCCTTGTGTGGACCGCTGACCCCAAGTTTAACAAGGGTGGAGCAAAGGGGACGGTTCGCGTGGCCCAACCTCTTGACGGGTCACCTATCGACCCATCACGCGACAACCTCGCATGGCACGCGGTACTTGCACGCGCCAGCCTGCCCGGCGTCCCGCTGCACGCCGCGCGCCACACATCCGCATCACTGCTGCTCGAAGCCGGCGTGGAGGAAGCACTGATCATGAAGATCCTCGGCCACAGCTCCTACGCAGTCACACGCGGGTACCAAAACATCAACAAGGAGCAGCTAAGCGATGCGCTGACCGCCATGAGCTCGCGGTTCATGGGGCACCGCGAACTCGGGTCATAGGATCACTCGATGTGCTTCCAGTTGATGCGCATGACAACGCCATAAATGCCTGACTGGGTGACACCGAACCGCTCGCTCAAGAGAAGGCGTGACTCGCCCGCCTTGGCCAGCCTCCGTATCTCGCGGACGTCATCTTCGGAGAGTTTTGCTTGCCTGTTGGCAACGCCGCGCCTATTCCTGCCCTTATTTCTCATGTCGGCACTATTGTCTGCGGGCGTGCCGGCGAATAGGTGCGCTGGGTTCATGCACGGCGGGTTGTCGCACGTATGGCAGATGAACATGCCCTTGGGGATCGGGCCGTTGTGAAGCTCGAATGACAGCCGGTGCGCATAGAGGTCGCGGCCTTGGAAATACAGGTGCCCATAGCCGCTCTGGTAGCACGACCCGTTCCATTCCCAACATCCGCTGGCAGTGACTGTCCACCCGAACTTTGCCAGCCGTTCAGGGAGCGTCGAGTCTGCGGCGTTGTGCATCATGCCAGGGGCGCCCGGCGTGCCGTGCTTCTTATTTCTCGCCCAGTGCATCGAGCAATAGAACTTTCGGTTGTTGGGCTTTACGCAGCCATCAACTGAACAGGTAAGGTAAGCCATGTTGGACCCTTCGTCGGTCTAGCCAATCCCCGGCCTGCTAGTAACAGGTGCGGGGGCTTTTGTTTTGTCATGCGGTGCGGTTACTTCCCGCTTTTCTTTGCATATCGCTCAAGAAACTTGCGTATTTCTTCCGACAGGATCTCTCCGCGTGCGTCGGCGGTGGCTTGAGCTGACTCCCACAGCGCATCAGGGACACGGAGCGCGCGGGCCTTCATGGGCGGGCGGGGGCTCATTTGACCCTCACCCGGTTCGTCTTGAGCCAAGGGGTGATCGTTTCGAGAGTGAAGTACGCCGGGCCGTTTTCGACCAGATGGCACCAGTGCGAGCAGTAGCGCGGCTGCTTTGCGTACGACGGCGCCTTCTCGACATCGCCAGCGCACGTCCGGCAACTGCGATCCCAGGAGCCGGATTCGAACATGCCGAGAATGGTCACGCCGTCACCGCGTCGAGCTTGGCGATGTATCCACGGCGTTCGCGACGGATCTGCTGGGCAATGTCCTTGCGTCCGAGCTTGACTGCCTTGGCGATGTTCTCGGTGGCCTTGGCGATGCAGTAGGTCAGTTCTTCGGTGCGGCTGGTGTTCTGTGTCGTTGTCATGTCTCTATTCTAACCCCATGTAAATACGCTTGTCAATACGCAGGACGAGAAACTTTACGAACTCGTAGAACCCTCGGCAACGTGTGCTCGCCAAGCTTGCTCGGCGTCACTCATAACCGCCTGACTACTCAATCCAAGCTCATCGCACAGCAATTGCAACTGGTCGACGTTGATTACCACGGCGCCCAAAAGCAGCTGCGACACCTGCTGCTGTGAGATCCCGAGAGCCTGGCCGAGTGTCGTCTGATTGCCGGCGTAATTCGCGGCGACTTCGGCACGGATTGTGGCTGCAACGCGCTTCCCAAACCATTTCGGTGCAGAGAGGGAGCGGGAGGGCATGTCAAATAATGTAC
>Ga0314774_1002174_pt1 | contig 11393 bp, 7 predicted proteins | sample MetaGCBIA2018_FD_204515 | JGI IMG/M metagenome (GOLD analysis project Ga0314774, IMG submission 204515) | Cryopeg brine microbial communities from Beaufort Sea near Barrow, Alaska, United States - CBIA 2018 | ecosystem: Environmental > Aquatic > Marine > Coastal | place: USA: Alaska | collected... | reverse complement strand
TAATAAAACGCTCAGCGTTTTTCAGGGTTTGCCGGCGAATGTAATCCGCAGGCGCCTGGGCCGATTGTAAGCGGCTGATTTCAATGTAATAGCCGTGTACGCGGTTGTAGCCCACTTTCAGGGTACTAATGCCCGTACGCTGTTTTTCGCGTGTTTCCACGTCCAACAGATATTGGCCGGCGTTTTCGCTGATGTTGCGCAAGTCGTCCAGTTCGGCGTCAAACTTGTCTGCAATCACCCCGCCTTCGCGCATCACTACCGGCGGGTTATCGATGATTGCCCGGCCCAGCAAATCCGCTAACTGCGGATATTCGCCAATAGCCGTGGCAAGCTCGCTGACGTGGGTGGAATCAACCGCAGCCATGGCTTTCTGCAAATCGGGCAGCACGGCGAACGCGTCTCGCAGCCGTGCCAGGTCACGGGGCCGTGCCGAACGCAGCGCCACGCGCGCCAGAATGCGTTCTATATCGCCAATGGTTTTCAGCTGGTCGTGAATCGGCTCATAGTCAAAATCTTTCAACAACGCGCTAACCGCCTGCTGGCGCTGGTGCACCACCGCCACATCGCGTAGCGGACGGTTCAACCAGCGCCGCAGTTGGCGCCCACCCATAGCCGTGGCGGTGCGGTCCATCACCCAGGCCAGGGTGTACTGGGTGCCGCCCATCAGGTTGGTGTCAATTTCCAGGTTGCGGCGGCTGGCGGCGTCCAGAATGACCGCGTCTTCGCGGCGCTCGCGGCTGAGTTTGCGAATGTGGGGCAGGGCGGTGCGCTGGGTTTCCCGTGCGTATTGCAGCAGGCAGCCGGCGGCGCACACGGCCAAGTGCATATCTTCACAACCAAAACCGGTCAGGTCCCGCACCTGCAATTGCTGGGTAATCACCCGTCGCGCGGTGTCAGGTTCGAACAGCCAGGGCCCCTGGCGACGAATGCCGGTAAAGCCTTCCAGCAAATCGGTAAACGGAAAGTCTTCGCTGATTAAAATTTCCGCCGGGCGCAGCCGTTGCAGCTCGCCCTGCAAGGCCTCAGCGCTATTCAGCTCTGAAACCGCGAAGCGGCCGCTGGAGATGTCCAGAGAAGAAAAACCGAAGTGCTGCTTATGGTGATAAATCGCCACCAGCAGGTTGTCACGGCGGTCTTCCAGGTAGGCGTCGTCACTGAGGGTGCCGGGGGTGACAATGCGCACCACTTGGCGATCAACCGGGCCTTTGCTGGTGGCTGGATCACCAATCTGCTCGCAAATGGCAATGGATTGACCTGCGCGCACCAGGCGGGCAATGTAACCCTCAGCCGCATGGTACGGAATACCCGCCATGGGAATCGGATTGCCCCCTGACTGACCACGGGCGGTCAGGGTAATATCCATCAGTTCCGAGGCTTTTTTAGCGTCGTCATAAAACAGCTCGTAAAAATCCCCCATGCGGTAGAACACCAGCTCATTGGGATGCTGGCCCTTTATTTTCAGGTATTGCTGCATCATGGGCGTGATTTTTGGACTTTCGGTGTGCGCTGCTGACATGGGACATCCGCGATGGCTGTTTTGAGGAACTGGCGGTGGATTGTAGAAAATTACACCGCAGGATGAAACGTGGATTATAAATGAGGTCACCATGCCCGAGATCACTGATGAATACATCCGCCAGCAGGCGGCAGAACTGGGTAGCGTATTAACCCGCGCTGGCGCTATGCTGGTGACGGCAGAAAGCTGCACCGGCGGCTGGGTGGCCAAGGCCATGACCGACCAGGCTGGTTCCTCGGCCTACGTCACGGGTGGGCTAGTTACCTACAGCAACCATGCTAAACACGCGTTGCTGGGTGTCAGTGAACAGACCCTGGCGGAACACGGCGCGGTGAGCGAACCGGTGGTGCGACAGATGGTCTCCGGAGCACTGCGAGTGTCGGGTGCAAGCGTCGCCGTTTCAATCAGCGGCGTTGCCGGGCCGGGCGGTGGCAGCGATGCCAAGCCGGTAGGTACGGTGTGGTTTGCCTGGGGCAGCGCTGAAAATATCAGCACCGGTTTGAAGCATTTTGACGGCGATCGCGACCAGGTGCGGCGCCAGGCTGTGATCTTTGCGATTGAAAGTGTGCGCCGTTTCTTGTCGAGTGATATCTGATCCGCAATGGCTAAAAAATCCCCCAAACAAGGGTTGGTCTGCTTTGTCTAATGTGGTTTAATGCTGGTTAAATATACAGTGATTTTCCGGGGCAGCCAGTTCCCAAGTTTAGATTAGCGCATCATATTACCGGCGCGCCCTATCAGCGCACTATATTATTAGCGCACTATTCTAACGCACCATTTTGAAGAAGGTTCGTACCTATGGAAGACAACCGCAAGAAAGCTTTATCCGCCGCTCTGACCCAGATTGAACGCCAGTTTGGTAAAGGCGCCATCATGAAGATGGGCGACCACCCCCGTGAAGCAATCCCGTCCGTTTCTACCGGTTCTCTTGGTCTGGACGTTGCTCTTGGCATTGGTGGCCTGCCTTATGGCCGGGTTTGTGAAATCTACGGCCCTGAAAGCTCTGGTAAAACTACGCTGACTTTGCAGGTTATTGCCGAAGCCCAGAAGCAGGGCAAAACGTGTGCTTTTGTTGATGCTGAGCACGCCCTTGATCCTCAATATGCTGAAAAGCTGGGCGTGAACGTTGATGAGCTGCTTGTTTCCCAGCCCGACACCGGTGAGCAGGCGTTAGAAATCTGCGACATGCTGGTGCGCTCCAACGCGGTGGATGTCATCGTCGTGGACTCCGTTGCCGCATTAACGCCAAAAGCTGAAATTGAAGGCGAAATGGGCGACTCTCATGTTGGTCTTCAGGCCCGCCTGATGTCACAGGCTCTGCGCAAACTGAATGGCAACGTCAAGAATGCCAACGTCCTGCTGATTTTCATCAACCAGATCCGCATGAAAATAGGCGTAATGTTCGGCAGTCCCGAAACCACCACCGGCGGCAACGCGTTGAAATTCTACGCCTCTGTGCGTCTGGATATCCGCCGCATTGGCGCAGTGAAAGACGGCGACGAAGTGACCGGTAACGAAACCCGGGTGAAAGTGGTTAAAAACAAAGTGGCACCGCCGTTCCGCCAGGCCGAATTCCAGATTTTGTACGGCAAGGGCATTTACCGCATGGCCGAAGTGGTGGACATGGGTGTAAAGGAAGGCTTTGTGGATAAGGCTGGCGCCTGGTACGCCTATAACGGTGACAAAATTGGCCAAGGCAAAGCCAACGCCTGCAAATTCCTGGAAGAAAACCCGGAAATGGCGAAAGAAATTGAAGCCAAAGTGCGCGACAAGCTGATGCCCAAGCCAGAGAAAAAAGACGCGGCAAAAGATGCAGGGAAAGATGTAGGGAAAAATGCAGGGAAAGACGCGGCAAAGGATGTAGGGAAAAATTCGGGAAAGGATGCAGCAGTGGCGCCTGCAGAATCCAGCGACGAACTACTGTAAGACCGTTAGCTTGTCAGTGCACTGTTGATGGCAGTGCGCTGACAAGCACTAAAAGTGAGGCCGGCTATGCCAGACTCTAGAGGCTCAGATTCTGAACAGTCAGAAGTCGGAAAGCCCAGCGCCAAAAGACTATTGATTGTTGCCCACGCTCCCTCGTCAAATACCCTCAAATTGCGCAACGCCGTTGCTGCTGGCGCTAGCCATAACGATATTGAAAACGTTGATGTAACGGTTTTGGCTCCGCTGGATGCCGGCCCCGACGATGTTCTGGCTTGCAACGCGATTATCCTCGGCACCACCGAAAATCTTGGTTATATGAGCGGCGCATTGAAAGATTTTTTCGATCGCTGTTATTATCCTTGCCTGGAAAAAACCCAAGGCCTGCCATTTACCTTTTATATTCGGGCCGGTCATGACGGTACTGGCACCCGCCGTGCGATTGACAGCATCACCACCGGCCTGCGCTGGAAGCTGGTACAAGAGCCCCTGCTGTGCCGTGGCAATTATGCCGATGAATTTGAACAGCAGTGCGAAGAGTTGGGCTTGTACATTGCGGCCAGTCTCGATAACGGTCTGATCTAAACGGCTTGCAACAGCCCCTCGCTTCTAAAAAATGTACAATGGCTCAATTATTTAATCGGACTTGCCGCCGTGTGCAGTAAGTCATCTTTTTATTCCGACTGTTACAGGATTAAACCTTGAAGTCATTGCCTTCGCATCAGCTCTACAAAGCCTGTGTTCTGAAAGATTTGCCATTTAAAAGCACCCGTCAGCTAGAGCCCCTGGCTGAAATTGTGGGTCAGAACCGTGCTCAGGAAGCGGTGCGCTTTGCGTTGGCCATGCCTCACGGTGGTTATAACGTGTATGCAGTCGGTGCCAATGGCCTGGGTAAGCGCACCATGATGCTGCGGTACCTGGAACACCATAAGGACACCGGTCAGCAGTCCCACGACTGGTGTTACGTGGCCGATTTTGAAGAGCCGCGAGTGCCAAAGCTGCTGAAACTGCCGGCCGGGCAGGGCATTCAGCTGAAGCGCGATATGGAAAAACTGATGAGCCGGCTGGTGAAGGTGATTCCGCAGACTTTCGATAGCGATGGTTTTTTGGAACGTGCTGAAAAGTTGAAAAACGATTACACCGCGCTTCAGGATGGCGAGCTGGAAAAAGTCGCGAAGCAAGCCAAGCGTCAAAAAGTCAGCTTGACCATAAGCACCCCGGGCGGTTATCGGTTAGTGGCTATGAGTGGTGATGAAGCTCATACCGCAGAGTCTTTTAAGGCCCTGACGGACGCTCAGCGCGAAAAGTTCGAAGAGATTGTCAATATTCTGGAAAAACGCCTGCGCCGCGCCCTGCGCAAACTGGCCGACTGGGAACAGGAATACGCCGACAAACAACAGTCGCTGAACCAGGAAACCTTGGAAGGCGTTACCGGTCACCAGATTGACGAGTTAAAAGAACGTTACAAAGACCTGCCAGACGTGGTCGGATTTATTGAAGCCGTGCGCAAAGACCTGTCCGAGAATCTGGAAATTTTTCTGGATGACGATGATGAGCAGGCCACGATTGCCTACGCGTCACTGGATAAGAAAATGCCGCGGCGCTATTTGGTGAATCTGCTGGTACATCAGAAAACCAAAGAGATCCCGGTAGCAGTGGAAGACAACCCCACTTATCACAACCTGTTCGGTTATGTCGAAAACGTTACCTATAAAGGCACGGTGTTCACTGACTTTTCGCTGATTCGCCCGGGCAGCCTGCACCGCGCTAATGGCGGTTATTTGTTGATGGACGCCACAAAAGTGCTGGAGCAGCCGTTCGCCTGGGACGCCCTAAAGCGTGCGCTACAGTCCCGCTGCATCCAGATTAACTCTTTGGAGCGTGAACTGACCTTATCTGGCACCATCTCCATTGAGCCCGAGCCGGTGCCACTGGACGTGAAAATCGTACTGTTTGGCGACCGTGAAACCTGGATGCTACTGCAGGAATACGATCCCGAGTTTTCAGAACTGTTCCGCGTGACCGCAGATTTTGAAAATGAGATGTATCGCAACGACGCCAGCCAACTTGCCTACGCAAAGTTTATTGCCAGCCTGGTGGTCGAGAAAAAACTGCTGCACTGCACCCATAAAGCCGTTGCGCGAGTGATTGAACAAAGCGCCCGCATGGCCGAGCACCAGAACCGCCTGTCGTTGCACGCCGCCGACATCGCAAATCTGCTGCGCGAGTCAGACTATTGGGCGCGCCAAGCCGAGGCCAAACAGATTCAGGATGTGCATGTAGAGCGTGCTTTGGTTAGCGCCCGTTATCGCAACAGCCGCATTCGCGACCATTTTTACGATTCCATTCGCGATGGCACCACCTTGGTGACGACCAGCGGCACCTGCGTTGGCCAGGTCAACGCGCTTTCAGTGCTTTCTACCGGCGGTTTCGAATTTGGTTTGTCGAACCGCATCACCGCCAGCAGCTATTATGGTGATGGCGACGTCATTGATATTGAACGCGACGTAAAGCTGGGCGGTAGCATTCACTCGAAAGGTGTGATGATTCTGGCGTCCTGGCTGGCGTCGCGGTTTGCCGTAGACGACCCGATGCACCTGTCGGCCAGCCTCACATTCGAGCAAAATTATGGTGAAGTAGACGGCGACAGTGCCTCTTTAGCAGAACTGTGCGCCTTGGTGTCGTCTATAGCGCAACTGCCAGTCAGGCAAGATTTGGCCATTACCGGTTCTATCAACCAGTTTGGTGAAGTGCAGCCGATTGGTGGGGTGAACGAGAAAATTGAAGGCTTTTTCACGACCTGCCAGCTTAAGGGTGGCCTGAGCGGCAACCAAGGCGTCATTATGCCGGCCAGCAACGTACAAAACCTGATGCTAGACAGCGAAGTGGTTGCGGCGGTGAAAGCCGGCGATTTCCATGTTTACGCTGTCAGCCACGTGGAAGAAGCCGTAGCCATGCTGATGGGCACGCCAGCGGGCACGCCCGATAGCAAAGGCAGGTACCCTAAAGGCACCGTTTTTGGCATTATTCAGCAACGGTTAGAAAAAATGCGTGAACACGAGCGTCAGGAACATAGTCGGGATGATAACAAAGATCCGTCCATTCACTGACCAGCACTATAAAACGGACAGGAGATTACAGCGCCATGACGGACATCCAACAAACGGTATACGTGGTTGAAGACGACGAAGCGGTGCGCGATTCACTGGAGCTGCTGCTTCAGTCAGACGACAAACCGGTAAAAACCTACGACAGCGCTACCGCGTTTCTGAAAAGCTATTCTGACGCCATGGCGGGCTGCATCGTGCTGGATATCCGCATGCCGGGTATGGATGGCATGGAGCTACAGAAAAAACTTAACGATAAACACTCGATTCTGCCCATTATTTTTGTGACCGGGCACGGCGACGTTCCCATGGCGGTAGATGCCATGAAAGAGGGCGCCATAGACTTCATTCAGAAGCCCTACCGCGAAGAGGCCTTGCTGGAAAAGATCGAAGCCGCCCTGGTGCAAGACCGCCAGCAGCGCAAAAGCCTGGGTGAAAAGCAGGAAATCGTGCGCCGTGTAAAAAGTCTGACCCCTCGCGAGCACGAAATTATGGATCGCATGATCGCTGGCCAGGCTAACAAAGTGATCGCCATAGAGCTGGAAATCAGTCAGCGCACGGTAGAGATTCACCGTTCCCGGGTGATGCACAAGATGGGCACCCATTCACTGGCACACCTGGTTCGTATGGTGCTGTCAGTAAAGAACCTTATCGACCCACGATGATCCGAACGGCATCATACGGTTACTTTGGTAACCGGCTTCTTGCATATGACTGATTCCGTCATCGACAACCGTGAGGTAACGGTTCTGCTAGTGGATGACAATCCCCAGAACCTGAAAGTGCTTTATGAGACTCTGAAAGACAAAGGCTATCGGCTGCTGATCGCCAACGGAGGTGGAAAAGCGCTGGAACTTGCCCATTGTCATCAGCCAGAAGTGATTTTGCTGGACATCATGATGCCGGAAATGGATGGCTATGAAGTATGCCGTCGCTTGAAAGCTGACCCGGCCACCGCCGATTGCGCGGTGGTTTTCCTGTCGGCGCTTGACGACCTGAGTGCCAAGGTAAAAGGATTCTCGCTGGGCGGCGCTGACTACATTTCCAAGCCTTTTCAGTCACAAGAAGTGATCGCGCGGGTAAAAACCCACGCCCGGGTTATTCGCCTTGAGCGCGAACTTCACGCGCGCAACCGTGAATTACAAAGCGATCAGTCCCGTATTCTTAACGCCATCAGCGAAGGCATTTACGGCCTCGACGAAAACGGCATTATCGAATTTGCCAATCCTGCTGCTGGCCAGATTATGAACGCTCCGGTGGAAGAGTTGATTGGCCGATGTTTTTTTGACCTGCATTTTGCCGTTGCGGGCGATAGCCAAGGCCCCTTGCCGGTTCAGGCCACTTGTCGTTACGGCATTGCAGAGGCGCAGCGCGATATTCAGATGCTGCGCGTAGACCGGTCGGCGTTTCGCGCAAAATATCGGTCCTCGCCGAAGCAGGATGCCGACGAGTTGCAGGGCGCTGTTGTGGTGTTTCGCGATATTACCGCAGAACTGGCTAATGAACAGGCGCTTGAAGAAGCTCGCGCTACGGTGCAGGAACAGCGCGATCAGTTGGCCCATACCTCGCGCATGACCACCATGGGCGAAATGGCCGCAGGTTTTGCCCACGAAGTGAACCAGCCGCTGACCGCTATTACCAATTACGCCCGTGTGGCTAAGCGCCTGGTGGGCAAAGCAGAGCCGGATTTAGTTCTGCTACAGCAAACCATGGACAAAGTAGAAGCCCAGTCGCACCGGGCCAGTGAAATCATTCGTCGTATCCGCCGATTTATGAAAAAGCCCGCTACCGGCAAAGAAATTGTCGCTATTGCCGCTTTGCTTGAAGATACCCGCCAGTTCGCGGAAGTCGACATGCGCAATAACGAGGGCGGAATAGAGCTGACTCTGGCCCCAAACCTGCCCGACGTGCTGGCAGATCCGATTCAGGTCCAGCAGGTAGCCCTCAACCTGATCCGCAACGGCCTGGAGGCTACCCGCAGCGTTGATTCGGCGGTACCGGTGGAAGTGAGCGCAACGCTCACTGCACAGGGCTTTGTGCGCATCGAGGTGCGTGATCATGGCATTGGTCTGCAAGACGACGCCGAGGAAAAGTTGTTTCTGCCCTTCTACACCACCAAAAGCGACGGCATGGGCATCGGCTTGACCACCTGCCAATCGCTGATTCACGCCCAAGGCGGTGAAATTGGTTTTGAGCGCCCGATAGACGGCGGCACCTGTTTTTACTTCACGCTGCCCGTGGTGGCCGTTGCCCGGCCCGAATCTGATTGAGCAGGCTCTTTGGCTGCCATGCCAGAAATATGAATGCCAAGAAATAAAAAATATTCATAAAAAACGTTGACATAAAGTGGGGCTTCTCTATAATTCGCCCTCGTTGTCACCGAGCAATCTGAAAAGATCGCACACACGGTTTCAGCTTGGAGCGGTAGTTCAGTTGGTTAGAATACCGGCCTGTCACGCCGGGGGTCGCGGGTTCGAGTCCCGTCCGCTCCGCCAAATTCAAAAACCCCAGATTGGAAACAATCTGGGGTTTTTTTGTTAGGGGATGGATTTCAAATCCGTCCCCATAGGCATGATTTGCGACACGCTCCACAGCGCAGCATGGCGAAAATAGAGTATCATTATTCAAACACATACCTTCAAGGATTGAAGATATGTCCAAGGCAAGTGGACTGCAGTTCACCGCACAAGTCGGTGAGTTTCCCTCAGAAGTATTTTCCGTTGTTGCCTTCGAACTAACAGAAAGCCTGTCACAGCTGTGCTATGGCCGCCTGCAATTGGCCAGCACCGATTGTGATATCGATGCCAGCGATGTTCTGGAACAATCGGTTGACCTGGTGGTGTGGCAACACAGCAATCCACTGCGGCGCTTTACCGGCGTGGTCAGCGAATTTGTCATTTGTGACAGTGGCCATCACCGCACCCGTTATGAAATCGTGCTGCAATCGCCCCTGTGGCGCCTTGAACTGATGCACAACAGCCGTATCTTTCAGGGCCAGACCACAGAGTCCATTGCCAGTGCGCTTCTGCAAGAACGCGGAATACCCGCTGTAGCGTTTCAACTGAAGTGCCGTGGCGACGTTCGGGAATACTGCGTTCAGCACCGGGAGAGCGATCTGGCCTTTATCCAACGCCTGGCGGCCGAAGAAGGTTGGCACTACCGCTACGGTCACGGCAGTGTAGACGCCAGCCAGCAGCCAATGGTTATTTTTGCAGACCACCACGGTGACGCCCCAAGATTGGACGCCGCGGAATACAACGCCAAAGCGGGCGGCAGTAGCCGGCAACCCGCCGTATTTCGCTTGCGCTCCGAAGAACGCGTAAAAGCTTCGGCCGTGGTGATGAAAGACTACACCTTCAAAAATCCAGCTTACGCTATGATGCATGAACACCATGCGGCCCTCGAAAACCAACGCCAGGATTACCAACACTTCGACTACCCCGGCCGCTTCAAAGCCGACGCCAGCGGCAAGCGTTTTACCCAAGCGCGCCTGGATGCACTTCGAAATGACGCCAATACCGCCACGGGTGCCAGCAACCGGCCAGATTTCACCTGCGGTGCGAAAGTGAAGCTCACCAATCACAATCACGAGAGCATGAACCGCGACTGGCTGCTAACCAGCGTCAACCATACCGGCAAACAGCCTCAGGCATTAGAGCAAGAAGCTGGCGCCGAACCCACCACCTATCACAACACGTTTAATGCCATACCAGCCAATAAAACCTGGCGCCCCGATTTACCCCAAGGGGACGAATTTCAAATCCGTCCCCAATCTCGCTCGCTTCCCCGACCTGTGATGGACGGGCCACAAGTGGCCATCGTCACAGGCCCCGAGGGCGAAGAAATCCACTGCGACGAACACGGCCGGGTAAAAGTCCGTTTCCCCTGGGACCGGCGGCCGCTATCCGGCAATGCCGAAAGCAGCGCGAACAACCAACACAGCAGTGCCTGGCTCCGGGTTAGCCAGGGTTGGGCCGGTGGTCAATATGGTTTTATGGCCCTGCCCAGAATTGGAAGCGAAGTCATCGTCTCCTTCCTGGACGGCGACCCGGATCAGCCCATCATCACCGGCTGCACCTACAACGCCACCAGCATGCCGCCCTACGCGCTGCCGCAATACAAAACCCGCACCGTCCTGAAAACCCAGACTCACAAGGGCGAGGGCAGCAACGAAGTGCGCTTTGAAGACGAAGCAGAAAAACAACAGGTGTATATTCACGCTCAGAAAAACCTGGACCTGCTCACCGAAAACAACCGCACCGAAGTTATCAAAAATGACAGCCATCTGACCGTGGAGAAAATCCGGATAAGCCACGTCAAAGCCAGCGAACACGAAACCATAGGCGGAGGAAAACGAGAGCGCACAGGCAAAGACCACAGCTTCAGCGTCACCGGCACACTGCACCTCAAAGCCGGAACCGCCTGGCTCAACGAGGCCGGTACAGAGTTGCACATCAAGGCGGGTCAAAAGGTAGTGGTAGAAGCGGGTGCAGAAATCACTCTCAAAGCCGGCGGTAGTTTCGTGAAAATTGATCCCAGCGGTGTCGCCATGGGCGGAGCGTCTATCAAAATGAATGCTGGTGGTGGTGCTGGTGGGGGAAGTGGGCAAAAGGTTCAGGTGCCGGAGATGCCGGGGTTGGTGGAGAAGAACGGTGGGGCTGTGGCGCCTGTTAAGTTAGCGGATGTTGGACAGCGGGCGAATGCCAAACCAAAACCAATAGTTGCCCATCGATTAAAGCAAGCAAGAATAAACAGGTCTGCGGTGGTGGAGCGTTGTCAGGAACGGCCAGACGGCTCTTGCCCCTTGAGCAATTGCCCGTGTGGTAAAGCGCAGCCGGTATAAATGG
>Ga0314774_1002170_pt1 | contig 11402 bp, 9 predicted proteins | sample MetaGCBIA2018_FD_204515 | JGI IMG/M metagenome (GOLD analysis project Ga0314774, IMG submission 204515) | Cryopeg brine microbial communities from Beaufort Sea near Barrow, Alaska, United States - CBIA 2018 | ecosystem: Environmental > Aquatic > Marine > Coastal | place: USA: Alaska | collected... | reverse complement strand
GACTTCTATTTCCATATCTGATCTTACTCCAATCATTTTTATAACAAACGCATAAATGCATACAAAACATATGAATTTTCAAAACATATAAAACATACTTGCAATATATGTTAATGTGTTGTATAATTTTATTTATTAACTAAATGATAACCGTTTTCAATTATCGGTTAACTAATAAATCAACACAACAAAATAGATTAATGATTAATTAACCCTAAGATGGAAATAATGAGTTTTATAGGAGGTACCCATATGAATAATCTGATTTGCCCAATATCAAAAGACAAAGTGAACAAGAGCGTGGTTAGAACAACAGGATTTTTAGTTGCCACAACAGTTGCGTTTTATGCAATGAGCGGAAATGTTCTTTTTATGCTTGTACTTTTTATAGATTTTATAATTCGCGGTTTCACAACTCTTCAAATAAGTCCGTATGCATTTGTTTCTAAAAAGATAGTAAAAGCATTAAAATTCAAACCAACGTTCATTGATAAAGCACCAAAACTATTTGCTGCTAGAGTTGGTTTTGTCTTTTCGATAACCAGTATTTTTTTATATTATATAAGCCCTACAAGCAGTCTTATTGTAGCCTTCATCTTAATGTTCTTCGCATTGCTTGAAGCAGTCTTTGACTTCTGTGTTGGATGTATTGTCTATACTTATATCGTTCTACCGCTCAACAAAACACCCATTTCATAATCTACGGGCTTGACTCTTAACATCTGTTTTTCATGACTAATCATTTTTACGACTAATCAGTTATATATTAATTATTTTCGCATCTAATCATTTACATATTAATCATTTTCACGAATAATCAGTTACATGCTAATCATTTTCATCGCTTAATCAGTTTCCCCATCCAATGTGAGCAAAGCTTTATATAATTCAGGTCTACGATCTCTATACAGTCCCCATTCATCACGTTGCAGACCAATTGCGTCCAAATCAAATTCATGAACTAAAACTGTTTCCTCACTGCGATTTGCCTCTTCAACTTTTTCACCTATGCTATTTGTTATAAATGATGAGCCATAAAAATTAATTCTCGAATCGTCTTGAATCTCTATACCTACTCGATTCGATGCAACAACAGGAATGATATTACTAGCAGAGTGACCAATCATGCAACGTTGCCAATGCCCCATAGAGTCTATATCTGCATTGTGTGGTTCGGAACCAATTGCAGTAGGATAGAATAATAGTTCGGCACCCATTAAAGCCATACAACGTGCAGCTTCCGGAAACCATTGATCCCAACAAATTCCAACACCAATTTTTCCATATTGGGTATCCCAAACTTTAAAGCCTGTATCCCCCGGACTGAAGTAATACTTTTCTTCATATCCCGGTCCATCAGGAATATGACTCTTTCTATAAACACCAAGCACTTCTCCATCTGCATCAATTATTGCAACTGAATTAAATCGCACATTATTCTTCTTTTCATAAAAACTGATTGGCAAAACGACTTTTAACTCTTTAGCTATTTCCATAAAATGTAAGATAGCTTTATTTGTCGTAACTTCTGAAGCCAACTGATAAAACTCATCTCTTTCAGTCTGGCAAAAGTAGGGCGTTTCAAACAACTCTTGAATCAGAATTATTTGGGCACCCAGTCGTACTGCTTCTCTTACTAGTTTTTCAGCTTTTTTAATATTAATTCCTGTATCCTTTGAACAACTCATTTGAGTTGCAGCAACTTTTACATTTCTCATATAGTCTCCTAAAAGTAATTCATTCTCAGTGTCAGCTAGCTTTTACATTGAGCCGGTAGAATCAGTGTCTTACCTTTGCATGAACTGTTAGATCAGTGTCAGTCAGCTATTCTTGGACTAGGCATTTGTTGTGTTATGCAATGGACATTGCCGCCTTCTTTAATTAATCCCATACCATTTATCTTTACAATCTGTCGATCCGGATAAACCGAATGAAGCACTTCTTCAGCTTGCTTATCGCTTTCTTTCGCATCTCCACCAAATATAGGCAATATCAAACCATCGTTAACCAAATAAAAATTAAGATAGCTCAATGTCAAAGATTTACCTTGATAGTATCGTATGGGCGGATTTGGTATCTCGATGATTGAAACCTTCCTGCCTTGTGCATCCTTTGCTTTTGATAATATATCTAAACACTCTTTTGTTATTGAATAATTCGGATTCCCCTTGTCATGACAGGTTTGAATCAGGATAACACCAGGTTTTGCAAAACATGCAATATTATCTATATGTCCGTCAGTTTCATCTCCATCTAATCCATTATTCAACCATATAAATGTCGAGATATTAAGTTCCTCTTTAATCACTGCTTCTATTTCACTTTGGGTTAACTTGGGATTTCGATTAGAATTCAGCAAACACTCTTTAGTAGATAATAAAGTACCTTCACCATCGACGTGAATCGATCCACCCTCAAGTACCATCGGGACTTGAATACTTGGTACGTCCAAGATATCTAATAGGTCACTGGCCATTTTATCATCTAAATCATAAGGTGAATATTTATTACCCCATGCATTAAATTTCCAGCAAATCCCTTTGATTTTTCCAAGTTCATCCCATACAAATGTTGGACAGGTATCTCTTGCCCATGCGTTGTTATAAGGTATTGTAACAAACTCAACTTTTTCATTACAGTAAGTACGTGCTTCATGCATTTTTTCTTCAGTTACAATAACAGTAACCGGTTCAAAGTTGACAATAGCATTTATAACTTCACTATAACTTTCCATTACTTCCTTGTGATCCTCCGACCAATTCAACGATTCAATAACTGGCCATTCAATTATAGTTCGTTCATGACGTTCCCATTCTGCCGGCATAGTATTCTTATGTCTATTCTTCATATGTCATCTCCTAAACACACTAATGTAGTGCCAAGTCTGACACTTCTGTTTGTTATAACTGTCTACTCCCAAGTCTTCCATACTTCCGGTTTGTAGCCTACCGTTGCCTTTTTACCATTCCTTACAATGGGAGTTTTATAGAGTTTAGGCATCTCGACTAATTTTTCTTCTTTGTCCTCATCATTTAGATATTGGATGAGACAATAATCTTTTGCTTTTGAATCAATTATGTCTTCAAGTCCACCAACGGCTTTTAATACATTCGTAAATTCTCCATGACTAAGACCTTTGTCCAGTATATCAACTAGCTGAAATTTCACACCTCGTTCTTTAAAATAACGTTCAGCTTTCTTAGTGTCAAAACATTTCTTTTTACCAAATATTTGAATATTCATTCGATTTACTCCTATTTCATGGGTGTAACGTATTTAAGCTTCCATGTAAATTATTGCTCGAATATATTTTTTTGTCAATCCTATTCATACTTTTAACAAACTTAATGATTAATTAAAGTTCTTAATCCCACCTTCGATGCTATAGCGTCTGAGAGGAAACATAACGGCAAAATAATCGGACAGGATGCAATCTCTGGTTCATATTGCATTCTATCCGATTTTCGGCTTAAAAACTACACTATTGAGTTATAGAAGTTCTGTTCAAGATATTTATTCAACTTCAACTATCAAATAACCATAACCCATTTCTTCCATTTCTTCTTTCGGTATGAATTTTAGCGATGCACTGTTCATACAGTATCTTAGTCCACCTCTGTCAGAAGGACCATCGTCAAAAATATGACCCAGGTGAGAATCACCTATTCTCGACCTTGCTTCAACACGAACTCCAAATAATGATCTGTCTTCTTTTTTAACAATAACTTCTTCACTTATTGGTTTAGTGAAACTTGGCCATCCTGTATGTGAATCGTATTTATCTCTTGATGAGAACAATGGTTCACCGGTTACTATATCCACATAAATGCCAGCTTCCTTATTATCATTGTATTCATTTTGAAATGCACGTTCTGTGCCATCATTTTGAGTTACATCATATTGTAGTTCTGTTAACATTTCTTTGATTTTGTCCTCACTCGGTTTCGGATAATCGGACGGGTTAATATCAATAACGTCTGTTGGTAGGTTTTCTGGTGTTGTTTCATCCATCAAGTCCTTTGTTCCTTCATCCATCACCGTATCCTTTACAGTCATATCAACTTCTTTTCTATCTAAAGAACAAGCACTGACAACTATGCTGGCCAACAATAATACACTAACTAATTTCATCCATTTATTCATTTGAACACCTTCCTCTATATAATCATATTATTATTATATACGAAAGGAATTCTAATTGTAATTGATTCTCATACTCATTTTCTTTAAAATCATGTGGTTATAGTTTTGATTCAACCAACATTTTTGTGTACTCTTCTTTAGGATTATGAAGGATTTGTTCTGTTTGACCAATCTCAACAATTTCTCCTTGATACATAACAGCAATGCGATCACATATATGTTTAATCACCTTAAGATCGTGAGAAATAAACAAGTATGTCAAATTCATATCATTTTTAAGTCTTGCCAAAAGATTTAGAATCTGACCTTGAACAGATACATCGAGCGCTGAGACAGGTTCATCACAGACAATTATTCTTGGCCTCGTTGCTATGGCACGAGCAATAATAACTCTTTGGACTTGTCCTCCACTTATCTCTGAAGGTAACTTCAGCTTTTCTGATTTTGCCAGTCCCACTAACCCTAATAATCGATCCACTTCACTCGTTAGTTGTTCATTGGGTACAATCTTATGAATTTTTAACGGTTCAATTAACAGTTCTTCTATTGTCATTTTTGGATCAAGTACATTATGTGTATATTGAAAAATTATTTGTAGGTCTTTGCGATGTTTCCTCATGTCTTTTTCACTTAAATGAGTTATTTCTTTATCAAAAAGGTAAACAGTCCCCATGCTTGGGTTTAATAGTTTTAACACTATATTGGCAACTGTACTTTTGCCGCTTCCACTTTCACCAATAAGACCTAAAACTTCATTCTCATGAAGTTGAAAGTTTATACCTTTTAGCGCATGTATGATTTGTTTATTGCTGAAGCTGTTCTGTCCTATCACAAAATGTTTAGCTAATTGTTTGACTTCCAATAAAACTTTCGCCATATTTGATCCTTTCTATGATCTATGAATGCACCTGACTTTACGATTTTGAAGTTGCTCTAGCTCAGGTATTCTTTCTAAACACTTATCTGTGGCTTTATTACACCTATTATAAAAAGGGCATTTATCACCGAATTCTAAGGGTGTCGGCGGCATACCTTCTAGCGAATAGATGATTTCTTCCTCATTATCTAGTGACTGTGCACATTTGATTAACTCCTTTGTATATGGATGCAATGGATTCTCTGTAATATCTGTAGTACTTCCTTCTTCTACTACCAAACCGCCATACATAATAACAATTCGGTCACAAATATATTTAGCAACATCAAAATCATGTGTAATAATCAATAACGCCATGTCATATTTATCATTAATCCCTTTAAACAAATCCAAGATTTTTTTGCGAAGTGATGCATCAACTGAACTGGTTGGTTCATCAGCTATCAGCAATTCAGGACGACACAAAATGCTCCTTGCTATCATGATTCTCTGATTTTGTCCTCCACTTAATTGGTGCGGATACATATTAAAAACTGTTTCCGGGTCTGTAATTCCTACTTCTCTAAAGGCATCAATAATCAAATCTGTATACCAAGGAATTCGGTGAGCCTTCAGCATTCGAATTAATTGTTTACCCACCTTTTTATATGGATGCAACGATGTAGAAGGATTCTGAAAAACAAAAGAAATCTTATTCCCCCGAATGAATCTCAACTTTCTTTCAGGCAGTTTCAATAAATCTGTATCATTATATATAATTGATCCTGAATCGATTTTTCCATCACTCTCCGCAATCAGTTTCATTATTGAACTTGCTGAAACCGTTTTACCGCTACCCGATTCGCCTAATAACCCAACGATTTCACCTCTATGTATATGAAGATCAAAATCTCTTACAACTTGAACCGATTCTTCGTTATTATAAAAAGAAACTTTCAATTTGTTTACTTCTAATAACAGTTCTTTCATATACATCCACCTTCCTAGTTGAATACTGATAATTGTTAATTAACAATTACTATTTATTGTTTATTGTTTGTTATATACTATTTGCTATTTGTAATTTACTACTTACTAATCTCTAATAATTGTTTTTACTGATTACTTCTATTATAATGCTGCCTAAATCATTTAAGTCATAATCCGTTTCACCTTCAACTTCTCCAACTGTTCCAATATGAATTGTGGCAATCCCTCGATCCCAAAACATGGTATTAGCTGAATAATTGTCTGTGAAAAAGTACTCAGCTCCCCTATATATTGATTCAGGTTCTATGATTCCTATCGATTTTCTGTCTAACCTATCCTCTAAGAAATGACCGATGCTCCATGAAAAGGGTCTTGTGAAAGGTGCTTGTTTATTACTGAACTCAAGTTCATTAAACTGACTCTGTTGAATTTTCGTTAAGTCAATATACACTTTTAGTTTTTCTGAGCTATAGGGAAAGTTTTCAACGATGGAGAATAGACCATTATATTCTTCTGCAATTGTTCCATCAATAAACACAAATATGATTGAACGTTTATTCTCATAGTCTTGAGTCATTTGCTTCATAAGTTCGATATTGAATTTCAAGACATCAACGCCTTCGCTGTCTATGTAATTATAATTCATTCCAATCATAATTGCTTCATCATTTATACGTTCATCCGAACCATAATAAATACCTGCAATATTCTGACCGTCTAATAATAACTCTTCATGAGCTTCATTAATATAAATCGAATCTTCCCTATGCTCATTGATGATTAATTGTACACTTCTTGAAATTTTTATAATCGGAAAACTATGATCGTCTTGAATAATACAATTGTTTAACTCCAATGGATTGTCTGTAATTAACAAAACACCTTTTATAGTCACTTGTTCCTGAATCTTCTCAATAAACTTCGAGATTGCTCCGCTCGTATAATAGTGGGTATCCATCATAACAATCTTATCCTCATAATCACTAAAATCCTTTTGCGTAAACATATCTTCCTTAGTCGCATCATATACATAACCCGTTATCGGGTCAGTTAATGTTGTTAAAAATGTAAAATCAATCGATGGTGTTAGCTTAATATCATCACTTTTACCTTTTATAACGAATAACTGTTCAGTCAGAAAGCTTGCATTTCCTATAGGATAATTCATTTGATAACCCTCATCCGTTATCGGTTCAATGTTTAATGCTTTCATTGTCTCAACAATTTGACGACTTGTTTCCTTCGCTTCTTCACTTCCAATGACAACTTGATTCTCATATGCCTGGTCACTTTCATCAGTCAATTCAAAGTCATAGGATGGTGTCAATAGCTTCCCGATCATCAAAACTATAATAATTATTATCCCGACAACATATTTTTTCATATTATTCTTAGGATTAATAAGTTTCAGCATATAATAATAATCAAAGGTCATAAATTTCCGCATAATTGCAATCGCCTTTGAATCTTTCTTTTGAAGCAGGCGACGTAAACCTTCTCCTACAAGGTTAAATCCTAATACACTGACAAAAAAGGCGAATGCAGGAAATAGGATAGTCCATGGCGCAATCGTAACCATTGATCTTGAAGTAGCCAACATACTTGCCCATTCAGGTTCAAAACTAACATTGTAGAAAGTTAAAGTTCCAAAATCCGAACTTTTAATTATCTTCAGATTTCCAATGAATATTCCAAATACCCCTAGTTGCATAATGAGAGACAAATTCCGAGCAATTTCCATGAAAAAAAGTACAATAACTTCAGGTGCTAAATGTGGCATTACATTTTCAATTGCAATTTTACTTCGCTTTTTACCTATCGCAATTTCACCTTTTATGAAGGATTGTTTATTGATCAGTTCGACTCGCTCTAAGATTAAAACCCCCAACTTAGGCCAACCTACAATGGTTAAGACCACAACAAATGCAATGATGGACTGATTTTTATCCAAGTTAACAAAATAATCTAACTGCAATAGGATGATACAGATGAGTAAACTTGGTATAGCGCTAAAAATTACATTGAGTTGTGTCGTAATCGATTTAGCGCCCACATTTCCGAATCCTCCAAAAAGTGCAAACGGTATCGCAACTAAAAACTGAGCTAAAGCGGTGAAAACGCCCATCAGAATGGTTAACTTCGTTCCATATACAATAATGCTTCTTATATCTCTCCCAAGATCATCACTTCCAAAAGTGTGGTCACTCGAGGGCGGATAGGGAGCTGCCTTAATATCTAATGCTCCATCGACTTCTAAGAATTTGATTTGTTGTATGGTATAAGGGCTTTTGCTCGTAAAAACTTCAGGAAATAGTATAACCATTAGCAGAAAAATCAATATAAAACTTCCGATGACTAAAGGTAGGTTTAATTTTTTCATTCGTCCACCTTCCTTTTCAGCGGATTAATAAATCGAGATAACCACTTCGTGCTATAAACGAAGACAATAAATATTAAACCTAAAGTCATAGCCAAAGGTACAAATCGATAAACATCATTGATTTTATAAAAGTACAACAGGTAATAAACGATGCCAACATAATTGAATAAATATTCAACTATAATCATATTTGATAACAGCATGGCCATGATTGTAGGCATTGTATCCAGTACTTTGAACAAGATTACCGGCAACAATTCAAATGTATACACTTTAAACGTTGAAAGGCCAATCGCTCTGGCATTCTTGATATAATCTTTTTTGATCTCTTCTTCTATTGTTATCAGCGTTATTCTAGATATGTATATGGTTGGTATTATTGATAATGTCAATGCGGGGAAAATGAAATCCTTCAATGGAATAATATCTTTGTACTGAGGGAAATTTCGGGCAATAAAGGTATATAGAATCAAACCCAGCAGTACAATAAGAACATCCGGAATCGAATAAACAACTATGCTTCCAAGGCTTTTAAGACTGGCGTTTTTACGATTGGAGCCTTCATACATTCCTCGCATAATCCCTACAACTACAGCTATCATTAACGAACAACTGAGTAAACTTATACTCTTTAAACTGGATGTAGATATAACTTCATAAATGTTTCCAACCTTTATTGATTGATGGAGCTGTAAGTCAAATAATGAACGCAAATAAGTAACACTATCTTTCAGTGTTAAGTAGACGGATATATTTGATTCTCTTCTGTTTTGGACAATCTGAATATTCGTTTCCGGATTTATATTGGCTAATATGGACAAAGCGAACACTGATAATATTAAGGGGAAAGCTACTCTTATAATCTTTCTAAGTATAATCCCTAAGAAAGATAAATATATATCTTCGACCTGAATGTTCAGCACCTTTTTAGTTGGATAGTATTTGTACATATAATTGAGAGTTGTATTCAACACTAACGTAATCAATAAAAGAAGGATGATCATCTTTTCACTTGGATATAAGTAGTCTATCCTTGTGTCTTTAAATACGACTCTTTTCAGATAACTCATTACCGATTTAGCCGTATTATCCAGTGCATTTATATCAACAGTTTCCAACGTGTCTGCATATGTAGATTGTATATAGCCATCACTAAAAGTCACTGCAGGCACCTTTTTATTAACAAAAGATGCTGCAACTCCACCGACCCTGGACATAACAGATACTTTTTGACCGGCATCCATCGCGTATTGATTGATATTATCCGCAAAGATATTCCCAATGACCTTATCGGATGATAGTTTTACTCCTTCAATTGTATTGATTCCTAAGGAATTCAGATGTATGACTTTCGTTTTTTCCAATGGAAATAACGGATGTTCCACATAATAGGTCGAACCTGCCAACCCCTCTTCTTGCCCGTTAAATCCAATAAAAACAATGGATTCATAGGGTAAACGCTCTTGCTCTGATACGATTTTTGCCAACTCTAATAATAATGCAATTCCTGAAAGGCTTTTTCCTGCACTCTCAAAATACTTTCCCTCTGTTCCCGCCCCTTTGCCATCCATGTTTGCACTAATTATAAGGACTTTACCGTTTTCCACCCTACCTTTAACGACTCCAACAACATTTTCAACTTCGACGATGGGAAAAGTTATGTCAATATGAATGTCACTGTTACTAACAGTTCCATATGCTTTTCCATGTTCTGTCTCTTCTTCGCCGTCTAAGTTATTTAATAAAAACTGATTCATTTCTCTTGAAATATATCCCACGAATAAGGATTCACCTGTTTTACCGAAAACTTCAAGTGATTTCTCCAATTCATAATTAACAAGTCCGCCATAAGCTTCTTTATCTGCACAACAAAGCAAACCTAGCCCACCATTATCCAGAACATAGTTAATTTTCTTCTGGGATAATTGACCTGATTCAATAACGATAATCTTATCCTCAATCAATTGTTGATCTATTCTAAACAAGTTGCTTCCAACAAGAAGTAACTCACCGTTAAAATCAATAGGACCACCATTCATTGACGATAAGCTATTGTAATCCTCGTACATAATGAATTCATTAATAGTATTGGATTTGTCTTTAATATTAAATACGGGTGCTATGTCAAATTGAGGAACAATTGTAGAAAAACTTTGAACGTAACGATCATCGATTGTCTCAAGTCCCATTTCCTCAAATTGGTTCACCATATATTCAATTACTTTTTCATTGCCCTTTGAGCCTGCCAGATTTCCTTCGTATTCAGATGAAGATAATTCAACCATATGGTTATACATCCGATCAACCTCATATTGAGTATCATCAAATGGAGTTTTGCCCCTAAATACGAACACACTGATTAGTATAACAATGGCAATAAATACAATAATAAAAATTTTCCTTTTATAGAATATCATTATCCTTCTCCTCGTTATTTCTATATAATCCCTAACTAACATTATAAGCGACTTATCCAATTTATTCCAGATAAACCTTTTCTTTTGAAATTTCGTCCTATATACTGTGTATATGAAGAATAATTAAACAAGAGAGGAAACAACTTATGAATGTTTTAGACCGATTTTTAAAATATATTGAAATAGAAACCACATCAAACGAGGCATCTGAAACTTGCCCAAGCACACCGAATCAATTAGTTCTTGGACAGATGTTAGCGGATGAATTATTGGAGATGGGGCTTAGTGATGCTCACATGGACGAAAACGGTTATGTAATGGCAACTCTACCTAGCAACATTGATTACAAAGTGCCAACGATAGGGTTCATTTCACATATGGATACTGCTCCAGACCTTACAACGAAGGATATCAATCCACGCATAGTCAAAGATTATGACGGTGGCGATATTGTTCTAAACGCCGAATTAGATATTGTGCTTTCACCCAATGATTTTCCTGAAATGGCAGACTACATAGGACAAGATATTGTTGTTACCGATGGCAAAACTCTACTTGGAGCTGATGACAAAGCCGGTATTGCTGAGATTATGTCAGCCATTGCTGTCTTAGCAGA
>Ga0314774_1002168_pt1 | contig 11406 bp, 10 predicted proteins | sample MetaGCBIA2018_FD_204515 | JGI IMG/M metagenome (GOLD analysis project Ga0314774, IMG submission 204515) | Cryopeg brine microbial communities from Beaufort Sea near Barrow, Alaska, United States - CBIA 2018 | ecosystem: Environmental > Aquatic > Marine > Coastal | place: USA: Alaska | collected... | reverse complement strand
CGGTCGACGAGCAGCCGGTCGACGCAGAATCCACCGTGCCGGTCGTGAACGCACCGACTGCGGCGGAAGCATCGCCTGCAGACCAGGCCACGACCGACCAAGCCCACCCCGAGCAGGCGCACACCGACCAAGCCCACACCGAGCAGGCGCACACCGACCAAGCCCACACCGACCAAGCCCAGACCGTCGCGTACCCGACGGATGCCTTCGGCCGCCCCATCGACGGAGCCACTGCGTCCAGCTCGGCGTACGCGGCGAGCGGTGCGCCGCAGGCCTACGCCACCGCGAATGACTACCCCGGGTACCCCACTGCCGGCAAGACCAAGGAGTCCGGTCGCCGTAAGAGCAGTGTGGCGCTGATTGCCGCGCTCGCCATTGGGGCCCTCGTCGGCGGATCATCCGGCGCGGGCATCACCGCGCTCATGATGAACGGCCAGAACAACTCCGTGCCGGTCAGCCAGGCGGCTGGCCCGAGCAATGTCGTTGTCAACAACTCCACGAGTGTGAACCAGATCACCGCCGTTGCGGCCAAAGCCTCGCCGAGCGTCGTCACCATCGATGTTGCCAGCAGCTCGTCAGGCGGCACGGGTTCCGGCGTGATCCTCACCGACGACGGTTACGTGCTCACGAACACGCACGTCGTCACCCTCGACGGCGCAGCCTCCGACGTGAAAATCGAGGTGAAGAGCAACGACGGCAAGCTGTATACCGCCACTCTCGTCGGCACCGACCCCATTTCCGACCTCGCCGTCATCAAACTGACCGACGCCAGCGGCCTCACCCCGATCAGCTGGGGCGATTCGTCCGCGCTCAACGTCGGTGACAGCGCCATCGCCATCGGCGCGCCGCTCGGCCTCTCGGGTACCGTCACGGACGGCATCGTCAGCGCATTGAACCGCAGCATTACAGTTGCCAGTTCGGCTGCGCCGACCTCGCCCGACACCACGACGCCCGACGAGGGTTCAAACCAAAATCCGTTCTTCTTCGACTTTCCCAATCAGGACGGCACCCAGTCGCAGGGCTCCCAAACGGCCACCTCGAGCATCGCACTCCCGGTGATTCAGACGGACGCCGCCATCAACCCGGGCAACTCCGGTGGTGCCCTGCTCAACGACAGCGGAGAACTGATCGGCATCAATGTGGCGATCGCCAGCGCCGGCAGCACGACATCGTCCTCGGTGGCCGGCAGCATCGGTGTCGGGTTCTCGATTCCGTCGAACTTCGCCAAGCGCATCGCCGACGAGATCATCGCGGACGGTGTGGCCACGCACGGGCTGCTCGGTGCAAGTGTGAAAGACGCCTCCAGTTCGACCAGCAGCACGGTCGGTGCGCTGATCGTCGAGACCACCTCCGGTGGCGCCGCTGAAAAGGCGGGTCTGACCGCCGACGACGTCATCACCAACTTCAACGGTGTGCCCATCACGGACTCCATCGACCTCACCGCGCAGGTACGCGCGCTGCCGGCCGGCGGCACCGCCGACCTCACTTATGTGCGCGACGGCAAGTCGATCACCATCACCGTCACGGTCGGCGAGCTCTCCAGCTAGCCGTTCGCTCCTTCCTGACAATCGCGTCGCCGGGTCTTCCGGCGGCGCGATTGTGCGTAGGATGCCATCGGCACCCGGCAAATTCGTGGGCTGGTAGGCTCGGTCGTCCTACCCAATAATCGGAAAGCTGGCCAGCCAGGTGCACCAACGTGGTGACGGATTTCTCCCTGGGGTGTCGTATGTGATGCCCGTGCTCAACGAGGCGACGCACGTGCGAGCCGCCGTCGAGAGCCTCCTGGCCCAGGACTACGAGGGACCCTTCGAGGTCACTCTGGCGCTCGGTCCGAGCATCGACGGCACGACCGAACTGGTCGAGGAGATGGCCGCCGTTGATTCCCGCATCCGCGTCGTGCCCAACGACGTCGGGTCGACGCCGGCCGGCCTGAACATCGCGATTCGAGCGTCGCAGTATTCCGTGGTCATTCGCGTCGATGCTCACTCGGTACTGCCGCCCGAGTACGCCCGTATAGCGGTTGAGACGCTGGAACGCACCGGCGCGGACAATGTCGGCGGCATCATGGACGCTCGCGGCATCAGCTCCTTTGAGCGTGCGGTGGCCCGCGCCTATGGCACCCGTATCGGGCTCGGCGGCACACCGCACCACGTTGGCGGGGCGGAAGGCGCCGCCGACACCGTGTACCTCGGTTGTTTTCGTACGGAGAGCATCCTGAAGGTCGGACTCTTCGACGAGGGCATCAAGCGCGGCCAGGACTGGGACCTCAATCGTCGCCTCCGAGAAATCGGCGGTCTGGTGTGGTTCACCCCAAAACTGCGCGTGCTGTACCGGCCTCGGCCGACGATGGCCCAACTAGCTCGACAGATGCTGTCGACCGGGCTGTGGCGAGGAGAGCTGGCGCGTCGCTATCCGGCGGCGAACGGCATCCGCTATTTCGTGCCGCCGGCCATGGTGCTCGGTGTGGTTGTCGGGCTGTTCCTCGGTCTCGGTGGCCTCGTGCAGCTCGCGCTCGGCGCTTGGCCGTGGCTGCTGCTGGGCCTCGTCGTTCCCGCCGGATATCTGCTTGTCGTGCTCGCCGCGGCCAGCACAGTGGCCCGGTCGGACGGAATTCGTGCATCACTGCATTTTCTCGTAGTCTTGCCGTGCATTCACTTCAGCTGGGGGGTCGGATTTGTGCTTGGTTATCTGAAACTCACCAGTAACATCACGGCACACACGGGAAGGTGAGCATGACCAGTTCGCCGAACGCCTCACACCAGCGACCGGAGCGACCGGAGTCGATTGCGCAGTTGCGCGCGGTGGCCCAGCCGCCCGAAGTACGCCTGCGGGCCAACGCCGAGCACTGGACGGCGAGCCTGTATCTGCGTGACCTGTCGCCGTACCTGACCTGGCTGCTGCTGAAGACCCGGATCTCCGCCAACGGGGTGACCGCGCTGATGATTCTGGCCGGTTGGTCCACCGCGGCCGCCCTGCTGATCCCCGGAATCTGGGGTGCTCTGCTCGCGCTCGCGCTCAGCCAGGTGCAGATGCTCATCGACTGCAGCGACGGCGAGGTTGCGCGCTGGCGCGGAACCTCCTCACCGGCCGGTGTGTTTCTCGACAAGGTCGGTCATTACTCCACCGAGTCGCTCATTCCCATCGCCCTGGGTATTCGGGCAGCCGCGTACCCCTTCGAGTCGCCCGAAGATTTTCTGTGGACCAGCCTGGCGCTGCTGCTCGCCCTGTTCATCGTGTTGAACAAGGCGCTCAACGACATGGTGCATGTGGCCAGGGCCAACGCCGGGCTCACGCGCCTGGCCGACACCCACGGCGAGAAAACACCGACGTCGAGCCTGATCGCCCGGGTGCGTCGCCTCGCCCGCTTCGTGCCGTTCCACCGGCTGTACCACTCGGTGGAGCTGACGATGGTGATCTTCGCCGCAGCCCTCGTGGGGCTCCTGTTCGGGCAGCCGATCGTGGACCGGGCCGTGCTCATCATTCTGGTACCGCTCGCTTTTCTGTCGCTCATCGGGCACTTTGTGGCCATCATGGCGTCCAAGCGTGTCCGTTCCTAACGGAGCCGCCGGCGCTGCACCGGATGGCGCTGTGACCGTCGGCGTCGTGGTGCTCACCCAGGGCACCCGCCCGGAAGACCTCGACCGCGGAATCCGCTCCGTGCTGGCGCAGCAGGACGTGTTGCTCGACGTGGTCTGTGTCGGCAACGGCTGGCAGCCCACCGGCTTGCCGGCCGGCGTGCGCTCGCTCGGGCTGCCGAACAATCTGGGCATTCCGGCCGGTCGCAACCGCGGGGTGTCTCTCGTCACCGGCGAATACCTGTTCTTTCTCGACGATGACGCGAGCATTCCCGACCCGCACTTTCTCCGCGACGCGATTGCACAGCTGCGCGCCGACCCGACCATCGGGCTGCTCCAGCCGCGGGTCGAAGACCCGACCGGCGTGGAATCGCCGAGCCGATGGATTCCACGCATCCGCAAGGGTGAGGCCACCACGCCTTCGCCGGTGTTCTCGGTCTGGGAAGGCGCCGTTCTGCTGCCTCGTGCCGTCTTCGACGCCACGGGCGGCTGGGCTGAACCGTTCTTCTATGCCCACGAAGGCATCGAGTTGGCCTGGCGGGTCTGGGACCAGGGCCTGGTCGCCTGGTATGCCGGCGACCTCGTGGCCAACCATCCGGTCATCCTGCCCACCCGGCACGCCGACTACTATCGCCTGAACGCCCGCAACCGGGTGTGGCTGGCGCGTCGTAACCTGCCGGCCCTGCTCGTGCCGCTGTACGTGGGCTCCTGGACGATGATTCAGGTTCTGCGTTGGGCGCCGGGCAACCGGCCGGCTCTGCGCGCGTGGTTCGGCGGCTGGCTCGAAGGGTGGCGGAGCAACCCGGGGCCGCGCCAGCCCCTGCGGGCGCGCACGATCTGGCGGATGACCCGGGCTGGGCGTCCGCCGATCATCTGATGCGGCTCAGGGGCGGGTAGTCTTGTTCGGTGGTTATTCAGAAAGACTTCAGGCGCGCGGTCAAACTGATCAAAGACGTGGTGGCCTCTCGCAAAGCCCAGCACCGGCTGCGTGGCCCGCTCAAGGCGCGCGAGCTGCGCGACGACAAACACTTCAAGATCGCCGTCTATTTCGCCGACGGCCCGGTCAACATGTACCAAATGCGGCAGTGGTACAAGCCCCTCGCCACCCTCGCCAAGACCTGGCCGGTACTCGTGCTCAGCCGCACCGGCGGCGGCACCCTCAAGCTCATGGACGAGTCCCCGGTCCCGGTTGCTTATGCGCGTACGGTGCCGCAGCTTGAGCGAGTGATCGCCGAGCAAGACATTCGCATCGTGTTCTACGTCAACCAGAACCCGCGCAACTTCCAGATGATGCGGTACGGGCGCTGCTGGCACGTTTTCATCAACCACGGTGAGAGCGACAAGATGTACATGATCACCAACCAGTTCAAAGCCTACGACTACTCCTTGGTCGCCGGTGATGCCGCTCTGGCCAGACTCGACCGGGTGCTCTGGGACTACGACTTCGACAAACGCGCCATTAAAATCGGGCGCCCGCAGGCCGACTACTTCAGCGGTGAGCTTCCCTACACGCCCGACGAACGCCAGGTCGTTCTCTACGCGCCGACCTGGGAGGGCGATCGGGCCGGTGCCGCCTACGGCTCCGTGGCGACCCATGGGGTCGCGCTCATCACAGCCCTGCTGGCCACCGGAGCGCACCGCGTCATCTATCGACCGCACCCGCGCAGTGGCGTCGTCGATCATCGCTACGGAGCCGCCAACAAGACGATCATCGCCGCCATCGCCGCGGCCAATGCCCGCGACCGGCGCGCACAGCACGTGTATGATTCCGGCCCGAACCTCGGCTGGCAACTGGCCGCAGCAGATGTCGCGATTGTCGACATCTCCGCCATGGTCTACGACCGACTTGCCACCGGCAAGCCGCTCATCATCACCCGTCCGGTGAACCCGATGGCCGTGATCGACGCGAGCGGATACCTCTCCGACTGCGAGTGGCTGCCCGCGGAGCAAGCGGCAAACGTCGTCGGCACCGTCGATCGGCTCACCCACGATGACGCGGCGGCCGAACGCCTGCAGGGCTGGGTGCAGCGATACTTCGGCGATACCACTCAGGGCGTCGCGACCGAACGGCTGCACGCTGCCGTGCAGCACCTTATGGACGAGTGGGACCGGTTCGCGGCCGTGCATGACGCGGATCTGGCGATTGTGCCTGATCCCGCGACGCTTCCGAGCGACGAGCGACGAGCGGTAGAGCCGTAGCGCCGGTGCGACTGGCTGGCGCCTGCACCCGCCGGCCGAAGTGAATTTAGTCTCGCGGTTCCTGCTGGGTGGTCTTGCGTGCGCTGGCCTTCCGGACGGTGGTTTTGCGCACGGTGGCCTCCCGCACGGTGATCTCCCGCATTCGGGGCTCTAAGTCCGGCTGGAAACCAGTTGGCGCCGGACCGAAGGCGAGGCGTGAGGAGTGCATGACCCTGCTGCCCAAAATGTGGTTGCCCGCACCGCCGATGACCGCGCCGATTCCGAATGGCAGGGCTTTTCCGAGCAGGCTCGCACTGCCGCGCGTCGCGAACTGGCGCAAAAAAGCGCTCTTGAGTCGGTCGGTGAGCGGGCCGAGGATGGCCCGGGGGAGGCTGTTGGTGATGAGCTCGCCCCAATACGTATTGCGGGCGGCGCCGGAGCCCGTCACCTGACCGGCCAGCTGTCGTACGAGGTCGCTGCCCTCACGCCCCAGCATCATGGTCATAACAAGTGCGCGGGCGCGGTCGGGGTCTTCCACGGCTATCCCGTGGACTTCGCTGATGGACTGTGTGAACAGCGCTGTCGTCTCCAAGAACCCCGCGGTCTCCACGCCCGACAGCGCGAGGGTGATTCCGGTGCCGACGCCGGGAATGACCGCGGTCGCGCCAACGGCGGCGCCTCCGGTCGTGACCGCAGCAAGGTACCGCTTTTCGAGTATGCGAACGATTTGTTCGGGGGAGGCGTACGGATTGCGGCGTCGGATGCTGCGGATATGCGCCAGCACCACGGGTCGGTGAACGGCGAGAACCCGGTCGAATCCCTTGACGAACCCGGTGGGCAACTCACCGCCCTGGGGAGTGCCGCCAGTCGATGACAACATCGGTCTAATCTTTCTTGCCATCTCTTTGTCCTGCCTCCTGTCCGTCTCGTCGAGTGTACGCGCTGCGTGGCGGCTCACGCGGGGGAAGCCCGGTGCCGGCAGAACAAACACCAAGATTCTTCAAAAGTCCACCCGCTAGTCAAGACTGTCATGTGCCGCTACAAATGAAGGATGCTGGAGCCCAAATCAGAAGCGTCCCGACTGCTCGGCCTCCGTTTGCGGGAGCGCCGCCTGGTGCTCGGGTTCAATCAGGAATCCGTCGCACTACTCGCCGGACTCAACGTGTCGAACTACGCTCGAATTGACCGCGGTCACGGCAACCCCACGATGTACACCCTCATTCGATTGGCGGCCGTGCTGCAACTCGAAGTAAGCGATTTGATGATGGGACTAGCCGTCGAGCAACTCCCGCTCACACGCGACGCCTATATGGCGATCGATTTTCGTCGATCGCAGGATTCGATGGCCAGTCCGCGGCTCGGTCAGGTCAGGCAGGTTTGACGCCGTAGTCGGCGTTGTACCGCTCGAGCACGTCCGTGATCGAGCCGTCGAGCACGAGGTCGCCCTTGTCGAGGTAGAGACCGCGGGTGCAGAAGCGTCGCAGATCCCGCTCGTTGTGCGAGACGATGAACAGCGTACGGCCGCCGGCCAGAAGCTCTTCGATGCGGCGATAGCACTTCTCCCGAAACGCCTTGTCGCCCACGGCCAGGACTTCGTCCACGAGCAGAATCGGTTCCTCGAGGCGCGAGATGACAGCGAAGGCGATCCGAACCTTCATGCCGCTCGACAAATGTTTGTACGGTGTGTCGATGAAATCCCCGATCTCGGCGAATTCAATGATCTCGTCAAACCGTGCGGTGACCTGTTTGCGCGTCATACCGTGCAAGCCCGCTGTCAGGTAGACGTTGTCACGCACGCTGAGATCGTCGACGAACCCGCCCGTGATCTCAATCAGGGGAGCGACGCCCTCGGTGACGTGAACTGTGCCCTCATCGGGCAGGACGACGCCGGTCACGAGTTTGAGCAGGGTGGACTTGCCCTGGCCGTTGCGGCCAACGACACCGATGGCTTCCCCAGGTTGCACGGAGAAGGTCACGTGCTGCAGCGCCCAGAATTCGCCCGGCCGGCTGCGGCGCTTTCTCGGTCCGAACAGGTCCTTGAAATTGCGACGTCCTCGCCGATTCCGGCGAAAGCGGATGCCGACATCCTGCAGCGAGATCACCGGCTGCGCTGCCGAGGGCTGGTTCACCGGGACCACTAGATCTCCTTCAGAACGGCGCGTTCGGTGCGGCGGAAGACGAGCAGTCCGAGTCCGAGGAAGACGAGCGACACGGCCGCGCTCACGGCCACGGCGAACCAGTCGAGTTGCTCAGGGAAGAAGGCTGACCGGTAGAGACTGAAAATACCGCTCAGGGGGTTGAAAGCAGCCCAGAAATGCAGCTCCGATGGCAGCTCGGTGGTGCCGTAGATGATCGGCGACGCATAGAAAAGAAACCGCAAAATTAGTTTGACGGCCCGCTCCAAGTCGCGGAAGAACACCACGAGCGGCGCGACGAGCAGTCCCACGCCAACGGTCAGGATCGCCTGAATCACGATGGCGAGGGGAAAGAACACGGCGTCGATTCCCGGCTGGGCACCGAAGATGATCGCGAACAGCACGAGTACGGGAATTGACGCCAGGAATTCAATCCCTTTGGAGAGCACCAGGCGATTCACCCAAATGGTGCGGGGGATGCGGGTTGAACGAATGAGTTTGGCCTCGCGCAGAAACGCCCTCGTGCAATCCGAGATCGCACCGTTGAACCACATCCAGGGCAGCAGGGCGACCAGGAGAAAAACAATGTACGGCTTGTGGTCCATTCCGCGGTCGAGTACCTGGGTGAAGACGAACCAGTAGATGCCCGCCATCACGAGGGGATCGAGGATGGACCAGAAGTAACCGAGGAGGGACGTTGAGTAGCGCACCCGCAGATCACGCTTCGTCAGCAGCCACAGGGAATGACGATAGCGCGCGATCGGCGTGCGCTGCTCGGGGCGCATCAGGGCGTAACTACTCACGCGGTCTATCGTATGGGAGCGCGGGGAGCATTCCACGCCACAAGGAAGCCAAGCGGGACATGACAAAACCCCCACGCCGGGGCGCGGGGGTTTCGGTCGTGCGGGTTCGTCTCGTTTAGACGAACAGGTTCGCGCGGTCGAGGTCTTCGGCGAAATCGACTTCGACAGCGTAGAAGTCGGAGATGTTCACCGGCTCGACGAGCATACGGTTCTGTTCGATCGCAAGCTCAATACCGCGTTCGAAGTAGTCTTGGTCGCCCACCTTGCTCAGCTGGCGGATGAGGGTTGCCTTGTCAGCGCTCGACACATAGTTGATGCCGACGGCTTCGCCCAGTCCGCCCTTGACGGTCTTGGACAGCTCCTTGATATAGCCCTCGGCGCTGGTGGTGTACTTGACCTCTTCATCGGACACCTTGTCGGTGTTCACGGTGACAAACGACTGGTCGCGGGCCATCATCGCCGCAGCGCGATCGAGAATGGCCGGGTCGAAGACCACGTCACCGTTCATCCAGAGCACGCCACCGGACTTGGACGCCTGCAGGGCGCGCAGCAGGCTCTTGGAGGTATTGGTCTGGTCGTATTCTTCGTTGTACACGAAGGATGCCTGAGGGAACGCTTCAATGATGCGCTCCAGCTTGTAGCCCACGACGATCGTGACCTTGGCAGCCTTGCCGAAGGCGTGCGCGATATTGTCGAACTGCTGCTGCATGATCGTGCGGCCGTCGTTGAGCTCGGTGAGCGGTTTCGGCAGCGAGCGCCCCAGACGGCTGCCCATACCGGCGGCCAGGATGACTACTTGCGTCGTCACGATTATCTCCTCAAGAATGGTTGGGGCTAGACCTGAAAACCCATTCAGATTCAGAAGAGTTTGCCTAGGATTCACCCACATGTTCACGTAAAGACACACCGTTATGTCAATCTCACCATAACCCGTTACCACGTTCGGGGGGAAGAAAGTTCCCAGCACGTGTCCATTTCGTGACCCGGCATGGAGGGTACTCACAGGTTGAATGCGCCGCCAATGAGCCATCCGCGCCCTGTGGTCGATGGTCCTTGGTAGGTTGGCGGAGTGACTTTTGTGCCGCCCCGCCCTGACCCCGACGACGAGTCTGTCGGGGACCCTGTCGCAGCATCGGAAGCACTGATCACTGCCAAACCGGATGCGCCGAAACCGGATGCGCCGAAACCGGATGTGCCCAAGCCGACTGTGCCCAAGCCGACTGCGCCCAAGCCGGCGGCGCGTAAAGCAAGTGCTGCCAAGCCGGCCGGTGCCAAGCCGGCGGCGCGTAAACCGACTGCTGCCAAGCCGGCCGGTGCCACGCCGGCTGGTGCCACGCCGGCTGGTGCCACGCCGACCACTGCCACGCCGGCTGCTGCCGCGAAACCGATAGCGAAACCGGCCGCCAAGCCGGCCGTCAAGCCAGCCGTTAAGCCGGCCGTCAAGCCGACTGCCAAGCCGATTGGAGAAGCCGGCGCCAAGCCGGCCGCTCGAAAAGCACCTGTTCGCAAGACGGTCGTGCAAAAACCAGTCACTGCAGAAAAAAAGCTGGCTGAGAACGCACCCGACGAATTCACACGGCCGTACGCGACGCGGGATGCGCTGACCGCAGCGGCACAGGAGCCGGGCACACCACAGATCGCAACACGGACCGCACCACAGACCGCCGCAGAGGCCACACCAAAGGCCACACCAAAGGCCACACCGAAGACCGCAGCAAAGGCCACACCGAAGACCGGCAGCTCGCGCGCGGCCAAGGCTGCGAAAAAGGCGGTGTCCGAGGTGGCACCGGTCGTTCGGGCACCGATCGTGATTGAGGCGCGCGGACTCGTCAAACGATTCGGCCACAATGTCGCGGTCGCTGATCTGGACTTGTCTGTTCGAGCCGGGTCTTTTTATGGAATCGTCGGACCCAACGGGGCCGGAAAAACTACGACCTTGTCGATGATTACCGGGCTGCTGCGCCCGGCCGCCGGAACCGTCACGGTACACGGTATCGACGTCTGGGCTCGCCCGAACGAGGCCAAGCGCGTGATCGGCGTGCTACCCGACCGGCTGCGACTTTTCGACCGCCTCACCGGCGCGCAACTCCTCTACTACGCCGGCACTCTGCGCGGCCTCGACAACGACACAGTTCGCGGCAGATCGGCCGACCTCGCGTCGGCTTTTGGCCTTGAGGACGCCCTCAACCGCCTCGTTGCAGACTATTCCGCCGGTATGACCAAGAAAATCGCTCTGGCCTGCGCCATGATCCACTCCCCACGTGTTCTCGTGCTCGATGAGCCTTTCGAGTCGGTCGATCCGGTTTCCGCGGTCAACGTCACCGAGATTCTGCAGAAATACGTGGCCGCCGGGGGAACCGTTGTTCTCTCCAGCCACGGCATGGACTTGATTCAGCGCGTCTGCGACCATGTCGCCATCATCGTGCAGGGCCGTGTTCTGGCAGCCGGCACCGTAGACGCGGTCCGCGGTCAGAAGACGCTCGAGGAGCGTTTCGTTGAGCTCGCCGGTGGGCGCAAAGTCGCGGAGGGTATGGAGTGGTTGCACAATTTTTCGGACTGAAACTCCGACTGCTCGCCAATCTCTTTCGCCGTAGCCCGTGGCAAGTCGTCGGGCTCATCGTCGGACTGCTGTACGGTCTCGGCGTTGCCGTGGCACTGCTCGTTGCGCTGATCGCCCTCAGATTTGTCGGCGACGCGGCTCTTATCCGTGATTCG
>Ga0314774_1002167_pt1 | contig 11408 bp, 9 predicted proteins | sample MetaGCBIA2018_FD_204515 | JGI IMG/M metagenome (GOLD analysis project Ga0314774, IMG submission 204515) | Cryopeg brine microbial communities from Beaufort Sea near Barrow, Alaska, United States - CBIA 2018 | ecosystem: Environmental > Aquatic > Marine > Coastal | place: USA: Alaska | collected... | reverse complement strand
GACTCCCCCAGGACGGACGACGCCGTACGCCTGTTCGTACGCGGGCATGTGGCCCACGGCTTCGAGCACGACGTGGCTGCCCTCACCACCAGTGAGTGCCATTACCTTGGAGACGCCCTCTGCGCCACGCTCGGCAACGACGTCCGTCGCACCCCATTCGCGCCCAAGGTTGGTGCGCGACTCGTGCCGGCCCATCAAGATAATTTGCTGCGCCCCCATTTGGCGTGCGGCCAGTACAGCGGACAGCCCGACGGCTCCGTCACCGATCACGGTCACCGTCTTGCCCGCTTCGACGCGACCCTTCAGTGCGGCGTGCCAGCCGGTGAGGTAGACGTCCGAAAGCATCAGCAGTGACGCCAGTAGGGCATTATCTGAGTTTTCGTCCACGCCGGGCACCTTGACGAGCGAACCGTCGGCTTGCGACACACGCACGGCCTCCGACTGGCCGCCGGCGAGGAAGCTGCCGTGCACGCACGAGGTGTGCACCCCCTCACGACAGAACACGCAGGTGTTGTCCTCAAGGGCGAATGGGACGATCACGAAGTCGCCCTTGGCAATATTGGAAACGTCGGCACCGATGTCTTCCACCACGCCGATAGCCTCGTGGCCCATCGGCCGACCTTCGACGCCCGCAGGCATCGAGTGGAACGGGTGTAAGTCCGACCCACAGATGCACGCTCGTACCACACGGACTACAGCGTCGGTGGGGCGCTTGATTGTGGCATCGGGGACATCAGTGACGCGTACGTCGCCCGCTCCGAACATGAGTGTGGCCTTCATCGTCGTCCTTTAATCCATTAGGGGCATCTGTCGCGCAAGTCGCATTGGTGCAACGCCCGCACACTTCAGATATTTCCCGCCCAGCAGTATTCTGAACACCCGCTGACTTCACATAAGATGGTTTTTCGACCACAATAGTCCCAGGTGTACGGCCGGACGCTCCAGGTCTTCGATCAATGGCTAAGGCCATCACGGTGATTCGCCGATGGCTACGGGCATGACCGGTGGCGTGACATCATCGGCCTTGGCACAGTCCAGGGGCGGCGCAGGCGGGACCAGGCCGTTGAGTCGGCTGTTGCTGCGGCGGACGTTGTTGTTGTTGGGACCGCTGCGTGGATTGGCGGTCAGGACGTGGAATCTGCGACGGCGGCACCGCGGAGCGACGCTGAGTTGGAGATCCCACGGATGAACCGGGCGCGATCGATGGCGACATGGGGCGGCGCTCGTCGCGCTGGCCTGCGGGGTTGTCCGTCCCACTGGAAGTCACCCATCGCGTGTCTGACAAATGTTTGCTCCAGGCGATGACGGCGATGACGGCGTTGAGGACGGTGGCGGCGCGGTAGGTCGTGGCGAGCTTGTCGTAGCGGGTTGCCAAGCCCCGCCATTGCTTCAAATGGCAGAAGCCACGCTCGACAACGTTGGGGTGGCGGTAGTCGTCCGCGTCGAAGGCGGGCGGTCGGTCGCCGCGTGGACCACTTCGCTTACGGTGCCCGATCTGATCGGCCGGTTCCGGGATGACAGCCGTGATGCCCCGCTCGTGCAGGTGCGCCCGGATCGCCGGGGAGGAGTAGACCTTATCACCGCGGACCGCGTCGGGCCGAGTCCGAGGCCGTCCCGCGGCTCGGGCAACACGCAACTCGGTCAGCAGCGGCCAGAACATGGGTGAGTCCCCGGCTTGCCCGGCGGTGATCGCGATCACCAACGCCAGCTCGTGCCCGTCGACGAGTTGATGCACCTTGGTCGACAAACCGCCCCGTGACCTGCCTATTCCATGATTAAGCGGCTCCGGCGCGGTCGAATTCTTGTAGTTCGATGAAGCCCCCGTGAGACGAGTGATGTTCGTTGCGTGCTGGTGCGCCCTAGCGATCGTGGAGTCCACCGACAACGACCAATCGACCTTTCCCGCCGCGTCGGCACGCGCCGTCAACGTCGCCAGGACCTGATCCCAGGTGCCGTCGGTGGCCATACGGTGATGCCAGGTCCACACTGTCTGCCAGGGCCCGAACACCTCGGGCAGATCACCCCAAGCAATGCCCGTTCGGTAGCGGTCGATGATCGCCTCGACCATCGACCGAGCATCCGAGAACGGCCCCCCCCCTTACGCCCCGTTGAGCGCGGCAACAGCGCCCGGATCAATGACCACTGGGCATCGGACAACGCCTGAAATCGGAATACGCCCACAGACTCTCAGGTCAACACCAAAACATTTGTCAGACACGCCCTAGAAAGGATACCGCCACGGTCGGCGTCTACTCGTTTGCGACCCGCACAATCAGGGTCACCAACCCCTCACGGTGGACTCCATTCGGATTGAGATCTTCCAGATACCGGGACCATTGCACAGGAGCCGGCCCCCAGCAATCGAGACAAGCAACCTATTGGGCGAGCACTTTAGACGCGTCAGTTGGTACCTTTGACAGACCCCTGTGTGAGCGCTAACATGGTTTCAATCCCGCGATGCGAGCGCTAACATTGAGTCAACGCACGCAGAAGGGCCACGACACCACATCGGTGTCGGTTCACGCACAAAGGAGTGTGGTTTCAATGAAGGCAAGAAAGACTCCACTGATTGTCTTGGCCGCAACAGCGCTATCCGCCCTGGCCCTTACGGCTTGCTCCCCAGACGACGTTGACGGCAGTTCCGGCGCCACGTCCGGCTCAGTCGCCAATGGCGACTTGGGGGCAATCACCGTCTGGACTCTCGAGGAACAGCCGGATCGCCTTGCGAAAGCACAAGCCGCAGCAGACGACTTCACCGCCGCTACGGGCATCACAGTCGATCTCGTCGGCGTTAACGAAGACCAATTCCCTCAATTGATTACCGCTGCCGCGGCCGCCGGCACGCTGCCCGACGTCGTGGGCGCATTACCGCTCTCCGCGGTGCGGATTATGTCGAGCAACGAACTAGTGAACACAGACACTACTGGCGAGATCGTCGATAACCTCGACCCGAGCACGTTCTCGGCCTCTGCGCTCTCGCTGACGCAAGAGAACGGGGCGCAAATCGCCATACCGAGCGACGGATTTCCGCTATCGATCATTTACCGGAAGGACCTGTACGAAGCAGCCGGGCTTGACGCACCGACGACCTACGAAAAGCTCGTGACTGCGGCAAAGACCCTCAATAGCCCAGAGATCGCTGGATTCGTCGCAGGTAACAGCGCCAGTACCGGCTATACCCAACAAGTGTTCGAATGGTTCGCCTTGGCGAACGGCTGCGAAGCGGTCGATGATTCCGGCACCGTTACACTCAACAGCCCCGACTGCGTCAAGGCCTTTGAGACGTACGGCGAGCTAGTTAGTGAATACACAGTGCCCGGCGCAATGGACTCAACCGGGACGAAGACCACGTATATGGGCGGGAAGGCGGCCACCATGATTTGGGCATCTTTCGTCCTCGACGAGATGGCCGGCCTCGTGGACGACGCGATGCCGACTTGCGCCGAATGTGCCGACGACCCTCAGTTCATTGCGAAAAACAGCGGCTTTGTCACGACCTTCGGGGGCCCGGACGGATCTCCGGTCTCCGGCGGCGATGTGACGTCTTGGGTCGTCACCGCTGACGCTGACGCTGACGCTTCAGCACAGTTCGTCGAGTACTTCATGGGCGACGCATACGTCCAGTGGCTCAGTCAGGCCCCTGAGGGAAAGTTCCCTACGCGCAGTGGCACCGTCGACGAACCCGAAAAGTTCATCGACGGTTGGAAGAACCTCGAGACGGGCGTCGACACCAAGGCAAAACTTGCCGATACCTACTCGCCCGAGGTGCTCGCCGCGCTGCAAGATGGCGTCAACAACTTCACCCGCTGGGGCTTCACTCAGGGCCAAGGCCCTCTGTTGGGCGCCATGCTCGCCGAACTCCCCGTGCCACAGGCGATCGCCGGCCTCGCCAATGGTGAACTCGATGGTCAATCGGCGGCCGATCAGGCGCAGCAAGCGGCCGCGGCCATCCAGGAATCAGTGGGATGACCTCACGCAACACCCCTGACGGCACAGGAATCGCTCCTGTGCCGTCAGGGGAGGTCAACGCGGCGAGGACCCGCCGCGTTAAACCAAACACGTTGCGCCGAGCAGAGGCTCGCGCTGGCCTCGCACTCATCTCGCCGACGGTGATCATTGTCGTCGCGGTGGTCGTGTTGCCCATCATATGGAGCATTTCACTCGCATTCCAAAAAGTGAAGCTCATCAACTTGCGATCATCGGGAGTCTTCGGAAATTACGTTCTCGATAATTTCGAGAGCGTCATCTCCGCCCCGGGGTTCGTCGACACGCTCGTCACCACCGTCATCTATTCCGTGTTCGGAACTGGGGCGTCCATTGCCCTCGGCCTCAGCGCGACCCTCGCGCTTCGGCGATCATTCCGTGGCCGCGGCTTGGTGCGATCTGTGATGCTCCTGCCCTACGTAGCACCTGTGGTCGCCGTGACCTTCGTCTGGCAGACCCTGCTGAGCCCTCAATTTGGCTTTATCAACCACTGGGGCGAGCGCTTGCTCGGGTGGTCGGAACCGATAGCGTTCCTGACCGAGAAGACACGGGACGTCTCGTTCTTTGGCCTGACTTTCCATATTCCCACAGCGCTCGTCATGGTCATCTTGTTCGAAGCATGGCGCCAGTTCCCCTTCGCGTTTCTATTTCTCATGGCCCGCCTGCAGGCGATCCCGGGCTCACTCGAGGAGGCTGCACGAGTCGATGGAGCGACCATATCTCAGCGATTCCGATACATCATTTGGCCACAACTGCTACCCACGGTGGCTGTGCTCGGTGTGCTGCGTTTTATTTGGACCTTCACCAGTTTCGACGACATCTATTTACTCACCGGAGGTGGCGCCGGCACTGAGGTCATCAGCGTTCGCGTTTACCAATTCCTCACCGGCCGCGGAGATGTCGGCTTGGCTTCAGCCCAGGCTCTCGTCATCGCGATAGTGCTCGCCGTCATGGTCGGCGTGTACGTACGGTTCTTCGGGAAGAAAGAAGCGGACAGCACATGACAATCGCATCCAAACGTCCAACACAACGTCGGTTCACGCGTGACGAGTTCGAGAATCGCTTCTTCGGCATCATTCGTTGGCTCGTGATCGCCGGTCTGCTCATAGTTACGGTGTTCCCTTTTTATTACATGGGACTATTGTCGGTCCGCAGTCTTGGTGACGTACTCAACAATCCCGGTGCGCTTTGGGTGGGAATTAACGACCTGAGTTTTGGTGCCTACACGCGTGCCCTAGTTTCTGTAGCTGACGGAGGCGAGGGCTTCCTCGGATTCATGCGGAACAGCGCAGTGCTCGCGCTAAGTACAGTTGCTCTCACTCTCGCGGTGTCGATCCCCGGGTCTTACGCAGTGAGCAGGTTGCGCTTCTTCGGTAGGCGACATGTGAGTGCGCTGTTTCTCTCGGTCTACCTCTTCCCGAGCATTCTGCTCGCCGTCCCCTTGTTCGTTTTCTTTACCCGAGTAGGCCTACGCGGATCCCTCATAGCGGTGGTGCTCGTATACGTATCACAAACCATAGCGGTCAGTATTTACATGCTACGCAACTATTTTGAGACTATCCCTGTAAGCCTCGAAGAGGCTGCCGCCCTGGACGGAGCGTCCCGCCTCGGCATAATGAGGCGAATCAGCCTGCCGCTGGCAATGCCCGCCATAGTCGCTAACGGACTGTTCGTCTTCATGGTCGCGTGGAACGAGTTCCTCTTCGCTCTCCTTTTCCTTGTCACCGATCGCGACAGTTGGACAGTATCACTGGGCCTCTCCCAATTGACGGGAAATAGCATCGAGGTACCGACAACCGTACTTATGGCGGCGTCGGTCCTTACAACTATTCCCATCGTGATCATCTTCTTCGCTAGCGAACGACTGCTCACCGAGGGACTAACGAGTGGCGCCGAGAAGGGATGAGCCACACAGCCATCCTCAACAACACATTTGAAAGGCAACCGCATGCGCATCGACAGCGTCACCCCGATCTTCATTGACCGGTATCTCTTCGTGGAAATCACGACGGATACTGGACTGGTTGGGTTAGGGGAATCTGGGGCATGGGCGTTCCAAGAAGGCACCGCCGCGACCATCACGCGCTTCGCGGATTACCTCCTGGGCAAGGACCCGCTGCTCATCGAGCACCACTGGCAATATCTGTACCGATGGACCCATTTCGGTGGCTCGGTCGTCATGGGCGCGTTGAGCGCAATCGATATCGCCCTCTGGGATATTAAGGGCAAACACCTCGATGCCCCTGTGCACGAATTGCTTGGTGGCAAAGTGCGTGATCGAGCTCGCGTTTATTACCACGTATTCGGCGAGTCGACAGAGGAACTCGTCGCTGGTATTGTTGACGCCCGAGAACAGGGATATACCGCGGTAGGGCATCTCACCCCGTTTGTTGACGCTCCACGAACTGAGCCTTATTTCGAGACGCACGTCGCGAAGATCGCTAGAGCCACGGATGCCGTGGCCCGTTACCGAGAGGCAGCTGGCGACGACGTCGACTTGTGCATCGAGATCCATCGCCGCATGTCCCCATTCGAGGCGGTGCAACTCGGTAATGCAATCGAGCCGTACACGCCACTCTTCCTCGAGGATCCGGTGCTCCCCGACAATCTCGACGAAATGGCGTATGTGGCTTCCAAGATCGCCATCCCGATCGCCACCGGTGAACGGTTTACGTCGCTCTGGCAATTCCAGATGCTACTCGCGCGAGGTGGGGCGCAAATGGTACGCCCCGATGTATGCATCGTCGGCGGTATCACCGGCGCCCGCAAGGTGGCCGCGCTGGCGGAGGCAATGCACGTCGGAATAGTTCCTCACAACCCGCTTAGCCCAGTCTCAACCGCCGCGTGCCTTCAGATCGCAGCCACCGCTCCGACCTTTGTCGTGCAAGAGTTTCCCAACGACTCTTGGGGTGAGAAGGGCGATTCACGCCCAGACCCTTCATCGCTCGTCAGAGGTGCCGCTGAACACGACGGGCACGGTTTCGTCGCGATCAATGATTCGCCAGGCATAGGAGTCGCACTCCAACCTGGAGCAGCTGAGCGCTATCCTTATCGCAAGCGTGAGATCCTGACTCGCCTTCACGTGGACGGCTCGGTAGTGGATCAGTAGCGAACTAGCGATTGTGGGGAGGAGACAATTGAGCCCTCGCGTGACAATGCGAGACGTAGGTCTGCTCGCTGGTGTCTCCCACCAAACAGTCTCCCGAGTGCTCAACGAGCCGCATCGCGTCAACGAGGAAACGAGGAAGCGCGTAATCGAGGCCATGAAGTCGCTGCGCTACCACCGGAGTACGGTTGCGCGCGCGTTGGCGACCAATCGAAGCAACAATCTCGGGCTCATTAGCACCGGTGTCGCGCTACATAGCCATTCCAAACGAATGCTAGCTTTCAACGAAGCCGCCCGTGCGTCCGGCTATCAGGTGAGTATGGTCAGTCTGATAGCCGCAGACAAAAACGCCATGCAGTCCGAGATCGATCTTCTCCTCGGCCAGGGGATCGAGGGAATCGTTTTCATCATGGCCGATAAGGCGGCATTCGGCATAATTGACTCGCTCGACATCGACGTACCCTTTGTCGTGGCCGACCACGGTGGGTCCGCCACTATGCACAGCGTGGCGATCGACATCTACCTTGGCGCACGAATGGCGACAGCTCACCTCGCTGACCTGGGACACCAGAACATCGCCCACGTAGCCGGTCCGGACTGGTCGATCGACGCTAGTGAGCGGGTACGCGGGTGGGCAGCCGAGCTCGAGACCCGTGCGTTGGAGTTACCCGAAATCTTGTACGGCGACTGGAGTCCGACAAGCGGATATCGAGCCGGTCTCAAGCTCGCTGCGGACCGCTCCGTCACGGCCGTTTTCTGCGCTAACGACCGCATGGCGCTCGGCGTCTTGCACGCCTTCGCCGACAGCGGAGTGCTAGTCCCCGAACAAGTGAGCGTTGTCGGGATCGATGACATTCCAGAGTCCGCACACTTCATTCCACCTTTGACGACTATCCGCCAAGACATTGATCGCCTCGGCCTAGATATGTTGGCAAAACTTCTCAGTTTTATCGAGGGAAGCGCAACTGCCGACCCGGTGCACAACGAGCCCGAACTCATCGTGCGAAAATCGACGGCACCCCACCCCGGCCCTCATCCCTGAGTGTCGCCGATAAGCCTTGTGACGTGAGCACCAAGCTACACCTGTTCCCTAGCACGCAGCCCAGCGCCGACTCCCTTCACATCCGCAACTAAATCGGGGCACTGCAGCAGTGGAAGCAGGTGCAGTAGACATAGGCTCACGCCTGTGTCAGGTCACGTCGTTGCGAGAGTTGTCCTGTTGCTCGCGGTTGTGGTCAGCGAGACCGATCTGATACTAACGAACACCCAGAACGGGCATCCGCCGGAGCCCTGCCCTACGGAGCACCGACGTTCATGGGCGCTGCTTACGCACCAAGCTACCTCCTGGCCAACTGATCCGCGAGACGGCATCCGTATCTTCTCCGCGCTGCCTCGCACCGGTCATTCCGACTTCTGGACGGCATGCCGCTCGGTCAAGGTCACCGTGCCGGACTGGGCCCGGAGCTCTTGTGTCTCGGGCCGGGGGCGACCGAGTTCGCCGCTTCGAAGCCCGCGGATGCGGCCGTGGAGTCTTGGTACACATGGGCGCGCTGCGTACCTGTGGTAGTACTGGCAGCGCTACAGCGTAGGCCGGGTGTCATGCCAGTTATGCGGCTCTTCACAGTTGAGTGTGGGATCATAGTTTGAGGCCTCCTGCGATGAGGAGCATTCGGAGCCGGTAGTTGTCGAGGTTGCGGAAGCCGCGGGCGACTCTGCGGTGCAGCTCGATGAGCCCATTGACGGCCTCGGTGCCGCCGTTGTTTGCGCCGTGGGTGTCGAAGTAGCCCAGGAACGCTTCACGCCATTGACGCAGGGTCCGTCCAAGTCTCGCGACTTCGGGGATCGGGCAGGTGTGAAACGTGTCGAGGATCTTCTCAGCAATGGCCCGTCCGGCAGTGTTGGTGGGTTGGTGGTAGACGGATCGGATCTGTTGGGAGCATTGCCAAGCCACTTCAACGGCGATATGTCGCTCATCCGCCTGCCAAGCGGTGGTGAGTCGTTGTTGTTGACGCTCAGTCAGTTTCTCCTGTCCGGCTCGCAGGATGTTTCTGATCCTGAACAGCGGGTCGTCCCTCCGTCCGCGGTATGCGTGGATGTCAGTTTGAACCCGCCGGCGCACGTCGTCCACCACCTTGGTAGCAAGCTTGACGACTGGGGGCACCTCCCGCTTGCGGGGGAGGAAGGCGTCCAGGACGGCGACGGCGTCTTCGAGTTCGTCGTCGATAGCGTTTTTGTAGCCGTGGAACGGATCCAACGTCGCGATTTCGACACCGGACGTGAAGGCTGTGCCACGTGCTTTCAACCAGTCTGCATAGGCCTTCCCGGAGCGTCCGGGAACCAAGTCAAGGAGGCGTGCGTGAACGTTTCCGCGGCTGTCACGGGTCAAATCAACCATCCCCGTCAGCTCCTTCGGACCCCGCCCGCCCAAGTGAGGTGGTTTCGCCCAGACGTGGTGCAAGACGTGTTCATCCACCCCCAACGTGCTGACCCCAGTGAAGCGGGTTGGGTCCCTATCCGCCGCTTCCAACAGGGGCCGAATTGACTCCCACACCGTCCTCCAGCTCGTTCCGAGTTGTCATCGTAGTCCGTTGATGGAGGCATGTTCACGACGCAGCTGGCTGATCGCCCAGTAACAGGCCCGCACCGTCATTTTGGAACGCGGTCTTACGATCTGGGCGTCTTGCTCCACGAACGACCGCACCTCGCACCCCTGGTCCGGGCAAACCCACCGGCGTTTGCGCCAGATGATCGTCACCGGGCAACCGAAGGCTGGTGCATCAACCAGGCGGACGTCGATCCGGCCGTGACCGTGAGCGACCACCCCGCACTCGGGGCAGCCCACCAGGTCGGATTCGGACTCCACCATCACGGTCAGTGCACCGCCGTTGTCGTGACGGTCGACACCGATGACATGCAAGCCGTCGAGGCCGAAAAGAAGATCGCAACGGGCACAAAAATGGGCGCCATCGGGGCAGCACAAAGTAGGATCGGACATCGTCGAGGTCCTCGCAATCAGGAGAGGTAGAAGTCCTCTGATTCTCGGGGACCTCGACCCCCTCAACCCTCAACCCCACCCCGGCGAGTCGCCCTCACCCCACACTCATCTGTGAAGAGCCAGTTATGCCCCCTGTCGCAATCACATAAGCCAAGGGGGGTGCCTGCAACCTCCCTTGCAGCCAAGCGCGATTGTCTACACTTTTGCGGTGCACCGCCGCGGCGTTTGTGGCAGACCCGCAAACTTCACGTAAAATCGTTGAGCGGCCAGACTGGGTCGAGATGTGTAGCGGGTCGCTCCAGGTTCTCCATCAATGAGCGGAGCCGCGGCCATGATCGATGATGGTGTACGGAGATGCCCAGCGGCGTGCCATCATCGGCATGAGCACGTGCGAACAGGCGACGCAGTCGGGGCACGTGGCCTTACAGCGCGATGTGACGTATCCGCAGAGCGGACGTTAAGAAGGAGGAGATGTGGCACGAGCAGGCCAACGCAGTTCCGGTGGCGCGCGCACTAAGCGCAGCGGTCAGCAGCGCCGTTCCGCACGTCCGGCTCTCAAGGGGATTATCTCGGTGCTTGCTGAGCTCGCCAAAGAGATCGACCGGGCTGTGCAGCGGCCGCCCACGCGCGCTGCGATGCGCACTAAGTTCCAGGTAGTCGCGCTACTCGTGCGCGAGGAGCGGACTCGGGTCTTGGCCTACGATGCTCCGACCGAGTCGCAACGTACCAAGAAGCTTGAGCGACTGGACGGAGTGGCGACCATCCTGGCCAAGACCGCCGTCCGCGACACGTCACTGCTCCAATTGCTGGCCGAGGACGCACGGATCTCCGACTCTGCACGTGCCTTAAAGGCGACTGTGATGCAGGCCGGTGGGCTGGAGCCGCCCCCGGAGCCCGACCCCGAGCCGGTGGCCCCCGCCGTGCCGGTGGCTAGCACTAAAATCCAGGTAGCACCCCAGTCGGTGATCTCGCGTCAGCTCGCCAACCCGTTCCTGGCTCCCGATTTTGAGGCTGCTGCGGCGCGGAACGCCTCGCACGCCCGACGACTGGCTGGCTGGGAACTGCTCGAGCCACTGTTCAAGTCCTTCGAGCAGGGCGGCTCCGGCGCACCCGCCTGTATGCCCTTGCCCCCGGCTCGTCCGGTGCCCACTCCCGCCGGCCGGGAGTTGATGCCTCACCAGGCCATGGTCGTAGCGGCTGCCGCTGACGGTCATCGTACGTTCTTGCTCGCCGACGAACCCGGCCTCGGCAAGACGGCGCAGGCGCTCCTCGCTGCCCAGGCGGCCAAAGCCTTCCCACTGCTAGTGGTGGCACCCAACGTAG
>Ga0314774_1002165_pt1 | contig 11416 bp, 5 predicted proteins | sample MetaGCBIA2018_FD_204515 | JGI IMG/M metagenome (GOLD analysis project Ga0314774, IMG submission 204515) | Cryopeg brine microbial communities from Beaufort Sea near Barrow, Alaska, United States - CBIA 2018 | ecosystem: Environmental > Aquatic > Marine > Coastal | place: USA: Alaska | collected... | reverse complement strand
TGCGCGTGCTCGCGAAAATCGCCCTGTAGGGCGAGCACCCCGACTCGCAAACCTGACGAAACAGCGGTTTCTGCCGGTCGAGTGGGCGCGGAGAGAATCGTCATGGAACCCTCCGGCTACCAGCCGCGAGTGGCGAGGCGGTGCGGCTCAGCGATGTCGGACACGTTGATGCCGACCATGGCCTCGCCGAGGCCGCGCGAGGCCTCCGCGACGACCTTGGCGTCGTCGTAGAACGTGACGGCCTTGACGATCGCCGCGGCGCGCTGTTCGGGGTTGCCCGACTTGAAGATGCCGGAGCCGACGAACACGCCGTCAGCACCGAGCTGCATCATCATGGCGGCGTCGGCCGGGGTGGCCACGCCTCCAGCGGTGAACAGCACGACGGGCAGCTTGCCGGTCGCGGCGATCTCGGCGACGAGCTCGTACGGTGCCTGAAGCTCCTTGGCGGCGACGTACAGTTCGTCGCGGTTGAGCGACGTGAGGCGCTTGATCTCACCGTTGATGGTGCGGATGTGCTTGGTGGCTTCGGAGACGTCGCCGGTGCCAGCCTCGCCCTTCGAGCGAATCATGGCCGCTCCCTCGTTGATGCGGCGGAGCGCCTCGCCCAGGTTGGTGGCCCCGCAGACGAACGGAATGGTGAAGTTCCACTTGTCGATGTGGTTCACGTAGTCGGCCGGGCTGAGCACCTCGGACTCGTCGATGTAGTCGACCCCGAGCACCTCCAGAATCTGCGCTTCAACGAAATGGCCGATGCGTGCCTTCGCCATGACCGGAATGTTGACCTCAGCGATGATGCTGTCGATCAAATCGGGGTCGCTCATGCGCGCAACGCCACCCTGAGAACGGATGTCGGCGGGCACGCGCTCGAGAGCCATAACAGCAACGGCGCCGGCATCTTCAGCGATACGAGCCTGGGCAGCGGTGACGACGTCCATGATGACGCCGCCCTTGAGCATTTCGGCGAGTCCACGCTTGACGCGGCTCGAGCCGAACTGCTCGGCGGAGGTTGATTCAGTCATAACTACAATCCTATTCCTTGCACGGTGGTGGTCTGGTCTGAGGCTGATGGGTTTGAGGGGAACAGTCGGGCGCACCAGCACGCCCCCTGCCGAAAGTGGGGCTAAGCGCTGGGCTGCTGGGCGCTGGGCTGCTGGGCGCTGGGCCAGCCCTCAGCAACGTCGCGGCGTACGTCGCCGAGCAAGCGCGGAACTGACTTCGTGCCCGCGATTATGGGAAAGAAGTTCGAGTCGAGCGCCCAGCGGGGCACGATGTGCTGATGCAGGTGCTCGGCGATTCCAGCGCCGGCAATGCGTCCCTGGTTCATTCCGATATTGAAGCCGTCGCAGTGGGACACCTCGGTGAGCACCCGCATGGCGATTTGGGTGAGCTCGCCGATTTCAGCGACTTCCTCGGGCGTCGCCTGGTCGTAGGTGGCGACGTGCCGGTACGGGCAGACCAGCAGATGACCGCTGTTGTACGGAAACAGATTCAGCAGCACGTAGGCGTGAGTGCCTCGCGCCACGATCAGCGCCTTCTCGTCGTCCAGGCCGGGGGCGATGCAGAAAGGGCAGTCGTCGGGGTGCGGCTGCTGACCGTCCTGGATATAGACCATCCGATGCGGCGTCCACAATCGTTGGAATGCATCCGGAACGGCCGCAAACTCGGCGGACGTCTCCCCTGCGCCGGGGTCGGTGGCATCGGAGCCGCGCAACCGATCAGCGGGGATGTCCGGCACGTTAGGCCTGCACTTCGGCCGGGACTGCTTCGACAGCCACGACAGCCGTAACGGGCGTGGTGGCCACCTGCGCCCTGGTCTCGATCGATTCCACAATCAGGCGTACCGCTTCAGCAACCGGAACGCCGTTCTGCTGCGTACCGTCGCGGTAGCGAAAGCTGACTGCCCCATTGGCCTGGTCGTCTTCGCCCACGATGAGCTGGTAGGGCACCTTGGCCTTGGTGTGGGTGCGGATCTTTTTCTGCATGCGGTCGTCGGAGTGGTCAACCTCGGCGCGAACCCCGGCCTTCTTCAAGGTGGCAATCACGTCGTCGAGGAACGGGCCATACTGCTCGGAGACGGGAATCCCGACGACCTGCACCGGGGCCAGCCACACCGGGAAAGCCCCGGCATAGTGCTCGGTGAGCACGGCGAAGAAGCGTTCAATCGAACCGAACAACGCGCGGTGGATCATGACCGGCCGCTGTCGACTTCCGTCGTTGGCGGTGTATTCGAGGTCGAACCGTTCGGGCAGGTTGAAGTCAAGCTGGATGGTCGACATCTGCCAGGTGCGGCCGATCGCGTCCCGGGCCTGCACCGAGATCTTAGGGCCGTAGAACGCCGCTCCGCCCGGGTCGGCGACCAGATCGAGACCGGATGCCTCGGCGACCTCGCGGAGTGTCTCGGTCGCTTCGTCCCATACTTCTTCGCTGCCGACGAACTTCTTCGGGTCTTTGGTGGACAATTCCAGGTAGTAGTCCTCGAGTCCGTAATCGGCGAGCAATTGCAGCACGAAATTGAGGGTGCTGGTGAGCTCCTCCTTCATGCCTTCCTTGGTCGTGTAGATGTGGGCGTCGTCCTGAGTCATGCCGCGCACGCGGGTGAGCCCGTTGAGCACGCCGGACTTCTCGTAGCGATAGACCGACCCGAATTCGAACAGACGCATCGGCAACTCGCGGTAGCTGCGGCCGCTCGACTTGAAGATGAGGTTGTGGAACGGGCAGTTCATGGGCTTGAGGTAGTAGTCGATGCCCTGGCGCGTGACATGGCCGCTCTCGTCGCGCTCCTCATCGAGGTGCATCGGCGGGAACATCCCCTCGCGGTACCAGTCGAGGTGGCCTGAGGTTTCGAACAGGGTCGACTTGGTGATGTGCGGTGAGTAGACGAAGTCGTAGCCGGCTTCGGTGTGGCGCTTGCGGGAGTAGTTCTCCATCTCCTGCCGAATGATGCCGCCCTTGGGGTGGAACACGGGCAGGCCGGAACCGATCTCCTCGGGAAAACTGAACAGATCGAGTTCGGTGCCGAGCTTGCGGTGGTCGCGCTTGGCGGCCTCTTCCTGACGGGTCTTGTAGGCGCGCAGTTCATCCTTGGTCGGCCAGGCGGTTCCGTAGACGCGCTGCAGCTGCGGGTTCTTCTCCGAACCGCGCCAGTACGCGGCAGCCAGTCGGGTGAGCGAGTAGCCGTTGCCGATCATGCGGGTGTTGGGCAGGTGCGGGCCGCGGCAGAGGTCTTTCCAGACCGTCTCCCCCGTTTTCGGATCGACGTTGTCGTAGATCGTGAGTTCAGCCCCGCCGACCTCGACCGATTCGTTGTCTCCATCGTCGGTCGAGCCTGTCGAGACCCCGCCCTTGATGCCGATGAGTTCCAGCTTGTACGGCTCAGCGGCCAGCTCAGCGCGGGCTTCGTCGTCGGTCACGACGCGACGCACGAAACGCTGGCCCTGGCGGATGATGCGGTCCATCGCCTTCTCAAGCGATTTCACGTCGTCCGGGGTGAACGGAACGTCCACGTCGAAGTCGTAGTAGAAGCCGTCCGTGACGGGAGGCCCGATGCCCAGCTTGGCCGTGGGGTTCACCGTCTGCACGGCCTGCGCGAGCACGTGGGCGGCGGAATGGCGCAGAATGCTGAGTCCGTCGGGGGAATTAATGCTGACCGGCTCGACGTCATCCGTTGGCAACACGGCGGCCGCGAGATCTTTCAACTCACCGTTGACGCGCATTGCGACAATGGATCGATCAGTGAAAAGCGAAAAGCCGTCAGCCACGTGTATTACTCCCTATTGTTTGCCTACCCGTCAACTTTAGCGGCGCGCGCGGCGCTCTTCGTCGGTTGCGCGCAGGCTGACGCGCGATATCGCCCCTTGACGCCCCCCGAACCGCTTCGTGCCGACACGACCGGGCACACAATTCGCTTCGAAAATTCAGCCGAGTGAGCTCAGCCTGCCCCTGACAGGCTGAGCCCGCGGCCTAAACGGATTCCGTGTCTTCAACCACGAAGTCGGCGCCTGGATACACGATGCTTTCGTGTCGATCGTCGAACAATACGAGATACGGCGGTCCGCCGTCGATTCCACGAACCTCGAGAATCTCGCCGCGACGATCCGGCCGCTCCACCGTTCTGCCGCGAATGACAATCCGGTCTCCTACGCTGGCGCGCATTGCACTCACCTCCTGCGCGCAAAACTACGCGGGCGGGGGATGCCGCACAAGGGTGTTGCGACCGACTCGTTTTGGGCACAAAAAAACCCCGGCTAACCGGGGTTCCTGTTCTAGCGAGAAATATTCTGTGGGCGATACTGGGATCGAACCAGTGACCTCTTCCGTGTCAGGGAAGCGCGCTACCGCTGCGCCAATCGCCCAAGTTTCTGGGAAAAACATATTCTATAAAAAACTGCCCATTCCAAGAGCCAGCACAAAGAATGGAGGTGGGTACGGGATTCGAACCCGTGTTAACGGCTTTGCAGGCCGCTGCCTCGCCTCTCGGCCAACCCACCAGTTGGGTTCATACCAAACGAATGGAACCGGCCTTTCGGCCGATTCCAAATCATTCGAGCGGATGACGAGATTCGAACTCGCGACCCTCACCTTGGCAAGGTGATGCGCTACCACTGCGCCACATCCGCAACTGTTCGCATTTCTGCGTACGTTGGAACTCTAGCCGAATAGCAAGACGGAAAACAAACTGAGCCGTCTCCGGCGTGTTGCGTCGTGGGGTGCGGGTGCATTCGACGGCCCACTTCACCCCGGAATCACGGGCCTGGAAGGCCCAAAAGTTTCTCGCAACGACTATCACCTCGCCCCTACGCGATCGTTCCCGGAGACGGATGAGATATTGCCGAAAGATGATTCGCCGGCGACAAGCGGCGCGCGCCACACCGTGCCCGACGTCGATGTGCGGCGACCCCTCAGTCTGGGCTAGTATCGAAAGTCGCGGGCAACAACTCCGGTTGTTGTGCGCACAGTAGTTTGGGCGATTGGCGCAGCTGGTAGCGCGCTTCCTTCACACGGAAGAGGTCGTGGGTTCAAGTCCCGCATCGCCCACAGAACGAAACCCCCGGTCAGCGGGGGTTTTTTCTTGCCCAGACGCTGATTTTGAGCGCAGAATTGGGTCTGAACAAGCACCGAAAGTGCGCGTACGCCGTCCCGTTCGGCTCTCGGCATAGGTTGATAAGTCACTCCCGCTGCGAAGACCGCAAACACGCAGCCGGAGTGACTGATCACTTCTTGGCGCGGCTCGATCTCACTGTGACATCGGCGACGAGCGCCAGAAGCGGGAGAGTGCAGCAACTACGAACATTGTCAGAACAGGTCGTGAACCCGAAACGTGCATCACAGGCCCCATTCAGCTGGACGAGCGGGGCCTTGATCTGCCTCAGCTCTTTCCGAACACAGACAACAGCGGTGGCGCCCCACGGGGCACCACCGCTGTCTGCACGCTGTCGTTACATGATGCGCTGCGAGATGCTCCGACTCGTACTGACGGTGAAGTCATTGCTACCGCTGTACACGGCAATGACCGTATGACGCCCCACTGGCAGCGCACTCGTCGCGTACGCCGCCTGTCCGCTGGGGTTGAGCGCCACCGGACCGCCGGCGTCAACGCCGTCAATTCGGAACTGCACGCTTCCCGTTGGAACACCGGTAGCGGGCGCCGCCGCCGTCACCGTAGCCGTGAACACCACAGTGACTCCGCGCGCCGCGGTCAGCCCGCTGGAGGTGACGACGGCACGAGTCGAGCCCTTCGTCACCGACTGCGTCAGAGAAACGCTCGAACTCGGCCGGTAGTTCGCGGTGCCGCTCGAGGTGACCGACACGGTGTGGCTACCCACCGCGAGAGTGCTGGTCACCAGGGTTGCACGACCGGTCGCGTCCAGCGCGACCGGACCGCCGACGGCGGCCCCGTCAAGCATGAACTGAACCGTGCCCGCCGCCGCGAGCGGGGTGACCCGTGCGGTGAAGGTGATCGATTGCCCGAACACCAGCGTGCTGCGATTCTTCGTGAGCGTTGTCGATGAGGTGCCCAGGTTGACGTTCTGGTTCAGCGGAGCACTACCTCCTCCGGCAAAGATCGCCGACCCACTGTAGGTCGCGATCACCGTATGCGAACCGCCAGAAAGTGCAGCGGTCGCGTAGGTGGCACGGCCTTGAGCGTTCAACGTTCGAACTCCGACGACATCGACCCCGTCGATGTTGAACTGCACACCGCCCGCGGGCGTTCCCGTCCCCGTCACCGGTCGAACAGTTGCCGTGAACGTCACGGTCTGACCGAAGGTGGACGGCACTCGGTTACTGGTAACCGTTGTCGTCGTCGGACGCAAAACCCCGCCGATCGTCTGCGTGATGCCTGGAGCGACACTGCCGAGGTAGGCCGCGTCACCGCTATAGCTGGCCGAGATCACGTGCGCACCAACAGAGAGCGAACCCACCGTATAGGCGGCTCCCCCTGCGGCGAGCGCGATCGGAGCACCGACCGGTGACCCATCCACGATGAACTGCACCGTGCCGGACGCGGCAGACGGACTGACCGTCGTCGTGAAGGTCACGTCGGAGCCAAACGTGGACGGATTCGCGCTACTGACCAGTACGGCCGTCGTCGCGATCTTATTCACGGTCTGGGTCGTGTTCGCCGAACTGGGCTGAAACACCGTGTCGCCGCCATACGAAGCCGTGACGAGAGAGTCCCCGGCCGGCAGTGACGTGGTGGCGTAGTTGGCAACCCCGATGGCATCCAGTGAAACCGATGTCGTCGTTCCGTTCACGGTGAAGTCCACCGCTCCGGTCGGCGTTCCGCTTGCCAGTACCCCGTTCACCGTCGCCGTGAAGGTCACGTTCTCACCGACGAGCGAGGGGTTCGGAGCATTGAGCACCACGGTGGTCGAACCGGGCTTGGCAACATCCACCGAGACCGGACCGGCATAAGCGGATGCCCCAATCGGATTGACCGCTTGCACCCGGTAGGCGTAACTGCCCGGCAGCACCGTGGAGTCGACGAAACTCGTCTCGGTCGGTGCCAGCGTGGCAATAACGGTAAACGGATCGGTTCCGGCGGAACGCTCGAGCACCACCGAAGTGGCGTTCGTGGCGTTGTTGGTCCAGCCGAGGGCAACCTGAGCCCCGGCCGGCAGCGCCGGCGCAGACTCCACGGTGGCGGTGAGTCCGGTTGGCGCCTGGGGCAGGCCCACCACCCGAATCACGTTCGACGCCGAGTCACCGGCGGCGTTCCAGGCCGTCACTCGATAGTCGTAGGTCATCGTGGGATCCGGTGGTAGGGGTGCGTAACTCGTGAGGTTGGCCAGCACGCTGGTCTCGGTGGCGTAAGCACCCACCGTGTCATTGATCACCTCAGCGCGTTCCACGCGATAGCCGATCTCCGCCGTACCCGGATTGGTCCAGGTAGTGGGCTGGGTATAGTCCACCGGCGTACCGTCGGTCCAGCCCAGCGTGCCGGTAGCGCCCAGAGCGAGCACCGGGGCATCCGCTAGCGCACGAGCAGCGTGCACCGTGACCGGCCGCATCATGTCCATCTCCTCGTGACTGAGAATGTGGCAGTGCCACACGTACTCCCAGCCGAAGTTGGCCACGACGTTCTTCACCGGAGCAACCGGGTTGCCGTTGGTGTCGGTGTTGTTGAAGCCGGCCTCGGTGCCGTTAGGACCGTTGATTGACCCCATAGCGCCGATGGGCATCATCGGGTTGAGTGGTCGCATGCTGTCCGGCACGCCGAACGGCAGGGTGGGAACGATCGGCCTGACCGCCACGAGGGTGTCCTCGAGCGGACTGACCCGTACGGTGTCCTTCCAGCCGAGCTCGGTCGGTTCGGGCGGAATGATGATGTTGTCCCACGTCACCCTGTTGATGACCTGCACGTCGTACAGATGGAAATGGATCGGATGGGTATCGACGCCGTTGTGGGTGATTTTCCATATTTGGGTGCCATCAGTGGATGTCGATATCGGCGTCACATGAAGGCTGCTCGGTTGCCCGGTGGAATCCAGAATCTCGGTCGCCGGATTCACGAAGGGATACAGAATGATGTTCTGCAGGAGCGGCGTAGCGCCAGGTGCTTCCAACCCCATGTTGGCAGTCATCCTCCCCCATTCATCGAAGTTGGCCGAGTTCATTTCATCGTGCAGCCCCTTGCCTTGGAGCGGCAGGGAAAGCTGATTGCCCGATAACGTGTCGAATTTGAACTGGTCTCCGCCCTGTTCCTGAATCCGCGCGAAACCGTCGCACTTGGCCGAGGGGGTCTTGGGCGAGTTGCACCAGCCGCTGCTGGCGAAATTCGTGCCGTAGGCCGAGTTGTAGGCCGACTGGCCGACAATCACGGGGTTTTGACCGGACTCGAAGACGCCAGCGGGGTTACCGGCGGCGTCGAGGTGATGAGCGAACGCTGCGGTGAGCGCGCCCATGCGGTCGGCCGTGGTGTTCGGCCGGTCGAAGGCGACCTCCGGGGCTTTCGTTGACACCGTGACCTGCATGATGGTGCGGGTGTTCGGCCCATAACCGGCCAGGGTGCTCGGAGCACCCGCCGGAGACAGGTCGGGATTGCCGGTGTAGTAGTCGTAACCGGGAACACGTGCCGGGAAGGCGGCGGGTGCGTCGTTGTACAGGATCAGTGTCTTCCCGCGGTACTGCGAGAAGTCCACCACAACGTCAGCCCGTTCGGCCGGTGCGAGCAGCAGGGAATGCTGGTCGACGTTGCCGACGTCGAAGCGGGTCGGGTCCGTGATCCACGTCGTGTCATGAGCGGGCACTACGACCGGAGCAGGCAGGAACCCGCCCTCCGAGCCGATCTGAATCCAGTCCGGGCCCTTGGGGCTCAACGTTGTGTCGACGGTCGGCGTGACCACCGGGTCGGTTTGGGCGGCGAGCACCTCGGCCGGCTTCAGGGCGACCTCGCTCAGCGTGCCCGTCGTCGGGTCGGCGACGTACCACGACAGGTTCCAGAACCGGTCGTTGGCGTCGTTGATGATGCGATACCGGTACGACTTCGGATCAACCGTTGTCTTCGGGTAGGCCGTGCCATTGACGAGGGGCGTGTCGTTGAAGGCCTCCATGCCGACCGAGACGTTGGGAGTCGCCGGAATCATGGCGGGCTCACAGAAGGGCTGTACGTCGGCGTCACAGGTCGCGTCGTAATACGGGTTGGCGATCGGAGGATACTTGGCGTCCTTCGCCGGCGGCCAGAACCAGGGGCCGTACATCCACCGGCCGAACGAGCTCATGCCTGAGGCATCCCCCGGGTTCTGGGCTGGCATGTACACGTGCGGGGTCCACAGGCTTCCGGTGCCGCCCCATTTGGCAGAGTTCCACGTGGGGTCGACCTTGGCGAGGGTGGCGGCATCCGGAACGAAGGTCTTGTCCTGAATATTCAGGGTCACGCCCAGGCCCATACCGGCGAGAGGCCCGTCGGCAGCGGTGAGCTTCTTCTCGGTCGCGTCGGTGATCAGGTAGTCGGCTGCTTCACCCGCATACACGTTGAGCCGGGTGATCCCCCACGCGTGGTCGTGATAGAACATCAGGCGTGCACTCTGCTGGTTGGTGTAGAAGAACGTTTCAGCACCGGGGCCCGGGTCGGCCATGTCCGGCACATTGCTGACGCTGACACCCTTGGGGTAGGCGGTCTGCTCGCCGGACGGCGTGACCCACTGGTGCGGGGTACCGTCGCTGATCCAGGGGGTGATTCCACCGTGCAGGTGCAGGGTGGCGCGGTTTTCTGAATAGCAGGTGCTGGGCTTGGGAGTGGCGCCGCACATGGGGTTACGTACCCCGTCGAGAACACTTCCCTCGTCGGCAGCCATGTCCATCGGCACGCCGTCGGCGTCAAGCTGCATCATGTCTGGTCCGGCACCGGAGCCCATCATCGAGGTGTCAACGGGGAGAAACAGATCCCCGTCTACGCCCGTGGGCAGCAGGTTGCGGAACAGAATACGAACCGCCTTGTCCTTGGTCGCCACAATTGTCGGGCCAAGATAGTGCGGGCCGTCAACACCCGTGAAACCCACGATGGGGGTATCGGCCATGGTCGGGTCGATGTTGGCGTTGGTCAGGGCCACCCTGTTGCCCGGCACAACGGCCGTTGACAACTGCACGTAGCCGCGCAGCAGCGTGGCCGGCAGGTCGCGGTGCATCTTCTCCCGGTACTGCACGACGGCGATTTCGTAATAGTCAGTGCCCGGGTAGGTCGTGGTGTCCGGGACTGCCGTGGGAATGTACTGGCCGAGGTCGTTCTTCTGGTCGGGGCCCATGCCCGGCAGGGTGTCGACGAACTTCTTGAGGCCCGGGGTGAGGTAGCCGGAGCCCGCACTCGTCACGGTGATTCCGGTGACGGCACCCTTGGCTGCGACGATTGCGGTCGCGCTGGCACCCTTGTCGGCGGTGCCGACAGTGTCGTCGATGGTGACCACGGGAGCGGAATCGTAACCGTCACCGCCGCTCGTCAGCGAGATCGCCGAGATACCGATCGTCGCTGTGACGATCGCTGCCGTCGCGTTGATTTGGTCGGCATCACGAATGGTCACGGTGGGGGCGGTGGAGTATCCGGAACCCGGCGTCACGACCGTGACGGAGGTGACGACACCGGAAGCGTCCATGTCGGCTGTTGCGGTGGGAATGGTACCGTTCGGCTGATCGGGCAGGGTGAATTGCACAATCGGCTGGATTGTGTAGCCGCTGCCACCGTCGGTGATCGTGAGGTCATCCACACCACCACTGGCGATCGCACTCGCCTCCAGTCCGGGCGTGGGATTGCCACCGGTGATGGTCACGGTCGGTGCGGTGAACCCGAAGCCGGCTTCTGCGACGTCGATGCGGGTGAGGACGCCGAGGGAGATGTCGGCCTTCGCGGCCGCCGGAGTTGTCTGAACTCCGGCCGCCTCAACCGACACATCGGGAGCGCTGGTGTACCCGGTACCGGGCTTGGTCACGGTAATCGACGAGATGGAACCGTTTTTGGGATTGACCGTCGCTTCCGCTTCGGCGTCCATTCCGCCGCCGCCGGAAATCATCACCATGGCGTTGGCGAGAACCTGGGGGCTGTTCGCCCAGTTGGGGTACGGTCCGAAATAGTGTGGAACTTTGGTTTCGTCGGTCGTGCTGGTCGGTCCGTTGTCGGCCATTCCCGGCATTCCTGGCATGGCAGGAACAGCGGCGGCGGCGGGCAACGCGCTCATCACCGTGCCCAGACTCGCCACCAGTACCGCGACGAGAGCCATACCGACGGCTCCCCCCGCCCTCTTCCGGATCGCTCGATGCGACTTACCCCTCGGTACAGTCATGACGTCCTCTTTCGCCTGTGGAAAAACTGAGAAATTCCCAGTTCACAGGTCAAGTTATATCGCCCGGACCCCCCCCTATCAGTGCCCCCATTCTGGGGGTGTTCCTGACCCCCGACGCCGAGTAACTTCATTGCGCCTGATTCACG